>ENA-OYXX01000625-OYXX01000625.1-human-gut-metagenome-genome-assembly--contig:-NODE-625-length-15687-cov-4.558406_pt1 | contig 15687 bp, 10 predicted proteins | sample MGYA00243976_ERZ653434 | MGnify/ENA primary metagenome ERZ653434 (study PRJEB26926, sample SAMN06165112) | human gut metagenome | biome: ENVO:00009003; feature: ENVO:2100002; material: ENVO:00002003...
AGTCTACCGTCAGATGAAAATGTATAACGACGCCGACACCAACCCGGTGCTCTATGGCTCAAAACAGTAACAGGGCAGGCAACGACCGCGGACTAATCAACGTCGTCGTGGCGCGCTTCTCGGCGCTCGGCGACGTGGCTATGAGCGTACCCGTCATCTACAGCGCCTGCCGCTGCTATCCCGACGTGCGCTTTATCTTCGTGACGCGTCCGGCCATGACCGGCATCTTTGTCAATGCGCCCGAAAACCTGCGTCTTGTCGGCGCCGACGTGCGCAACGACTATGTCGGAGCCGCCGGCATCTACCGCCTCGTCAAAGAGCTGACGGCCGAATACCGCCCCGACTGCTTCATCGACCTCCACGACGTGCTGCGCACTCGTCTGATGCGCATTTATTTCAAGTTGCGCGGTGTCAAGACCGTCGCACTTAACAAAGGCCGCGCACACAAACGCGCCCTCACACGCCGCCACAACAAAGTGATGCTGCCGCTGATATCGTCGCGCGCACGCTACCGTGAGGCATTCTTCAGCGCCGGCATGCCGCTGAGCGAGAGGTTTCACGGAGGCCTTTACGGAGGCCATGGCGTCGCCCCGGCTGCCAATTTCGCCACAATCTGCGACCCAAAGCCGGACGGAGCAAAATGGATAGGCATCGCCCCGTTTGCAGCCCACACCGGCAAAATCTACCCCGTGGATATGATGGAAAAAGTCATAGCACAGATTGTCGACGAGCGCCCCGATGCCAAGATATTCTTTTTCGGCGGCGACGGCATAGAGCAGCAGACCCTCACGAGATGGGCGACCGCCCTACCCGACGCTGTCTCATTGGCCGGCAAGCGCTACGGTTTCCCCGCCGAACTCGCCCTCATCAACCATCTTGACGTCATGCTGACGATGGATTCGGCCAATATGCATCTGGCGTCGATTGTCAGCACACCGACCGTAAGCGTCTGGGGAGCCACCCACCCTTACTGCGGATTCAAAGGCTGGCACACCAATGATGACGACACCGTGCAGTTGCCCATGACATGCCGCCCGTGCTCAGTCTTCGGCAACAAACCTTGTCGCCGCGGTGACTATCTGTGCCTGACAGCCATCCGTCCCGAGATGATAGCACGTAAAGTGCTCGAAAAAATACAATAGTACCCCCTACTCCATCCCGCCCATGTCTTCAGAAGACTTTGACATAAGAAACAGGGCCGAGTCTCCGTCGGCCGCCGACCGCGAAATCGAGAAAGCCCTGCGTCCCGGCTCATTCGAGTCGTTCAACGGTCAGGACAAAATCATCGAGAATCTGCATATCTTTGTCGAGGCAGCAAAAATGCGCGGCGAGGCCCTTGACCACATCCTCCTCTACGGCCCTCCCGGCCTCGGCAAGACCACGCTCGCCGGCATCGTGGCCAACGAGCTCGGCGTGGGTATGAAGGTCACCTCCGGTCCCGTCTTGGACAAGCCCGGCGACCTCGCCGGCATCCTCACATCACTCGAGGAAAACGATGTGCTCTTTATCGACGAGATACACCGCCTGAGCCCCGTCGTCGAGGAGTATCTCTACTCGGCAATGGAAGACTACCGCATCGACATCATGATTGACAAAGGTCCGGGCGCACGCAGCGTGCAGCTCAGTCTGAGTCCTTTCACCTTGGTCGGCGCCACCACCCGCAGCGGACTGCTGACGTCGCCGCTCAGAGCGCGATTCGGCATCAACTGCCACTTGGAATACTACGACCACGAGGTCCTGCGCCGCATCGTCAGCCGTTCGGCGTCGCTCCTTGACGTCGGCATCTCGACCGAGGCCGCCTTGGAGATAGCCCTGCGCAGCCGCGGCACGCCCCGTATCGCCAACGCCCTGCTGCGCCGTGTGCGCGACTTCGCCCAAGTCAAGGGCAACGGCGCCATCGACCTCGACATCGCCCGCTACGCCTTGGAGGCACTCAATATCGACCGCTACGGCCTCGACGAAGTCGACAACAAACTGCTGACGACCATAATCACCAAGTTCAAGGGCGGCCCCGTAGGCCTGACCACCATAGCCACGGCTTTGGGCGAAGACCCCGGCACCATCGAGGAGGTCTACGAGCCTTACCTCATCAAAGAGGGCTTCATCAAGCGCACACCGCGCGGCCGTGAGGTCACCGATCTCGCGTGGCAGCATCTCGGCGCCTCACGCAACAGCAATCTCGGCGGTCTTTTTGACCCGGACCCAAAACAATAAGACATTATGAAAGAGCCATTACAGATTTTCTGCAAAAACCTCGGAGAATATATCACGGTCACCGGCGGCGAGACCGTCGGACAAATCGCACACCGGCTGGACGGACGCTTGGGATTTGAGCCTATCTGCGCACACGTCAACAACAAAAACGAGTCGCTCGACTTCGAGATATTCCATCCCAAGGCTGTCGAGTTCATGCCCGTGACCTCGCCGTCGGGCTCGAGAGTTTACGTGCGCTCGCTCTGCATGATGCTTTACCGCGCCATCGACCGCGTCTGCCCGGGCGCCAAGCTGCGCATCGAACACTCAATCTCGCGCGGCTACTACTGCCGTCTGTCCGGTACAGACCGCCCTGTCGACAAGAACTTCGCCGACGCCATCAGCGCCGAAATGCGCCGCATGGTCTCGCTCAATCTGCCGTTTGAGCTCCACGAACGTCTCACCGGTGATGTAATCGCGCTCTTCCGTGAGCAGGGTCTCGACGACAAAGTCAACCTTTTAGAGACCACACGTTCGCTCTACACAAAATATTACACCTTGGACGGCCTGTCAGACAGCTACTACGGTGTGCTCGCATCGTCGACCGGCTCACTCGGTGTCTTTGCCCTCGATCCTTACCACGAGGGCCTGCTGCTACTTCCCTTTGACCCGGCCGACATCCTCCGGCCATGTCTGCCCATAAAACAGGAAAAGCTGTACCGTGCATTCACCGATTATCTCGATTTCAACCATATCATCGGCGTCAGCAACGTCGGCGAGCTCAACCGCGTGGTCGAGCGCCGCAAGACAAATGACCTAATCAACGTGGCCGAGGCCCTGCACGAAAAAGCCATAGCCCGCATCAGCGACGAAATCACACGCCGTTACCACGAAGGCGGGGCGCGCATCGTGCTGATAGCAGGCCCGTCGTCGTCAGGCAAGACCACCACGACCAAACGTCTCGCCGTGCAGTTGATGACAAATCTGCTCAAGCCGCAGATGATATCGCTTGACGACTATTTCGTCAATCGCGACCACACACCGCGCGACGCCGACGGCGACTATGACTACGAATCGCTCTATGCGCTCGACCTCGAGCAGTTCAACAACGACCTCAACGCCATACTGCGCGGCGAGGAGGTCGAACTGCCAAGCTATAATTTTGAAACCGGTACACGTCAGTACAAGGGCCACAAAGTAAAATTGGACGAAGGCTCCGTGCTGCTCATCGAGGGCATACACGGACTCAACCCCGAACTGACCGCTCAGATTGCGCCAGAAATGAAGTTTATGATTTATGTCTCGGCGCTGACAACACTGTCGATTGACGACCACAACTGGGTGCCTACGACCGACAACCGTCTGCTGCGACGCATCATACGCGACGCCAAATACCGCGGCACCAAGCCCGAGGAAACCATACGCCGCTGGCCGAGCGTGCGGCGAGGGGAGGAGCGCTGGATTTTTCCGTATCAGGAGAACGCCGACGCCATGTTCAACTCGTCACTTATCTTCGAGTTAGGCGTGATGAAAGACTACGGCGACGAACTCCTTCGCCGCGTGCCCAACGACGTGCCGGAGTATGCCGAGGCTTACCGTCTGCGCAAGTTCCTGAGCTACTTCCTGCCCATCGGCGCAAACCTGATACCGCCCACCAGTCTGTTGCGCGAATTTTTGGGCGGCTCGTCGTTCAAATATTGAACTATCGTGAGGGTCGTCCCATTATAATATCATGATGAAACGTCTGATTATAATGATATTTGCTGCTGTATGCCTGACGGCCGCCGCACGAGGCACCTATGAGACTACGGCACTCAAGGCCGCACGCTTTTTCGAGGCGCGCGAATGGGCGAGCGCACAGGCGCTGTACGGTCTTATGCTCGACGAACGACCCGACGCCGACAGCATTTATGTCAACGCTATTGTAGCCTCGGGCATGCTGGGTGACAGCATCGCCTCGTCACACTTTCTCAGCGCTGCCATGGGAGCCGGGCTGAGTTTTGACAAACTCATGGCCGGCATACGCTCCGTGTCGTTTGAAGTCGGCGCCCCCGAGGTCTACGAAGACTTCCTGTTGCGCTCTCAGCGCGACTGTCCGTGGCTCAGCCGCGCCATAGACAGCGAACTCTTGGATTACTATCTTTTCCGCGACAACGGTCGGCAAAGCATCGTTTATGCTCGTAAAATGCTCGCCGGACTGCCCGACTCGAGACTATATCTCGGCAAACTCGCTCAGGGGTATGTGCTTGCAGCCGATTATGATTCGGCCGTAAAACTCTGGCAAGAGATGCTTGCCCTCGACCCTGACGACTATGACACTCTCATAGACATCGGCAACTACATGGCCATCACCGGCGAACATAAAATAGCCGAAGAGTATCTTGTGCATGCCTACTCGCTGCACCCGACACCCTACGTCGCCTCGGTGATAGCCTCACTTGCCGCGGAGCGAAAAAATAAGTAACTTTGTGACCGCTAAACGTCAACAGCCACAGAGATGATAAAGAATCTGCTATTTGACCTCGGCGGCGTCATTATGGATATCCGCCGACAGGACTGCATCGAAGCCTACCGTCGCCTCGGCATGCGCGAGCCCGAACGCTTTTTCGGCGAATACAGCCAGCAAGGGCCGTTCAAACTTTTAGAGGAGGGCAAAATGAGTGTCGATGAGTTTCACACGGTCATGCGCGCCGAGTTTGACAGCGCAGTAACTGACGCCGAAATCGACGCGGCGTTCTGCGCTTTTCTGACGGGTATCCCCGTGCATCGATTAGAGGCGCTGCGCGAGCTGCGCAAACGATATGGAATCTATCTGCTGAGCAATACAAACGAGATAATGTGGCAGTCGAAAATCGCCGACGAGTTCCGCAAGGAGGGACGCGAACGTGAAGACTACTTCGACGGCATCGTCACCTCATTCGAGGCTAAAGCCCTCAAGCCCGACGCCCGCATATTTGACTACGCGTGCCACAAGCTTGGCATCCGCCCCGACGAGACGCTGTTTGTCGATGACTCACAGAGCAATCTTGACGCCGCTGCCGCCTTAGGATTCAAGACTTTACTCGCAACACCCGGCAGCGAGTTCCCCGAAGCCATAGCCGCACTCGGCCTTTAATCCATGACTGAGACAGAGGCAACTACCGGCATGTTTGACGGCGTGCACCGCGGCCACCGCGACCTGATTGCCACCCTGACAGCACGCGCCGCCGAGACAGGGCGACGTGCGATAGTCTTTACCTTTGACCGTCATCCGCTCGAACTCATCCGCCCTGCGGCTGCCCCGCGGCTGCTGATGCCCGTCGACCGACGCGTAGAAACTATTTGTGCTTTGGGGGTCGACGATGTCCGTGTCATACACTTTGACGAGACTATGCGCGCGCTCGATGCCGCATCCTTCATTAATCTATTGCACACACGCCACAATGTGACGGAAATCGTGATGGGTTTCAACCACCGTTTCGGCTCAGACCGCCTGACAGACCGCGACGATTACCGACGTGCGGCCACGAGCAGTGAAGTCGGGCTTGTCTTTCCGCCGGAATACCGGCTGCCTGATGGCTCGCCGGTCAGTTCGTCAATAGTGCGCGAAGCACTTGCCTGCGGTGACGCCGCCCGTGCCGCCGAACTTTTGGGACGCCCTTACCGCATCGAGGGGACAGTTGTCCACGGACAGAAAATAGGGCGCAAAATCGGATTTCCGACAGCCAATATCAAGCCGCGCGAGCCGCGACAACTTGTGCCGCTTAACGGAGTCTATGCCGCCGATGTCTCTGTCGACGGCGTCACGCGTCGCGCGATGCTCAACATCGGGCGTCGCCCGACAGTCGGCGATGAAGGCCCGGTCAGCATCGAGGCAAACATAATCGGTTTTGACGGCGACCTTTACGGCCGCGACGTCGCTGTGGATTTCGTAGCCCGTCTTCGCGACGAGCGCCGCTTTGACTCATTAGACGAGCTCGCCGCCCAACTCACCGCCGACCGCGCCGCCGCAATAAAAGCCTGAAATAGCTAAATAAGCTATCTTAGCTATAATCGCTACCCATAAGCGAGGGGCCTCCCGACGCATCGCGTCAGGAGGCCCCTCGTGTTTATGGATAATTTATTACTTTTTCTTCGGGTAACGAATGAGGAGCACTTCGGTCGGGAAGTGGTCTGAGTAACCGTTGAGATAAGAGCCTGAGGCAAATGTACGTTTGGGATAACCCTGACGGTTGCCCTCGGTGTCGATAAGGAAGTCACGGTTGAGCACATCGGCGCGGTAGAAGTGCCAGCGGTCACGCGGAGCGTTGGCGAGATTGCCCGAGAGGATAATCTGGTCGAAGAGATTCCACTGGCTCTTGTAGGCGAGAGTGCCGATGCCCTCGTCAAGCTTGCGCCACCACGGGTTGAAGAAGCCGTGAGCGTCGACATCATCACGGTCGCGCTTGGCGCCCAAGACTTTGGCACATGATTTATCCATCGGGTCATCATTGAGGTCACCCATGATGATTACGCCTATGTTGGGGTCGACGCGCCAGAGCGAGTCGGCGATAGCCTTTGAGAGAGCTGCGGCAGCCTCGCGGTTGGGCGAGGACTGCTCCTGACCGCCGAGACGCGAGGGCCAGTGGTTGACGATTACGGCTATGCGCTCGCCGCCGAGGGTGCCGACGACACACATCTGGTCGCGGGTGCGGAAACTGACGGCCGTCAGACGGTGGTTTGTGACGTTCTCAAGCTTGAACATGCGCGGGTTGTAGAGCAGACCGACATCGACACCGCGCGCATCGGGCGAGTCATGATGAACGACCTGAAGATTCCACGCGCGTATGGCCGGATTAGCTACAAGATCTTCGAGCACGCTGCGGTTTTCGATTTCACTCACGCCGATAATAGCCGGACCCATTGGAGTCGTGGGCGTGGTGAACTGTGAGATAGCATAGGCCAGATTGTTGATTTTATTCCAATATTTGCGTCCGTCCCACTTGCGCTGGCCGCCGGGAGTAAACTCCTCGTCACGCCCCTCGGGATTGTTGGGGATAGTATCAAAAAGGTTCTCGAGATTATAAAAAGCGATACCTGCCACACGGGGACGCTCTTTAGGCTCGGCAGCGAAAGATGTCGCAAAAATGCCGGCGATGAAGGAAAGGAGTAAAAGACGTTTAATCATGGTCTGTAAAATGTAATTTATGCCGTAAAGATATATAAATTTTGAAAACCCTCCAACACAGACTCCCGATTTGGGGAAAATGTAGGATAAATCATATGTCTGCGCATTAAAAAATCGTCTAAAACAACATTTTTTGAAGAATATTATCTAACTTTGACAGCTATTGTCTAAAATAGCGTCCATACCGCGACTAACACAAAAATATCAAACATAATAACTTAACCAAAACAATTTCTCTATGAGACTAAAACTGTTTCTGATTGCCTTGCTTACGGCTATAATGCCGATGGCAGCACAATCTGCGGTGATAGTCGGCAAAGTCGTCGACTCGACGTCCGGCTCACCGGTTTCGGGTGCTACAGTCGCAATCCGCGATAAAGGCCTCGCAGCTTCAACTAATTTCAACGGAGATTTCCGTCTCGAAGGACCGCAAACAGGTAACACCTATCTGACTGTCAGCAAAGACGGATATACAAGCCTCGGCCTCGATATCACCGTAGGCACAGGCAAGACCGACCTCGGCGAATTGCGCCTCGAGCCTGTGGCAAGCGCAGACGAAGACTTCTTCGGCGACAACTATGACCTGATGCTTGACGAAGCCTCCATCGAGGATGAGGAAGGCCAGAGCCAGAGTGTGGCCGCGCTGACAGGCGCCAATGACAATATATATTACTCGACGGCGTCTTATAATTTCTCGCCGATGTATTTCCGCTACCGCGGTTACGACAGCGAGTATCAGACGGTCTATCTCAACGGCATGAAGTTTAATGATGTCATCCGCGGCCGTTTCAACTTCTCGTCGCTCCTCGGCATGACATCACGCGCCTTCCGCAACAAAACCACAAACGTGGGCATGGACGCCGCCAACTACGGTTTCGGCTCAATCGGCGGCTCAGTCAACTACAACACCATCGCCGACCTCTATGCTCCCGGATTCAACGGCTCGGTAGCCTACACCAACTCCAACTACATGCTGCGCGCCATGGCGACTTATTCGACAAGCGTCAACAAGCACGGCTGGGCTTTCACGGTCAGCGGTATCGGCCGCTATGCCAAAGAGGGCATCATGGAGGGTACATTCTATAACTCGGGCGGTCTGTTCCTGACCGTCGAGAAAGTGCTCGACCGCAACAACTCACTGACACTCACAGCCTTCGGCGGCCCGACACAGCGCGCCACCGGTCAGGCCACTTATCAGGAGGCATATGACCTCGCCGGCTCAAACCTCTACAACCCCGCTTGGGGCTGGCAGGACGGCAAGAAACGTTCGTCGCGCATCACAGAGACATTCGACCCCACGGTGATGCTCAACTGGCTCCACAAAAAAGACAATACCACAATCAACACTGCCGCCGCCGTGCGCTGGGTACATTACAACCGCACAGCCCTGCAGTACTACAAGGCCAACGACCCCAACCCGACATACTACCGCTACCTCCCCTCTTACTACAAAGACGACGAGGAGCAGTTTGACCTCTACACTCAGGGCTGGCTTGACGGCTCGCTCCGTCAGATTCGTTGGGACGAGCTCTATCAGTGCAACTACCTCAACAACATCCAGAACGAGACTCTCCCCGAGGCCGACAAGAAAGGCTCGAGCTATATCATGGAGAACCGCATCAACAATCAGTTCAACACGATTTTCAGCTCATATATCAATACGCGTCTGACCGACATCCTCTCGCTGCAGGGCGGTGTTTCGTTCAACTACACCAAGAGCTCAAACTACAAGACCGTCCGCGACCTCATGGGCGGCCAGTTCTGGCTTGATGTCGACCCCTTCAGCGACCGTGACTACACCGTCGCTCCTGACAACCTGCAGAACGACCTTGACCACCCCAACCGCCGCGTGGGCAAAGATGACCGTTTCGGCTACGACTATGACATCTATGCCATTCAGGCTGACGCATGGCTGCAGAACGTCATCAACCTCCCTCACTGGGATGTCAACTACGGCCTCAAGATGAGCTACACACAGTACTACCGCGACGGCCACATGCGCAACGGCCGCGCCCCCAACAACTCTTTAGGCAAATCAAAGACACTCCGATTTGACAACGCAGCAATCAAGGCCGGTGCCACATATAAACTCAACGGTCGCAACTACTTCACCGCTCACATCGAGTACGGCACACGCGCCCCGCTCTTCGACAACGTCTTCGTCGCTCCCCGTGTCAAGAACACGACCGTCAAAGATCCCGTCAGCGAGCGCGATTTCTCGGCCGACCTCGGCTACACATGGAACTACCGTCGCTTCCGCGGCACCCTGACCGGTTTCTACACCCAGATGGACAACGCCCTTGAGCGCAACGGCTTCTATGACGAGCTGTATCAGACCTACGCCACCTTCATGCTGCAGGACGTCAAACGCGTCTACAAAGGCATCGAACTCGGCATGGCCTATAAGATTACTCCTTCTATCACCGCCACATTCGCCGGTACAATCTCAAAATTCCAGTACAAGAACAACCCGCAGGGCACACGCACATTCGAGAACGGTCTCTATCCCGACTCAACCCGTACAGTCTATCTCAAAAACTACTACTTGGGCTCGACACCTCAGTCACAGTTTAACGTAGGCATAGACTGGGCAGCCCCGCGCAACTGGTTCTTCAACATCAACGGCACATGGCAGGGCGACGCCTATGTAAATCTCGCTCCGGCCTACCATCAGACAATGCCCCATCTTTGGGAGCAGTTCGGCGACGACGAGCAGCAGCTGCAGGCAAAAATCGAAGAACTCAGCACACAGGACAAAATCAAAAACGCCTTCACACTCAACCTCTCTATCGGCAAACTGATTTATATCAACCGTAAGATATCGCTCAACATCAACGTAAACCTCAACAACATTCTCAATAACGAAAATGTTGTCACATACGCATACCAGCAAGGCCGTGTCGACACCAAGAACTATGACCGCAACGCCTTCCCCAACCGTCTGAGCTACGCGCAGGGATTCCGCGCCTTCGTCAATGTAGGTGTAAGATTCTGATACAGCGAGCGACAAATGATTCCCAAACATCAACATTAAATTAGAATCAATGAAAACAAACACATTATTATATATAGGCGCTCTCGCCCTCGCAGCCTCCGTTGCTACAGGCTGCGACGATGACTTCGCCCGTCCGCCGATGGTATACCCCGTCTCTGACTGGCAGGCCAACATGACGATTGAGGATTTCAAGAAAACATACTGGAGCACTGTCGAAGGCACCGCACAGACCGTCGGACTCGACGCCAACGGCGACTCTATCGTAATCAAGGGCCGTGTCTGCTCGTCGGACGCATCAGGCAACATCTTCAAGACCCTCTACATACAGGGTGAGACCGAAGCTATCGCTATCTCTCTCGACTTCTATGACATCTACGAGTCTTACAAATACGGGCAGGAGGTATATATAAATGTCACCGGCATGACTATCGGCGGCTACAACGGCCTGATGCAACTCGGCAAAGGCACCGACGACCGCGGACGTGTGGCACGCGCCCCCGAGGCATTCTTCTCGGAGCATGCTCAGGCCAACGGCCTGCCCTCTCCGGCCAAGGTCGACACCACGACCACCACTCTGTCTGTCATAAATACAGCCAAGTCGACCCCCGAGGGTCTCGAGCTATGGCAGGGCCGTCTCGTAAGATTTGACGGTCTGCGCTTTGAGGACGCCGGCAAAGGCTTCACCGCCAACAATGCCACGACCGACCGCTATGCAGTCGACGCCGAGGGCAACCGCATCAACGTGCGCAACAGCTCCTATGCCGACTTCAAGGACGAGCTCCTGCCTTACGGCACAGGCTCTGTCACCGGCATCCTCAGTTACTACGGCTCCAACTGGCAGCTCCTACTCAACGACGCTGCCGGCCTGAGCGACTTCAACGGCGTCGCATCTCCGGTGTTCTCACCCGAGGGCGGCATCGTAGAGGAGGGTACCACGGTCACCATCAGCTGCCCGACCGAAGGCGCCACAATCTATTACACGGTTGACGGCACAGAACCGACCGTTTCATCGACACAGTACAGCCAGCCCATCACTGTCAATGCCGACATGACAATCAAGGCTATCGCCGCCAAAGAAGGCATGGTCACCAGCTCGGTCGCTACAGCCGCCTACACAATCGGCACACCCATCGTCTCGGGTGACGGCACCGAAGCCTCGCCCTTCTCTGCTTCTCACGTCGCAGGCATGACTACCGAGAAAGACGTTGTCGCCGCAGCCGGCGTCTGGGTAAAAGGCTACATCGTAGGCTCGATGCCCGGCACCAACACCTTCCTTGAGAATACCATTTTCGGCCCGAATGCCGAGGTTGCTTCCAACATCGTCGTGGCAGACTCGCCCACAGAGACCGACCCGTCAAAGTGCATGCCCGTACAGCTCGTAAGCGGCTCTGCAGCACGCACAGCCCTCAACCTCAAAGACCACCCCGAAAACATCGGAGCCGAAGTTGTACTTAAAGGCGATATAACCAAATATTGCGGCGCATCGGGCCTCAAACAGACCTCAGATTACAAACTCAACGGCGAGGGTCCCGACGTGCCGACTCCGAGCGGTGAGACCGTGTTCGAGGAGACTTTCGGCTCGTCACAGGGACAGTTCACATTCGAGAATTCAGACCTTACAGCCGGATTGGAGTACATCTGGTCATATGATTCAAAATATAAATGTGCAAAAGCTTCTACCTTTAAGGACAACGTCAATCAGAAGGGCACCGCTTGGATGATCTCGCCCGTAATCGACCTCACAGGCCGCACAGGCGTCGAGCTGTCGTTTGAGCAGGCATTCAGCAAACACTTCGGTGACGGCGAGGCCGCCAAACCCGTAGCCGACAAAATCTGCACCGTCTGGGTACGCGTCGATAAAGGCGAGTGGCAGCAGATCACAGGCTACAAATATCCCGACTTCCCTTGGAGCTTTAATTTCGGTGCGACAGGTGCCATAAGCCTGAGCAAATACGAAGGCAAGAAAATCGAGGTCGGATTCAAATACAGCGTTGCCACTGCAGGCGAAACATCCGGCACATGGGAAATCAAAAACTTCCGTGTGAGCGCAGCCAAATAAACGACAAAGCATCAAATTAAGCATTAAAACAAGCTAAATCACAACATATGAACTCATTAAAATCATATATCATCGCGTTAGCGGCTCTCACATCACTGTCGGCCGGACTGACCGCATGTCAGGATGACTTTGATGCTCCCTCGGTCGAGACACCGGTGGCCACGATACAGGCCAACACCACCATCGCCGAGCTCAAAGCCCTTTTCTGGGACGACGCGACCAATTATGCAAAAAAGATTCCCGCAAAAGAAAACGGCGAGCACTACGTCATCGCCGGCCGTGTAATCTCGTCTGACGAGGCCGGCAACGTTTTCAAAAGCATAACCATCCAAGACGCCACCGGCGCCATGGCTTTCTCGGTCAACAGCTATAATCTCTATCTCAAATACCGTCGCGGACAGGAGATTGTCATCGACGTCACCGAAATGAACATCGGCAAATATGCCGGTCTGCAGCAGTTCGGCACACCGTCATGGTATGAAAACGGCAACACATGGCAGGTCGGCTTCATGGCCCCCGAGGTTTTCGCACAACATCTGCAGCTCAACGGTCTGCCCGAACTCGCCGCTCTTGACACCATTACCGTCAACTCGATGGACGTCTTCTCGACATCGCCCGAGGGTCTGCGCAAATGGCAGAGCCAACTCGTCAGAATCAACAACGTGCACTTTCAGGACGGCGGCACAGCCACATTCTCGGCTTACAAAAGCAACAGCAACGACGATGTAAACCGCACACTCTTAGACTCAAAGAACAACTCTATCATCGTGCGCACCAGCGGCTACGCCAACTTCTGGAACAAGAAACTACCCGAGGGCAACGGCGACATCGTCGGCCTGCTCAGCTTCTACCAGTCGCTCAACGGCTCGTCTAACTGGCAGCTCATACTCCTCGACTACGAGGGCTGTATGAACTTCGGCAACCCGACCATCGCTCCCGGCACCGAGGACAAACCTTACAGTGTCGAAGAGGCCATCGCCATCGAGGCCGCCGGCGACACCGAGCGCGCATGGGTAAGCGGCTATATCGTGGGCTCTGTCGATCCCGACGCAGACGCTGTCACATCAAACAGCAATGTCATCTGGAGCGCGCAGACAATCTCGCCCTACACTCTCGTAATCGGTCAGACTGCCGAGACCAAAGACATCAACTCGGCCGTCGTCATCGAGCTCCCCGCCGACTCCAAACTCCGCGAAGTAGGCAACCTGCGTGACAACCCCGCCAACTACGGCAAGAAAATCACCGTCTACGGCGAGCTCGCCAAAGTGATGGGCACATTCGGCGTGGTCGGCAACACGGGCACACCGTCAGAGTTTAAAATCGAAGGCGTCGAGATTTCAGACGGCTCCGTACCCACCGGCGACGGAACACAGGCAAGCCCCTTCAACGCCTCACAGGTTATCGCCCTCAACCCGACAAGCAAGGACACTCCCGTCGCCGGCGGCGAGAATGTCTGGATCAAAGGTTACATCGTAGGCTGGATGCCCACAACCGACACATTCCTGAGCAACACTGTCTTCAACGGCCAGTCAGAGACATACTCAAACATCGTTATCGCTTCGACTCCGACCGAAATCGACTATAAGAAATGTGTGCCCGTACAGCTCGTCAGCGGCTCTGCCCTGCGCGCGGCCGTCAACCTCAAGGACAACCCCGGCAACTACGGCAAACTACTTTCAATCAAAGGCTCGGTAATGCTCTATTGCGGCGCCCCCGGCCTCAAGAGCACAACCGAGTATGAACTCGAAGGCGGTGGCGGCGACACTCCCGTCGTGCCCCCGACGACAGACCCCGTAAGCTCAATCGACCAGAACTTTGACGCATCGTCAGAGATACCCGCAGGCTGGACACAGGTGCAGGCTGCCGGCAACAAGGCTTGGTACGTCCCGACTTTCAACAACAACAATTACGCCGCCATGACCGGCTACAAGGGCACGGCTCCCTTTGACCAGTGGCTCGTGACACCGCCCGTCGACATGAGCAAAGTCACCGAGAAAAAACTCACATTCGACACTCAGGTCAACGGCTACGGCTCGACGACCACTAAACTTGAAGTATACGTGATGACCGCTGCCCAGCCCGCAGCCGGCGACACCAAACTCAATCCGACATTGGCAGTCGCTCCCGCCGCCGACCCCTCGACCGGCAAGACTTCATACTCAAGCTGGGTTAACTCGGGCAGCATCGATTTGAGCGCTTACAGCGGCATAATCTATATCGGTTTCCGCTATGTGGCTTCAGAGGATGCCAACTACGCCACATGGTGTGTCGACAACGTCAAACTCGGCGCCACAGGCGGCACAACCCCCGACGAGCCCGACACCCCCGTCACACCTTCGGGCGAATACAAAGGCGACTTCAACACATTTAATTCCGGTAAAGCCGTCGCATCGCCTTATGCCACCTACACTAACGCCACCGGCTGGACCGCCGACTGGTCAATCGTGCTCGGCGGCTCTGACAGCGGCGACAAATCGCCTAACTTCGCCTTCATCGGCTCGCCCGAGACACTCGCTCCGACCCTCAACGGCAACACCGGCAAAGTCGGCAAACTCACCTCACCCACTCTCACCGGAGGCATCAAGACGCTGACATTCAAGTACGGCTTCGCCTTCAACGAGTCAAAATGCTCGTTCACCGTCAAGGTGCTTCAGGGCGGCAATGTGGTCAAAGAAGACACCGTCACTCTCGAATCAATCGAGAAGCTCAAGGCCTATGACTACTCGTTAGACGTAAATGTCACCGGCGACTTCAAAATCGAAATCGTCAACAACTGCCTGAGCGCCGCTGCAAGCAATAAAGATCGCGTGTCAATCTGGAATCTCACTTGGACAAACTGATACGCTGAATAATCATCTATAAACTATATCGGCCGCTGCCCGTGCCCCCAAAGTCACACGGCAGCGGCTGATTTTTTTTGAGATAGTCATGTTTTTAGCTAATTTTGCGCAAAGACCATAAAAAACAACTCAAAATACAGTCAGCCATGACTTATAAATATGATTATTTGGTTATCGGCTCAGGCATCGCAGGCATGAGTTTCGCCCTCAAGACAGCCGGCAACGGCCGACGGGTAGCTTTAGTCTGCAAAACCACTCTCGACGAAGCCAACACTGCATTGGCACAGGGAGGCGTAGCCTCAGTGACAAATCTCGAGGTCGACGACTTCGACAAACACATCCACGACACAATGGTGGCCGGCGACTGGCTCAGCGACCCCGAGGCCGTCGAAATGGTCGTCAAAGGCGCTCCGGCACAGATTAAACAACTATTAGAGTGGGGCGTCGACTTCGA
>ENA-OYXX01000626-OYXX01000626.1-human-gut-metagenome-genome-assembly--contig:-NODE-626-length-15686-cov-7.321605_pt1 | contig 15686 bp, 20 predicted proteins | sample MGYA00243976_ERZ653434 | MGnify/ENA primary metagenome ERZ653434 (study PRJEB26926, sample SAMN06165112) | human gut metagenome | biome: ENVO:00009003; feature: ENVO:2100002; material: ENVO:00002003...
AGATAAAGGTGAACATTCTCGGCCACCACGTCTCCAACACGGTTCCCGTCACCGGTGCGCTGCCGTACGACCGGGCGGCCATCCTCAGAGAGCTTGACAATGCGATAGCCCGCTTTCCCGAAGCGGAGTTGAAAGACTACCGCAACAGGATATGGCATCTGTGAAGACGCCATATCCCGCTCACAGGTCAGCATATCATGCCGAACACAAATCCCGACACTGTGGCCATGACGACGACAAGCGTCACATATACGGCAGTCTTTGCCGTTCCCATCACACTGCGTATTACCAGTATGTTGGGCAACGAGAGCGAAGGACCGGCCAGCAGCAACGCCAGTGCGGGTCCCTTGCCCATGCCCGACGCGAGCAGTCCCTGTATTATGGGCACTTCTGTGAGCGTGGCAAAATACATGAAGGCACCGGCAAACGAGGCAATGAAATTGGAAAGGAGCGAGTTGCCGCCCACCGCCCGCGCAATCCATCCGTCGGGTATGACGCCGGCGATGACCGTGCCGTCGTGCATAGATCCGAGCAGGAAGCCAGCCGTCAGCACACCAACGGCAAGCAGGGGCATTATCTGCCGGGCAAATCCCCATGAGGCAAGCGCCCACTCGCGGTTTTCGTCATCCCGCCTGTCATAGAGAAGGATGACGGAAAGCGCGGAGACGGCCGTAATCACAGGCACAAGAGGAACAAGACGGCTGTCGGCGACAAACATGCCGGCAAGAACGGCCGACAACGCCGTCGCCATTGCGCCCGCAGCAACCCACAGCGCACTGAGACGCAGCACCTTCACGAGCATCAGACACATAACGAGCGACAGGCTCGCCGTGATGTGCCACTTATACGCAAATATACGGCTCCACAATCCATTGTCGCCTGCGGCCGGTGCGCCCCAGTTGGCAAAAATGAGTATCAGTACGAGCGTGAAGAAGAACGCTGCCGTCTGCCACATCGGGCGTTTCCCTTCAGGTGGCACGATGTTCATCTGCTCCTCTCGTTTTGCCTTCTCCTCGCCACGGAAGATGAACGACATGACGAGCCCGATGATGACGGAGAACGCCACGGCCCCGGCCATGCGCGCCATGCCGAGTTCGATGCCGAGAATGCGCGTGGTGAGTATTACGGACAGGATGCTGACAGACGGACCGGAATAGAGGAACGCCACAGCCGGACCGAGACCTGCACCGCGTCTGTAGATGCCGGTGAACAACGGCAGGATGGTACATGAACACACAGACAGGACGCCTCCGGATATGGCGGCCACCGTGTAAGCCAGCCATTTCTTTGCGCCTGCACCGAAATATCTCATCACCGCTCCCTGACTGACAAACACCGATATCACGCCGGCGATAAAGAATGCCGGTAGAAGGCAGAGTACCACATGTTCGCGGGCATACCACCGGGCGAGGTCGAACATGGCTCCGGCGGCAACCATAAACCGCCGGCTCTCCAAAGGCAGGAAAAAGACGGCAGCAAACACCGCCACTATCCACATCAGCCGTTTCAGTTCTTTTGTTGTTTCCATACACAATCCCCCTTCCGTCATATCCCGAGCCATGCCCTCACATCCGCTGCCGTAGGGACACGCCCTTTCATCCGCACCGTTCCGTCTATCACAACGGCCGGCGTCGCGATAACGCTGTAGCTCATCATCTCGCCAATGTCATCTACCTTTGTCAGCCGCACGTCGAGCCCGTTATCCTTTATAACCCGCTCTATCACGCCGTAGGCGCTCCTGCACTTGGCACAGCCCGGTCCCAGCACCTTTATCTCCCTCACGTCCGTCCGTACGGAACCGCTTCGGTACGAAACCTCTTCAGTCCCGCCGCAACCGCCATCCTGCATGCTGCAACCTGCATCCTCTCCGTCACCGGTCTCAACAATCAGACTGCCGCCACATGAGCACGAACAGGGCTTCGGCGAGAACAGCGATGCCCAAAAACCTCTCTTCTTTTCTTTCTTCGCTTCCATTTTCTCTGATGATTTCATTATAATGATATATTAAATAAATGACCAACCATAACGGCCGTACAACAACAACCGTCAGAACAATCCAACTTATGTCCCATATTCGTAAATCTACGAACATACAGGACAAAAAAATAGAACGCACGTCCTAAAGATAATTGATATATCCGTAATACACGCCCACGCCGATGAACAGCACGGCCACGATGCGGCTGAACCATTTCTGGACAATGCCCATACGCCTGTAGAACCGCCCTATGCCCGCCACGCTGTAGGCCAACACCCATGCCGCCATGACAACAGGAAGTCCCGTGGCCACGGCAAAAACTGCCGGCAGCAGGATTCCACCGCTCTCTGCGGCAGACATCGGGATGAGCATGCCGAAATACAACAGTCCGCTGGACGGACAGAACGCAAGGGCGAACATCATTCCCAACACCAGGCTGCCCCACGGGCCACCCAGCCGTTCCATACGGCCCGAGGCTGCGATGCCTGACCGTGGCAGGGGAAGCCGGTCGCCAAAAAGCATGAGCAGCCCGGCCACGACCAATGCCGGAGCAAGCAGCCGGCCGCCCCACAGGCTTATCTCGTTCTGAATGTCGAACGTATCGGCCCCGCCGCGGATTACGGCAATCAATACAGCGCCCAGCACGGAATATGACAGTACGCGCCCCACCGTATAGAGAACACCATTGAGAAACATCCTGTTCCTGTCGTCAATATCCCTGCCGATAAATCCGATGGCCGTGATGTTGGTGGCAAGCGGGCACGGACTGAGCGCCGTGAGCAGTCCCAACAGGAAAGCTGTTATCACCGGTATGTCGTAGCTGTCAAGCAGATTCTGCAGATAATCCATGGCGCGCATCATTTAAGTTGTTCGATGATTTTCTCCTTCAGTCCTTTCCTGAACTCATCCGCCCTGTTCCGCGCGTTCGCAAAACCGAAGCGTGTCATGTCGCAGCGCGTCTCCTTGCCGCCTTTCCACCTGTTGACGTAAAGCGACGACCAGCTCACGCGGTATGCCTTGGCCAGTTTCGCCCCTTCGTCCGTCGAGATGTCAACCACGCGGAAACGCACCTTTCCCGCCTTTGCCTGTCCGGCAAAGCCGTCCCTGACCACTTCACGGGCATTTTTCTCAATGGCCATGCATGTGGCACAGCGCTGCTTGCCGTGGAAATAAATCACTTCCACACCGTCCTCACCCGTCTTTTTCTGCGCCACGCCCGCCACGGAAAGCAGGCAGACCAACGCAACTGATAAGATTCTTCTCATACTTGTTTCTTTTTAATTGATGATTTATAATTGTTGATTGTCGGTTGATAATGTTGTTTGACGATTATCGGCCTGCTTATATCCAAGCCCCCAAAAAACTCCGCCGTCTCGTGCGGGCAGTCATCATCCGCGCCCGGACAATGCATCTGTACGTAATTCGTAAATCTACGAACATGCAGGGCAAAAAAAGATGCTGTCATCCGCAGCAACTTTCTTTTCCGGAGGCGCACAGCCCCCACAGTTCACCGAAAAGTTCCTTTGCCAGCCGCCAGTTTTCGCGGTTGATGCAATATCTCACCTTCGGCATTTCAATTTCTCCCTGTATCAGTCCGGCATCTTTCAGCTCCTTGAGATGCTGCGACACGGTGGCCTTTGCAATGGGCAGTTCTTCGTGAATGTCACCGAAATAGCACGTCTCCTGCTTTGCAAGGAAATGGATGATGGCAATGCGCGCGGGATGTCCCAATGCCTTGGCGAAGCGTGCCAGCTTCTCCTGCTTTTCAGTATATGTTTTCTTTCCGTTCATATTCGTCTGCGTTTTCTGTTCGCAAAAGTACGAACAATATTCCGAACGGCCAAATAAATCCGCATTTATTTATATCTGACGTGGAAATCTCCACATCTCCGTCTCCCGTGATGTACAGGGTTTCCGTTTCAGAAATGTACAGTGACAAAGTTATCTGGGGGCATACAGGAAGACAAAAAAACTATGGATTGTCCTTGTTTATCAGATTCACAACCACCTTCACCATCACATCCTTCTCCTCGGTACGGCTCTCGGCAATCATCAGGGTGAGTGCCACGAGCGTGTTGTCGGCTATACGCTTGCGGCCGTCTGCGGAATAGAGAATGTCGTTCTTCTCCATGAACCACAGGAAGAGCATGGCGGCAATACGCTTGTTACCGTCGCTGAACGAGTGGTTTTTCACTACGAGATAAAGCAACATGGCGGCCTTTTCCTCTACCGAAGGATAAAGGTCCTCGCCGCCGAAAGTCTGGTAAATCTGTCCGATACTGCTCTTGAACGAATCATCCTTCTCATGGGCAAACCACCGGCTGCCGCCAAACTTTTCCTTCAATGCGTTGATGGCCCTCATGGCATTGTCGTAAGTGGCGCGGAACGGCTCCTCACGGGTCGTCTTCTCAATCCGAAGCGACTGGTAGTCATAACGGTCGAGGATATCGAGAGCATAAACATAATCGGCAATGACACAGAACAGTCCCGAATATTCTCCCTCCGACACCTTGTCCTGAAGCGTGAGGGCACGCGACATCAGGCGCACCACATCCTTCAGCTCGTCGTAGTGGTCGAGCCGTCGCCGGTCTATGGCATAGCCTTTGATGAGGTATTGCTTGATTAGTGCCGTCGCCCAAATCCTGAATTTAGTGCCATTGATGCTCTTTACCCTATAACCGACAGAGATTATAACATCAAGGTTATAATATGTAGTCTCAGATATTTGGACAAAGTTTTCTCTACGGCCATATTTCTTGGCTTGTGCATTTTTTGCACATACCAAGGTTTCATCCAGTTCACCCTCCCTGAAAATGTTTCTGATGTGCCGGGTTATCACGGTTCTGTCCCTTCCGAAAAGTTCTGCCATCTGGCTTTGTGTCAGCCACACGGTATCCTTTTCCAACTTCACTTCAAGCCGGGTGTTGCCGTCGTCAGTAGTGTAAAGCACTATCGACGAACCGTTATTTGCGATTATCCTATTCTCTGCCATACCAGTTTCTCCTTGTTCTCTGTATTCTATTCCTACCGCCCACAAAGGTATAACATTTCTTGCTGAAAACCTCGCGATGTTGTCCGCAAAGTGCTAAGAATGAATGAAAAACAAAAAAATAGTTCTCCGAGAAAGAGACTTTCTTATGGATTTTGGCTACCTTTGTGGCTGAGAGACAAAGAATAAGAATATATATGGCAAAGATAAAAGTACAGGACACAGAGATAACACTCCTTCAATTGGAAGAACAAATGAACATCTGTATTAAAACCATCATAGTCTTGGCGAGTATTGTTATAAACAATCTGTCGGTATTCGCACAAACAAAGGATTTCGAACATCACGCATTGCTTGTAGGCGACACTCTGAAATGCTCTGCGGCGGAAGCATCAGACTATAATGACTTTCACGGCTGTAAAATATCACACACCTACAATATCGTTGATACCTGTTATCTTGAAACTGGTGACGAAAAGAATACCGCCTATCATCTCGCAATCTTGTCACCCAGCTATTTAGACGATGGGGGATGGAATTTGTATAGCGACAGAATATTATTGATTAGAAAAGGGGACGATACATTTATTTACGATAATGTAATCTCAAATGAAATATATGACGCATGCGAGAGGTTCTTTATTCCTTCTGAAGATAAGGACGATGAAACTTTTAACCGGCCTTGCGATTTTGAACTTGAGTTTGGTGGCGGTCAAGGCTATAATATCGGAATTCGTATTTTGGATGATAAATTATATGTCGTGGGATTGAAGATTTGGGAACACAATTCAAGTTTTACATATACCAAGAACATTGCCTTTGAATATGACGAAAGAGAGTTCCCGCTCGAAATGTTTGAGCGGTCAATGATTGATACGGTAAGGAATGATAGGAATCCACTGTACGAACTGTACGATTAGCCTATCCCCATACTCTCTAAGCCCCAAAATGAAGAGTATTTTTCTGCCGTTAGGCATCCGGACAATACTTTTTATACAAATATACTCCAAGCAATAGGGGGATAATGCTAAAGCCCCACGATATGCACGAAATCATGAAATGAGCCAAGCCCCCGAATCCGTCGTGTATTCTGATGTCAGCCCACAGGAAAGACAGGATGACAACAATCGGGAATACTATTATCCAGCATACAAAGGCGCTTGCTGTCCAGCCCTTGTCTTGTTTCTTTCGAAATGAAAGCAGGCCTCCTGCCAGATAGGCGATTTCCCAAACAAAGAACAGTTCCCTATCTGTAGGATTTGAGATTATAAAGTCAGGCGCCAGCACCAACACTACAAAAATGCTCATCATAACGGGCATAAGGGCCATCATACCCTCCCATATCCAAAATCTCTTATAGGTCAGTTTCATATATCCTCTGCTTTTCAAACGTTTCAACAATCTTATCTAACAGTGATGTGTCTGCTTTTCGTTGAGACATTCATTTCTCATTTTTTATTCATTGGATAAATATGTATCCACATACTCAATACCTTTTTGCCCGGCATACTCCTTGATTCTGTCAATATTGTTATAATACGTATAATTATCCATCGGATAGATAACCGTACCCTTGCCACATCCACCTTCTCCGTCAGGATATTGACCATAAATGACAACTGCGCCAAGAGAATCCAACGGAGTGATAGACTCAGGAAAGACCAGTTCATACCGATGCATTTCCAATTCGCGCAAACCATATTTTCGATATAAAATGGCCGTTTCAAAGCCCATAAATCCGCCTGGTTTCCTCATTATGAATTTTTCTGTTTCGCAGAGAACAGGCTGCCAGGCAACAACTGAAAAAAACAAACCGATAAAGGAAAAAGGAAGCCATAGAAAGCCATACAATTTAGCGAAGACATTGGTCCAATATCGTTTCCACATAAGGAAAATGAACATGATTCCGGTTATTGCAGTTGTCCAAAATACGACATACCCGGATTGCCACCGCAGATGGATTTGCTTATAAAATATAAGCATACAAAGAATAAGCCCTACAAAATGAAGTGCTATAACTGGATACTTGTTTTTGTCTATTCTCTTGGTTGTCATGACACATGGATTCTACCACCTGCAAAGTTATAGCATTTTTGCTGAAAACCGCGCGATACTCTCCGCAAAGTGCTAAGGCTGAACGAAAAACAGAAAAATAGTTCTCCGAGAAAGAGACTTTCTTATGGATTTTGGCTACCTTTGTGGCTGAACCTCAAAACAAAAAACGATGGCGAAGATTATAGTAAAAGACACGGAAGTTTCCGTGATGCGGATAAACGAGGAAGATTATATCAGCCTCACAGATATGCTGAAAGCGAAAGATGGTGAGTTTTTCTTCTCAAACTGGCTCCGCAACCGTAACACAGTGGAGTTTCTTGGAATATGGGAGAAACTGAACAATCCCGATTTTAATTGTGTCGAATTCGACATAATTAAAAGTCAGGCGGGTCTGAACAGCTATCGTCTAAGTGCAAAGGAATGGATGCAGAAGACCAATGCCATCGGCATCGTTGCCAAAACCGGACGTTACGGTGGCACATACGCCCACAAAGATACTACCGCATACACACCGATGCCATCAGGCAGAACCTCATCCCCTCGTAGGTAACGCCGGCGCAGGCAAACATCATCTATGCCAACGAGGCCGACGTGCTGAACGTGGCGATATTCGGCATGACGGCCCGTCAGTGGCGCGAGGCCAATCCCGACAGCAAGGGCAACATCCGCGACTACGCCACCATCAATGAGCTTATCTGTCTCTCGAACATGGAGAACCTCAACGCCGTGTTCATCAGCCAGGGCCTGCCGCAGGGCGAACGCCTCGTCAGGCTCAACCAAATAGCCATACAGCAGATGAGGGTGCTGGAGGGTGGCAACGGCGGAGAAAGGAAATTGTTAAAATAAGACGAAGAGTTAGCAGACCACAGTAGAAACAGACAAAACAAGTATGATAAGTTAATTTTTTAAGTTACATAAATTGAATATCCTTTTATTTGATAGCTGTTCTGATTTTTACAAGTATGACAAGATTATATGCTTATCACACTTCTCTAAAGCTGAATTACATATGTTAATTCAGTCATTAAAGGACGTTCAAAAAGGAAATGTTGTCGTTTTGTCAGAACAGACTTATATCTGTTATAAGGAGGTTAGACTTGAACTAAGATTGAGCAATAAAGATTATGGGATATCTCAAAAAAACGAAATGAGTTTTGTATGTAATCTGTCTGCATCAGCCTATAAGAACGCAATTAATTTAATAGAGCAGTTATTAATAAACGAGATGAACGGTTTTCTGTGGTTATATGATATTGACATCCCTGTTGAGTTTTTACTTTCTAAAGATGCCAAGTGGTGATACTGCTACCTCTGTCTATAATGTTACGACATGGGCAATCACCGCGTGGCCGTCAACCTCCAGGCAATGGGAAAGCCTTGTTCACCTACAATTTGCTCGGTAACGTGCTCCATGCACGAGTAAACGGGAAACGTATGGACTGGTCAAGGAATTGTTCACGCTGCTGAAAATCAATGCTATAGCTTATTTATGAAACAAATGAGGTACAAACTCCGTTAAATAGTAGCCCAAACAGAAAGCAGGGAAACGGGGCTGAAACAACTGAATCACGTCCAAAAGGAATGAAATTTCAGTTTTCCCGTTCTGTTCAAACACTTTACGTATGGTAACGTAATGTTTTTAGCGAGAATTGTATTAACTTTGTGGCACGTACAAAAGCATTAGGAGTATGAAGAAGTGGCAGAAAATAGCGGGCATAGTAGCACTTGCAGTCTTGGCGATAATAAATTTCGTAATATATGGGTTGTCATATATGCAAACTATGTATATTAAAGGACACCCTTCTGTCGAAAGAGTCCTGTCCGATTCTCATGAAGCCTTATTGAATGTTGGGTATCTCTTATTGGCTAATTATCTCATTATAGTATTGTTGTTCATTTGCCTTTTGGGGAAAGGAGGCAAGCGATGAAACTGACCGATAAACGATTTTTGAAGTTTGAGGCAATGATGCTACTTTGTGGCGTCATATTGTTATGCCAAATGTTAGTTGTGCTTTTATGCAACGGAGCCGAGTTTGAATCGTGTAACGGGGCTGTGCTGATATTACTGTTTCCTGTGTTGTGCCTTTATTTTACGGTATCCGGCATCCCTGCATGGTTGCTGTATAAAGGAAACTCTTGGCCGAAACTTGCGGGATTTCTGTATCTCTTTTCTGCGTTGCTGTTGATAGTTCCGCTATTAATATTCTTATTCGACAGGAATCCTGTCACAGCAAATATGCGACCTGATGATATACCTGCGGATGAGGGTAAATACATTACAGATAATGAATTTATTATTATGATTTGTGCAGGATGGGCGGCTCTCCTCATTATTCCGGTATTGATTACTTCATATCTTACCAGGCGATGGATTGTAAAAAAGATGCCTAATATAACTACGGATTATCTTCTTGATTCTGCTCGGAGAGCCGTCAAAGGGAATGTCTCACCTAATGTCAGGGCTATATTGATGAATTACTCACATAATCATTTATTTTTGAAATGCTATCTTGATTCTATTCCGACGGACATAGACAGAGAAATGTTGAGCGATATAGTGGGAGAAATAGTTGGGGACTTCCCACCGAATGAAATTCCAACGGCCACAGAAATTTGCGAGGCTTCTAATGTTGAAATCTCGAAACTGGGCAACCATGATTCATTTATCTATATACGAGATAACGAACTATGAAACTGACCGATAAACGATTTTGGATAGCGTGGGGAGTGTTGCTCGTTCTCCTGTTCGGGTGTTGTATATCCGAGGGGTGGCGCGAAGATACAGCTTTGCTTGGCGCAGTTTATGCACTGTCGCTGTTATCGACTTGGCTGTGCCGTAGGGAAAGACCGAGAGTCGCTTATGCCAATTTGATAGTGATGATTGTATATAATGCGATATTGGTCTATAATCTTGTTTTTAACAGTCAATATGGAGGCGGGATGACATGGTGGTTTTACGCCTTGTTGCTAAACACAGTCCATTCAATAGCATTGCTCACATTCGCAGTTGCGAGTAGAATAAAACAGAAAAAATAGAAATAAATATTATATGAATTATGATTCTGACAGAAAACAGACATAATATGTCATCAATACGTATCTTGACAATCGCGCTTTTCATGCTGCTTACGTGCAACGTCCGCATGGAGGCGCAATCAATGAAGATTCAATCAATAGAGGTTCAATCTATGGAGGTTCAATCAATGGAGGCGCAATCGATGGAAGCGCAGGCGGACGAATTTCTAAGAAATATGCCGGCAGGACTGCAACAAAGGCAGACGCTGGCCATCCTGAAAGCGATAGAGGGCGACAACGGCGATCTGACGGCTGTGCGCAACTCGCGCAACACCGAGCCGGAGTATTCCGACAACGTGGCGACAAGGATGCTCACGGAGACCATGAGGATATACGAGCCGAAGGACGGCAACGCCGGGCGGCTCCCCGTGCTGCTGTATCTGCACGGCGGCGGATGGACATTCGGAAGCATCAACAGTTGCGGACGGTTCTGCAACGCCATGGCCGCTTCGGGCAGGATGAGGGTCGTTGCGCTCGACTACCGACTGGCTCCCGAACATCCGTATCCGGCGGGGCTTGACGACTGTATCAACGCCGTGGAATATATCATCGGGTATGCGGACAGCTTGCTTATCGACACGGGCCGCATAACAATCGGCGGCGACAGTTCCGGAGGAAACCTTGCGCTGGCCATGGCCTTGTCCGGACGATGCCGCGGCAAAATACACTCCCTCGTGCTGTTCTATCCCGTGACCAAGGCTTTCGACGACGGTTCGGAATCATGGCGGCTGTATGGCGAGGGCTACGGACTGGACGCACGGATTATGGAGGCCTTCAACCGGGCATATACGCTCAGGGCCGATGCCCATTCGCCGGCCATCAGCGTGGGCTTATGCAGCGATGCCGAGCTGCAGGCCCTTCCCAAGACTCTGATCGTTGCGGCCGGGAGGGACATCCTGCGCGACCAAGGCAAGGAACTCGCGGAGAGGATGGGCGGCAAGGCCACGCGGATTGAATACAGTGGCGCGGTCCATCTGTTCATCACCGTGCCGGGGCAGGAGGAGGCGTTCGGCAGGGCTGTCGGCGATGCCGTAAGATTCATGTATACAACAAATACGCGAGACGATAAAACAAATACAAAACAAAGAGGCGGCGTAACTTTGCATCTGTATTAAGAGCAAAGCCCGCCGCTAAAGGCATCGTCCCAATACGGCAAGCCCTCTCTCCAGGTCTTCCTCCGGCAGCGAGGCATACGCCAGCCTTATCCCGCATACGGGGTCGGAAAGGCTGAAACGGTCTGGCGTATAGAAACTTACGAACGACTTGGCGGCTTGTTCCTTCACCTTATATAAATCAGTATTGTCGCAGGTAGGAACAAGCCAAAAGGCAAGGCCTCCTGTCGGGATGCTGTATCTCACCTTGCCATGCAGATGTTTCTCTATCATGGCGGCGAAGAAGTCTCTTTTCTTGCGGTAAACCTCCATCATCCGTTTCTGATGCCGGCGCAGCTCGCCGGAGAGGATGAGGTCGAGCAATGCCTGCTCCATGAAGTTGTCGCCCTGCATATCCATTATCCGGCGCAGCTCTCCAGCCCTGTTGATGAAGTCGACGGAACTGTAGATATAACCGGTCCGTATCGCCGGGGCGATGAGTTTGCTGAATGTGCCTATGTACACGTAGTTGCGTATTTCCTCGTAGGCGGCTATCGGCATCACGGGGCGCGGACCGAAATGGAACTCGTTGTCGTAGTCATCCTCTATGATTGTAAATCCATAGCGGTTGGACAGCTCTATGAGCCTCAGCCGCTTGCCCGGACTCAGCGTCACGGTCGTAGGGTACTGGTGGTGTGGCGTAAGATATACGGCCTTGACGGCTGTCTGCCTGACAATACGTTCAATGTCTTCCACGCAGATGCCATCTGCCTCAACCCTGACGGGAATGATTTTGGCTCCCGCATGCCCGAACGCCTCCCATGCTGGCCGGAAACCGGGATTTTCTACCAATACGATATCATCCTTCGTCAGCAGGCAGTGGGCCGTCAGGAACAGTGCCTGCTGACTTCCGCGCGTCACGCACAGCTGCCGGGCGGAAGTTCTCATCTGCCTGTTCCGGTTGAGCATATCCGAGAGAGCCTCACGGAAGTGCAGGTCTCCCAATTTGTTGGAAATGTTCATTATCTGCCAGCCCGCCTTTAGCCTGAAGATGCGGCGGTAAGCCCTTGCCAGTTCGTTTATCGGCGAGCGGGTGATGTCTGGAATACCGTCGTCAATGAATATCTGTCCGCCGCGGACGGTCTCTTCATCGTGTGCCTGTGGCGGTCTGTGTCTTTTCTGCCTCACCGCCGAAGGCAATGTTTCCGCCACGACGGTAACGTGCCGTTCGGTGCTGCTGACCCAGCCTTCGGCGGAGAGAATTTCAAAGGCACGCACGACGGTGTTCCGGTTGACCTGCAACAGCGAGCTTAACTGCCGCGTACCGGGCAATGCTGTCCCCGGACGGAGCACACCGCGCCTTATGGCGGTGATGATTCCGTCTGCAATCTGCGCATAAACGGGCTTGGGCAGGGTCCTGTCAACGGTCAGTTGCATGAAGTATGTGCTTTCTGGACTATTCATAATTGTTAAAACTGGACCACAAAGATAGTCCAAAAGTTTCGTACCTTTGCAAAAAATCAACGGAAACAATAAAAAACTTTGATTATGCAGCACAGAATGAAAACCCACCAACTTACTGCCGGGCAGATGGAAAGCCTGCTCAAGAGCGGTCTGACGGGCACATTGGCGACGGTCGGTGAAGCCGGTATGCCGTATGTCACGCCGCTCCACTATCTTTACGACACAAGGAAGATATATTTCCACGGCCTGCCGAAAGGTCAGAAGATAGACAATCTCCGGAGAAACCCTCACGTCTGCTTCAATGTCTACAACATGGACGGGCTGTTGCTTGACGACACCGGAAATCCTTGCGACACCAACACGAAGTATCAGAGCGTGACGGTGCAGGGCACGGCGGAAATCGTCTGTGATACGGACCGTAAGAGGGCCATACTTGATGCCATCGTGAATAAATACACGCCGCAGCTTTCGGGAACCCGCCTGCCCGACAACATGGTAAAGGGTACGGCGGTGGTTGAGATAAGGATAACGGAGATGACAGGAAAATACTGGGAGTGAGAGCATGGTGGATATAAAGGGTAACATAGCGAAGGTTACGGCAAACCTTCCACAGAATGTGGAGTTGCTCGCCGTGACAAAATTCCATCCGATTGAGGCTTTGCAGGAAGCTTACGACTGCGGACTGCGCCGGTTCGGAGAAAACCGTGTACAGGAATTGCTTTCCAAACAGCCGCATCTGCCATCCGACATAAAGTGGCATTTCATCGGTCATCTGCAATCGAACAAGGTAAGGCAGATTGTCGGACGGGTTGAAATGATAGAAAGTGTGGACACTGTTAGGCTTCTCAATATCATAGACCGTGAATCCCTGCGTGCCGGAGTCGTGACCGACGTGCTGCTTCAGCTTCATGTTGCCCGTGAAGAAACGAAGTTCGGTTTCTCTGTGGATGAACTGATGGAGTTCTTCGGAAGCCGTGGTTTTGAATCACTGTCAGCCGTACGCATCCGTGGTCTGATGGGAATGGCATCCAATACGGATGATTACGTGCGTGTAGCCTCTGATTTTTGGGAGATATCACGTTGCTATAATCTTATAAAGACCGATGAGCGGTTCGGATTGCATGGCTTTGACATATTGAGCATGGGAATGACCAATGATTATAAAATAGCCATATGCGAAGGAAGCAACCATGTGAGAATAGGCACAGCCATTTTCGGCGAAAGAGAATATTAGCAATAAATATGCTTACAGTCTTCCATGACTGTAAGAATGAAGTCTGTTTATAATTTAAATAAGGTATATGAGAAGAAAAGACAGAGAGGTCAAGGAACCGGACGGCATCTTTGACATCGTAGAAAGATGCAGCGTAGTGCATCTTGGCATGGTGGACAACGGCAAGCCATACGTCGTGGCACTTAATTTCGGTTACGAGCGTGAGGGTGACGCCCTTGTGCTTTATCTCCATTGCGCGGTGGAGGGACGTAAGATAGATATTCTGCGCACCAATCCCGATGTTTATTTCCAGATGGACTGCGTCAACGAGTTCATAAAGGGAACTCCGGAACGCCCTTGCTCCTATTGCTGGAGATACGACAGCGTGATGGGCAGCGGGCGTGCGGAGTTTGTCGATGATGCGCAGGAAAAGGCGTATGCCCTGAACAAACTGATTCAGCACGTTGGCAAGACGGACGAGACATTTACGTTTCCGCCCGCATCGTTCGCCCGCACATGCGTATTGCGCGTACGCTCCGACGATTTCACAGGCAAGCATCATGAATGAGACAGGTGAAGACTATTTCTCCACCTGTCTCATTGCCTTCATCGGGCATTTGCGGACACATTTCCCACATTCAATGCAGAGACTGTAGTCTATAACGGGGAAGCCTTCGGCATCCTGTGAAATGGCACCAACCGGGCACGCCTTAATAAGCGGGCAGACATGGTTGTGCGGGCATATTCCTTTATCTACTTGTATCATATATATGTGAAGGTTGTCGAGAACTACTTTCGGGTGAATATCTGCTGCAAAGATACACTTTTTCGGACGAATAATCGCCATGACGGCACACTTTTTCGGACGAATACTTAATCATGCTTTCTCGGACGGTTCGGACATAATGACAGCCTAAATGCGTGAGCCATTACGCGAGAAGGATCAATGACGCGAACGTGACGAAGTAACGTATGCGTGATACAGGAACAGGCTTAGGAGCCGTGTCCGACATCGTTTCCTCTGTCGGGCACGGTTCTTTGGCGTTCGTCCGGTGCGTAATCTCGTTTTTTTATCTTATCTTTGCATAAGATAAGCAGCACTCGGCAATGTGGAAGCAAGCTTCCATTGCGCTCATTTGCATAAAACAAAAGGAATCTGTATGGAGACGAAGAGAAAGAAAGACATTATCAAGGTTCGGCGCTACGAGTCGCCGTGCGGCGTGCTGATGCTCGGCTCGTTTGGCGACAAATTGTGCCTGTGCGACTGGCAGGTGGAAAAACACCGCGGACATGTCGACCGGCGGCTGCAACGCATATTGGACGCAGAGTTTGAGGAAGGCACATCGGACATCATTGAGCGGGCCGCCGCACAGCTCGACGAATATTTTGCCGGACGGAGGCGCGCGTTCGACGTTCCGCTACTGTTCGTCGGCACCGATTTCCAGAAGATTGTATGGAACGAGCTTCTACGGATTCCCTTCGGGCAGACCATGTCCTACGGAGAGATGGCGCGGCGGATAGGCATGCCCAAGGCCGTGCGCGCGGTTGCAAACGCCAACGGTGCGAATGCCATCTCCATATTCGCACCGTGCCACCGCGTCATCGGCAGCGACCTTTCGCTGACAGGCTACGGCGGCGGACTTGAGGCAAAGCGCAAGTTGCTTGAACTGGAAGGCGTGTTGTTGCATCTTTAATTCACACGATATGATTACACGGCTTTTGAATGTGAGGCTTATTTATTCCCCGCACACGACAGGAATATCATCTTTTTTATGTACTTTTGCAAAAACCAAAAGAAAACCGGTATGATGATACATATTG
>ENA-OYXX01000629-OYXX01000629.1-human-gut-metagenome-genome-assembly--contig:-NODE-629-length-15655-cov-9.350769_pt1 | contig 15655 bp, 12 predicted proteins | sample MGYA00243976_ERZ653434 | MGnify/ENA primary metagenome ERZ653434 (study PRJEB26926, sample SAMN06165112) | human gut metagenome | biome: ENVO:00009003; feature: ENVO:2100002; material: ENVO:00002003...
GACAGCAGGTAGTGGAGGTAATCATTTTCCAGTTATTGTAGGAAGTAATCAAAGTGCTACTCGATTAGATATCCAAGATGGAAAGATTAAAGCCAAAGTAGTAGATAAAGATGGAAAGATATTGTTGGATACGCAGTTTTAAGAAGAAGATAATCTCTTATCGTAGATTTTAATAAAATATTATACCTATATAAAATAAAAAAATGAAGAAATTCGTAGTTTTCATGTTTCTGGCAGTCGGCATGCTTATGACAAGTTTGCCGGCTGTGGCGCAGAACGACGTGAAGCTGACTATGGAATTTAAGAATGAGCCACTCTCGAGTGCGCTGCTCCGATTAGAGCAGTCTTCATTCTATAAGTTCCTGTTCAGCTACAGCGATGTGGAAAAGGAGACTGTAAACGGCTCGGTGAAAGATGCCAAGTTTATGGACATTGTTGACTATGTGTTGAAAGGCAAGTCGCTAAAGTACACTGTCGATGGTAAGTTTATAACCATTACACGCACCACAGGCGCACAAAAGTCACACGACAGAGAAATTCGGACTGTGGGGGGGTATGTGTATTTCGCCGACACTAAGGATCCTGTTATTGGTGCACAGGTAAAAGTGTTGGGCACAAATCTTGTCACTGTCAGTGATTTGAACGGTGCTTTCCATTTCGACTATCTTCTTCCCGAGGGCAGCAAGGTGCAGGTGTCATACGTTGGTATGAAGACTGTTACCACCACAGTCAAGCCCGATATGAAGATTATGCTCGAGGCAGACACCAAGGAGCTGCAGGGCGTTGTGGTGACAGGTATTTTCCAGAAGGCAAAGGAAAGCTACACTGGTGCTGTGTCGTCGATTGACCGCAAGCAGCTCGACATGTACCGTGGCAGCAACCTCATGCAGACACTGAAGAATATTGATGCCTCAATCAATTTCCCTATCAACAACGTGGCTGGAAGCAACCCTAACGTGTTGCCAAACCTCAACATCCGTGGCTCGTCGAGTCTTCCTATGAGCGTTGAAGAGTTCAACACCAACAGCCAGCAGACTGTAAACGCACCTCTTATTATATTGGACGGCTTTGAGATTTCGCTTACAAAGCTGATGGACTACAACGACGAGCAGATTGAGAGCATCAACATTCTGAAGGATGCCGCAGCCACAGCCATTTACGGTAGCCGTGGTGCCAACGGTGTGATTGTGGTGGTAACCAAGACTCCAAAGGAAGGCAAGCTGCGCGTTACAGCTAAGGCTGGTATCAGCCTCGAGGTGCCTGACCTCAGCTCTTACCATCTGCTCAATGCGAGCGACAAACTTGAGCTGGAGAAAATGGTGGGACTCTATACAAGTGTGTCGAATCCGAGCTATCAAGTTAAGCTTGACCAGTATTACAATGAACGTCTGAAGGCAGTGCGCGAGGGTGTTGATATTGACTGGATGTCGAAGCCTTTGCGCAATGGTGTTGGTCAGCGTTATAACATTCAGCTCGATGGTGGTGCCAATGAGTTCCGTTGGGGAGCATCGTTGGGCTACAACGGCATTGAGGGTGCCATGAAGGGCAGCTCACGCCGCACAATCACCGGCGACATCACTTTGATGTACAGTGTGAAGAACGTTATCTTCCGCAACTACACCAGCGTGGCATCAAACAAGTCGAAAGAGAGCAAGTATGGCAGCTTCCAAAATTATGTTGACATGCAGCCATACAACTCTCCATACGATGAGAACGGCAACTTAGTGAAGAGCTTCCCTGACCTTACCCACAGCGGCACTCTGATTGGTAACCCTCTCTACGATGCGTCGCTCAACACTGTCAACGACTCTGAGTATTTCGAGTTTATCAATAACTTCTCTGCAGAGTGGATTATTATGGATGGTCTGCGTGCACGTGCCAAGTTTGGTGTCACAACTCATCGCAACACCTCAGATTATTTCCTGCCTGCCGAGCACTCTTACTTTAATACGGCTGAATACCGCACTCCGAGCGGCATGCTCAGAAAGGGACGCTATGAGTATGGCACAGGCAACAGCGACTTGCTCTCAGGTAATCTCACCGTGAGCTACTCAAAGACATTTAAGGAGAAGCATCAGGTGTATGTGGGTGTTGACTACTCTATCTCTGAGGAGAAACTCAAGAACTATTCATTTGTGGGCGAGGGCTTTACAAATGCCAATCTCACATTCCTCGGCAATGCCACACAGTATGAGCAGAACGGTGCCCCGACAGGCGACCGCTCTACTATCCGCATGGTGGGTGTGACAGGTAACGCCAACTATACTTACGACAACCGCTACTATGTAGACCTCTCTTACCGTGTCGACGGTAGCTCTAAGTTTGGCAGCGACAAGCGTTTTGCTCCTTTCTGGAGTGTTGGTCTCGGATGGAACCTCCACAATGAGAAGTTCCTCAAGGGCAACGATATAATAAACACTCTGCGTCTGAAGGCTTCTTACGGTATCACCGGCTCGCAGGACTTCACAACTGAGAATGTATATACTACTTATAAGTTCGCCTCTGGCGACCGCTATCTCAACTGGTCGGCAGCCAACATGATGGGACTTGGAAATACCCGCCTCACATGGCAGAAGACCAACGAACTTAATATCGGTATGGAGATTGGACTGCTTGAGCGCCGCATCACCGCCGAGGTGAACTGGTACACAAAGAAGACCGGCAACCTGCTCTCGAACATGGACCTGCCACTGTCATCAGGTTTCAGCTCATACGTTGCCAATGTGGGTGAGCTGAAGAACCATGGTGTAGAGGCATCGCTCAACGCATACATCATCCGTGACCACAAGCGCCGCATCAACTGGACCATCGGCGGACAGCTTGTGTATAACTGGAACGAGATTTCAAAGCTCTCTGATGCAATCATGGCTCAGAACGAGCTCTATCTTGCACAGAATGTCGATGTGAGCAACCTCTTCTATGTTGGTCGTCCTATGAACTCAATCTATGCCGTGCGCTCTGCAGGTATCGACCCGAGTACCGGGCATGAGGTGTTCCTCAACCGTGAGGGCAATGTCGTGAAGGACTGGAACGCTTCCGATAAGGTTTATCTTGGCTCTTCCGACCCACTGTGGCGCGGTAACATCCACTCTATGCTGATGTGGGGCAACTTCACATTCAACATCGGATTCTCTTATCACTGGGGCGGTAAGCTCTATAACTCAACATTGCGTAACCGCGTTGAGGTTACCAATGCCACCATTGCTGCCAAGAACGTTGACGAGCGCGTGCTCTCCGACCGCTGGAAGAAGCCGGGCGACAACACCTTCTTCAAGGGCTTTGGCTCAGGCAGCACCCATGCCACATCACGCTATGTGTTTGACGACAATGTGCTTGAGCTTTCATCTGTCAGCGCACAGTACCGTTGGAACACCGAGTGGCTGCGCAACAACCTCAGACTGGAGTCTATTGTGTTTGCACTCAATGCCAACAGCCTGTTCTACTGGTCGTCAGTGAAGTATGAGCGTGGTACAAGCTATCCTTACGCCCGCAACTTCCAGGGATCTGTAACATTGACATTTTAATTAAAGGAGAAACAGTAAAATGAAAACATCAATAAAGAATATATTTCATAGCACGGCAAAACTTACTGTGGGCGTTGCTCTTGTGTGCTCGGTAAGCTCGTGCAGCGACTGGCTCGATGTGAAATCAGACATGGTGGAGCGCGAGAAGGATATCTTTACCAGTTATGCCGGTTATCAGAGCGCATTGGCTGGCTGCTACACCTCAATGGGCAGTCGCAGTATTTACGGTGAGAAGCTCACCATGAACGACATTGAGCAGCTTGCCTGTCTGTGGTCAGAGCCTTCAAGACTCAATTACGAGACATTGTACAATCTCTATCATCATGATTACGACAATGATGAGGTGCGTGACGTGGTTGAGGCTATTTATGGCGGTCTTTACAACGTTGTTGTCCAGGCAAACATGATTATCAACAACATCGACAATGACGGTGTGATACAGGACCCGCAGGCACGTGCCGTGGTAAAGGCTGAGGCATATGCCATCAGGGCATTCTGTCATTTCGACGCTCTCCGCCTGTTTGGGCAGGTTCCAAACAATGCCCAGAAAAAGATTTCTCTGCCATATGCCGAGAAGGGAAGCATCAGCGAGCTGCCTGCATACTATGACTACGACAGCTTCGTGAAGAAGATAGAGGGCGACCTCAAAGTGGCTGAGGACCTGCTAAAAGACAATGACCCTATTATGGAATACTCATATGAGCAGCTTAACCAGAATGGCAACAATCCTGCCGATTTGGAGGACGACTTCCTTGAGTACCGCCGTTTCCGTATGAACTATTGGGCTGTGCGTGCCCTCAAGGCACGTATGTATCTCTACATTGGTGATACAGCCACGGCTTACACCGAGGCAATGGCGGTGATCAACGCCACACTCAACAATGAGAAGGTGGTGGAGCTTTCTGGTATTAGTAATACAAATGCAGGTTATTTTGCTCTTCCCTCAGAGTGTCTGTTTGCTTTGAGCCAGTCAAAGCTGATTGATTATTCCATCGATGTTTTGGGCGGTAGCCGTACTGACCAAGTGCGTGACGGTCAGCTGCATGTTACAAACAACATGCTCAACCAGCTTTTTGCCGATCAAGGTACCGGCAGCAACAACCGTTATCTGCAGGTATGGAACAAGGATGCTGCTAATAATCAAGGTACTAAGATGCCAACCATCCGTAAGTACTATTATGATGCCAACAACTATACCAGCAGCAACAGTGTCAGCACACTGCGCACCCAGCTTCAGCTTATTCCGCTGTTGCGTCTCTCCGAGATTTATCTCATAGCAATGGAGACTACAACCAATCTTACTGAGGCAAACACTCTGTATAAGGAATATATGATGTCGCACAATGTGAATGTCACCACAGATTTCGCATCGCTTGATGATGTGAGGACAGAGATAATCAATGAGTATCGCCGTGAGTTCTATGGCGAGGGCGTGATGTTCTATGTCTACAAGCGCATGGGCACAAAGAATATGCTATTCAATTTAAGAGAGGATATGAGCGAGGAGCTTTATGCCCTGCCTCTGCCGGAGTCAGAGTTTGACCCTAATGCAAACAACAAATAATACTCAACGACAATGAAAAAGATATTTTATATGATAGGTCTTATGGCAGCAGCCATATTCTCATCATGCGAGAAAGACCTGCCGCTATACAGTGACTCTCAGGCACGACTGAACTTTTATTATAAAGATAATAGAGTTTCCGACTCGCTTGTGAGCTATTCGTTCTCATATCATGGCAGTGTTCAGGAGGATACAATATGGTTTGAGGTGCTCACCATGGGATTCCCTGCTGATTATGACCGTGCCTTCGAGCTTGAGCAGGTGGATGGCGACGCTGTTGCCGGCACCCACTATGTCAGCTTCGATGATGCAACCATTAAGGAAAAGTTTTTTAAGGTGAAGGCAAATGCCGTGTCGGCAAAAGTGCCTGTGGTTGTACTGCGTGATGCCTCGTTGAAGGAGAAGCAGGTTAAGCTGGTTGTGAAAATAAAGGATAATGGCATATTTGCTCCAGGTTATGATGAGACCAACTATAAGATTGTTCGTATCACCGACAGACTCTCGAAGCCTGATGCGTGGGACGGACGTATGGATTATTATTTCGACCCATACGGTTCTGTGAAGCACCAGTTTATGATTGATGTCACCGGCGAGATGTGGGATGATGACTACATCAACAGTTTCATCGATGATTTCGGTTATGTATCCTATCTGAAGAGTAAGCTTAGAGTGGCATTGGAGGAAGAGAATGCCCGTCGTGCGGCTCAGGGACTCGACCCGCTTGCCGAGGCAGACGGTACACCAGTATCCTTCGGTGTTTGGTAATAAAGTGTTAACAGCTAAATAAAATGAAGAAAATGAAAAAGATATATTTCTTTATCGCAGCACTTGCAACAATGACAATGTTCTCGTGTATCGACGATGACTCAACCTACGCCAGCGGCGACATGATAAAGCTTGAGCTGGGCGGACTTGAGAAAAGCTATGATGTGGTGTCGTTCAGCAACGATGAGCTGCAGCTTACTCCTACCGTGACAACCTCGTTTGCCGAGGATGATATGGAGTACTTCTGGGCTTATTATGATGTGGCAAAGGCTAATGCATCCAATTCGTATAGCGGTGACACTCTGATGTGTGACACAATATCGCATGACCGTAACCTCTCGTACAGCTTTAATCTGATTGACGGCACCTATCGTCTGTTATTCTCGGCACGTTCAAAGAGCACTGGATATACTCAGACCATTGGCACCAATATTGTCTGTGCCTCATCGCTGTCACGTGGTTTCTGTGTATTGAAGGAGGATGCCAATGGCAATACCGACTACGACCTTTATAATCCGACCTACGGGACAGTCACTTCAGACGTTTTGAAGTCATATCAGGGCAAGGCAATGAGCGGTAAGCCACGCTGTATCGACGTTATCTATCAGATGGCATACATCAATGATGAGAACGATGAGCCGTCGGGTGCCAACATGCTGTGCATCACTACAGAGGATAATGATTATCAAGTGATTCGTGCCCTTGACTGCAAGACCATATTCACCGAGGATAATATCCACTATGAGCAGGTGCCGAACGAGATTCCATATCGTTTTGTGCGTGGCGTGTTGACTGAGTATTTCTTCACCAACAACGGTGTGTACAACTGTTATGCATACGATGCAATGGAAGGAAGTGGTGTGCTTGGAGCATTCAATGGCAACGGAGGCAGTGTTCACATGGTGTCGTGCCCAAGTGCCTTCAACAGTATTTTATACTGGAACAATCAGACAAGCTCTTTTGAATTTGTTGATTTCAATGGCGGTGTGTTCCCTGTAGCTTCTGATGTTGACGCTTATGAGACTGCTGGGATGAATCTTAACTGCATCGCTTGCGGACTGTGCACTTTCGGTGGTGAGATTCTGTATTTCCTTATGCAGGACCGCTCAAATCCTTCTAAGAAGTACGTTTATTATTTCACAGCCGATTTCTCAGGAGCTGTTCTTTCCGATGTTCGTGAGCTTGCCGACAATGCTCCATTTGCCAATGCCGAGCGATATGCCGTGAACGGACAGACAGCAGCCGTGGCTTATTATCTCAAGGACAATAAGGTTTACTCATACAATCTTGTTGACGCCTCAGACGCAGACAAGGAGCTCACCTTCAAAGGACTGCCCTCAGGCGAGAAGATATCTTACATCAGCAACCGCTATTTCAGCGGCGACAAGAACTTCGACTATCTCATTGTGGGAACTCAGACAGGCGACACTTACAAAGTGTATATGTACAGCATGATTGGCGGTGATCCTGTGGGTGACCCGGAGGTGACTTTCTCGGGTAATGGAAAGCTCAGCCGCATTGTGTATATTGACCCGGCGGCAACAGACTACACTCTGCCGGTGCTCGACCAGTAAAATGAATTTCTCTCTTTCAAAATCAAAAATAGCGTAGCAGGGGAGTGGCTTCTTTATGCCACTTCCTCCTGCTTTTTCAGAGAATGGTAGAATTGTTTCTACATATCCTGCCATTCTTACATTTCCTAAATATCTTAACAAAAAAATAAAAGAATTATGAAAAAGATTAGCTTAATTCTCTGTATGGCGCTTGCAGGACTTGCTGCGTCGGCGCAGACAAATTTCCGTGACATCTCGTTCGACGAGGGACTAAAAGCTGCAAAGGCTGAAAACAAGTTGCTGTTTGTTGACTGCTATACCTCATGGTGTGGTCCATGTAAGATGATGGCAAACACAGTGTTCCCCGACTCAACTCTTGGAGCTTGGATGAACAGCAAGTTTGTGTGCATGAAGATTGACATGGAGAAGGGTGAGGGACCTGAGCTCATGAAACGCTACGATGTGAACGCCTTCCCTACATTCCTTGTGCTCAACCACGAGGGAAAGCTCCAGGGACGTACCGTGGGAGGCATGTCGGCAGATAAGTTCAGCCATGTCATCGACAGTGTGATAAACAACAACAAGTTGGCGGCAATGACCGCCGAGTATGATGGCGGTCGCCGCGATGCCGACTTCCTGAAGGACTATATGGGCGAGCTGAAAAACCAGTATATGATGGGTGCCTACGGCAAGGTGTTGAAAACTGCTCTCGCAGGAAAGAGCGCCGCTGATGTTGTTGCCGACAAGTTCTATATGGACGCTTTCTTTGATACACATCCACAGAGCGGTGACAAGATGTTCCGGGATATCTACAGCCTTTCGCTCAGCCAGCCCGATAAGTTCTCTGAAGCCATTATTAAAAAAATTGGAGGAGTATGGGCAGAAGGCGGATTCCGTTATATTGAGATTGACGCTCATGATGTGAAAGGTTTCGATGAGGCTGGATTTGACCGCTATGTCGACACTCTGCGCCAGATGAAGGTTGGCGATGTGAAGGATATAGAAAATAGAGTTAAAACCTATGCATACGCTGGCTTGAAACAGTACGACAAGCTTTTCCCGCTCGTTGTTGATGCTCTTGGCAACACTGACGTTGAGGACTATTATGTTGGTGGTTTTGTAGACACTCTGACAAAGAACATCACCGACAAGAAGCAGCGCAAGACTTTGCTGAAGCTCGTTGAGAAGCGTGTGGCTGCCTTGAAGGCTGACCTTGCCGCCAATACTGACGAGAAAAGCCGTAAGAAGACACAGCAGGAGTGGTTTCTGAAGGAATATGAGAAAATCGTGACCGAACTGCAAAAATAATATACTGTGCAAGATAATACAAAAAATATTAAAAATACATTCTTTATTTTGTTATGCGCCAGTTTATGATTAAATTTGCACATCCTAAACAGACGGTAACAATTTAAAACAAATGATAATGAAAAAGTTTTTAACATTGCTGGGTTTCCAGCTTATGGCTGCCGCCACAATCATGGCAGCAGACGTGAATTACAAGGTAACGGGCGAGCTTCCGGCATCGTTCAACGGGTGTAAGATTTTCATCAACCAGTATCAGGGCCGCAGCATAGTTGCTCTCGACTCTGCCGTGGTTGCTGAGGGTAAGTTTGCAATGAGCGGCAAGATGGCTGAGCCATCGGTATGCACATTGTCTGCAAAAGACACTGAGGGTAAGGGACATTATGCTCCTATCGTGATTGAGGACACTCCGGCAATGGTGTCGTTTGCCGACAACAAATTTGTGGTGAAGGGCGGTCGCCGCAATCAGGCTCTCGACTTCTTTACCACCAAGGTTCAGCCTCTTAATGATGTACCTAATGCAAAGGAGCTGGTGAAGGAGTATCGCGACTCCACAACCACACAGACCCGCAAGGAGGAGATAGAGAAGATGTTTAACGACGCACAGGAGAAGTTTGGCAAGGCTGCAAAGGATTTTGTGAAAGAGAATACTGACAACATCGTGGGTGCATACATCTTTACAAACATATACAACGAATATGAGAATGATGAGGTTGATGCACTCATGGCGCAGGCTGGCGACGAGTTCAAGAGCGACAATACCGTGAAACGCATCGTTGAGATTCTTGAGAAGAGCAAGCTGAGAGCGGTGGGCAGAAAGTACACCGACTTTGCGCAGCCCGATAAGGACGGCAATATGCATAAATTGTCGGAGTATGTGTCGAAGAACAAGTATCTCCTTGTTGACTTCTGGGCTTCATGGTGCGGACCGTGCCGTGCCGAGATGCCTAATGTAAAGGCTGCTTACGAGAAGTATCACGCCAAGGGCTTCGAGGTGCTCGGCGTGTCGCTCGACAACAATAAAGACAAGTGGCTCAATGCCATAAAGACTTTGGAACTGCCGTGGCAGCATCTGTCCGACCTCAAGGGCTGGGAGTGCGAGGCTTCAGGCATGTATGGTGTTCAGGGCATTCCTTGCACCATGCTCATAGCTCAGGACGGCACCATCGTGGCTACCGACCTCCGCGGCGAGGAATTGGATAAGAAACTTGCCGAATTACTGAAGTAATATATTGCCCATCGGCAAGTTGCAGAAAATTTAGTAAAGACAATCCGCGGCATCATGCGATGCCGCGGATTTTTCTACGGTCCCACGTCACACCCCTCAGAATCCCTGTGTTTATGGGCGTTTCAGGGGCATTGGGGTGTGACGTGTGACGTCTTGAAAAATTATCGATATATTTGTGCGATTGTTAATTATTGAGTAAGTCGCAATACATCAAGCGAGTTGCCAATGTTCTTGGATGCTGTCTTCGTTCTTTGCGTTCCTCCTCATTCTTGGGTGGTTTTATGTATAGGTCTTCGTCTATCTCCCTATTAAATAGATAGCGAAACCCGTTTTTCTCATAAAACTTCAATACATTAGGTTTATTCTTGGCATCGACAATTGCAAGGCGACAACCTGTCTTGTTATCTTCACTGAGGAACCACAGTTTTACGAAATCCAGAATTTCAGAGCCAATGCCCTTACCGATAAATTGTTCTGCAACAGCAAGACGCCCAATTAGAACACCTGGAAAGCGGCTGAGCATTTTTTCGCGATTTGTCAATTCTTTCCACATAGCATTCTTTTTAGAACTGCCTAAGTCCCAAATGCGAATGCTATCATTGGAGAGTGTGAAGCAGGCAACAATATTGCGTTTATCTTCTTCAAGTCGAAAACAATATGATTTACCAATTCTGCGACGGGCATAAGTCAACGCATCCTTTTGGAAAAACTCATCCATATCGGCGTCATCGCCACAAGTGAACGAATAGCATTCCAAGAGAATGTCTTGTGTAAGCACCTCAAAGATGCATTTGTCTGCTATGAATCCCATTATTGCTGAAAACTGTTGCTTAGAAAAGCTTTGCCTTACTTAGTATCTTCTTCATCATTGCATAACGTGGATCCTGTGTAAGGTCATGCTCAGGGCGATGATCATTTTCCTTGTCAACTCTTTCTATTTCTTCACGAAAACGGATTGCGTCCTCTCCATAGAGTGTAGGGATTGCTTTAATTGCTATTGCCATAATCTCAGCTTTTTCGTTTGTCTGCCGTTTAGACAGATTTTTCATCTGCAAAATTACACATTAATTTATAAATAATGACATTTTTGTCTGACTTTAACACTTTTATGAAAAAACATCCCAATATATATGGTAAAATTAATGTTGATTATTATCATTTATCTTGTATCAACCTATCATAAAATAAAGAAAAAGTTATAATTTACGCATCCGTAAATAAATATTGTGTGGAGCGAATGTTGAGCTTCTCAGAACTCAACATTCACTCCACACATAAACGTTGCTCTTGGCATTGGCATGCCTGCCATATATTCGTATTTCCAGGCAAGCAGGTTTTCTCCCTTAATCCAGAGTCTGGCGTGTTTGCTTGCAGCATAGCCCACGGTGGCATTGAGCAGCGTGAAGTCCTCGGTTGTGCTGTTCTCACCGATGGCTGTGTAGAGTCCGCACACCTGCATCAGTCCTGCGCTGCCGCTCCAGCGTCCATAACGCATTGAGACTCCGAGATAACCTTTGTATTTGGGAGCTGAGACTACGGGATAGCGCATGTCGAGCCACGAGTGATTGGTGTTTATGCTCCAATGCCTGTTTATGTGATATTGCAGTTCTATCTCCGCGCCCTTGTTTCTCAATGCTCCAGTGTTGACATTCTTGCGGTTAACGGTCTGTATGATGTTGTCGGCGTCGATGTAGAAAAGATTCACTCCGTAATGAAGCCTTCTTGACAGGAGACGCTGCTTCCATGACACTTCGTAGCTCCACATCTGCTCAGGCTCCAAGTCGGTGTTTGACGAAGGATAGAGGTACATCTCGCGCATGGTGGGATTGCGGAACCCTTTGCTTGCCATCAGTTTAAGCTCGCCGTTGCGCAGCGGACGGATAACAATGCCCATCTGCGGAATCCACTCGCTGCCAGTGACGGTGTGATGGTCGTAGCGCAAGCCTGCCTCTGCGGTGAGCCATGAAAAGATATCCTGCCTGATGTCTGCGTATCCTGCAATCTCGTGATTACGCTCCTCGCCGCTCTGCTTGTTTTGTGTCTCTAACACCTCGCCTGTCTCGCGGCTGGTATAATAGTCATGACCGTAAATGTTCTGATAGTCAAAGCCCACGGTCAGGCGTGAGCCTTTCCAAAGCATGGCACTCTGATACCATGACACACCCATCAGAGCATCGTTTGAGCGGAAAAGCCGCGTCTGCGGACTGCCGTTCAGGGCATTGTAGCCGTCGTTGAGCTTATGCCGTCCGAAGCTGTCATACAGACTCAGCCGTCCGCTGGTGCGCTTATAATGATTCTCTATGCCAGCCGTCACCGCACCGCGTGTAATCCACTGGTCGGCTTCGAGCATCGGAGCCGTCACCGTGCCGGGATAGGAGGCGTTGAAGTGGGTGATGTCAGCATCGGCAAACAGGCGCCAGTTGGCGTTGAGGTCATACTGCACCTTGGCAAAGCCGCCATACTGCTCAAATCCCATGTGAGGACGGTGGTTGTCAGAACAGCTGTATTGTGCACTGGTGTTAATTCGCAGTTTCCCACGGCGCATTCCATATCCCGCCTCGCTCTGGAAAGTTCCCCATGAGCCGGCTCCAAGGTTGACGTATGCCCTACTGCCGTCGGTGTTCATGCTGCGGGTGACGATGTTCACCACGCCGCCCATGGCATTAGATCCGTACAGCAATGATGCAGGACCTCTGAGCACCTCCACCCTTTCTGCCATCATTGTCTGACAGGCATCGGATATGGAGTGGCCGTAAATGCCGTTGTATTGAGGATGTCCGTCGATAAGCACCATCACCTGTCCGGCTCCCGACGAGATGCCTCTCAGCATCATGCCGCCCGAACCTCCGCCCGACACTCCGTAGCCAAGCACTCCGCGGCTTGTAAGCATCAGTCCCGGCACCTGCTCCATCAGTGTCGGCAACACGCTGACGCGCTCATTCTCCGTGAGCTTGTCTCTTCCCACCACTGTGACGGTTTGCGGCAGGTGGCGTATGTCGGTGGTGTTGCGGGTTCCGGTCACCACCACCTCGTCGAGGCGGAGCGTGTCGGCTACTGACGTGCGTGCGGAGACTGTGGAAGAGACAAGCAGGAGTGTTCCTAAAATACAATCTTTTATGTTCATCGGCTTATTCCCGGTTGTCGATGTCAATCAGGTTATACTGCAGTTTTCCCAGTCCTATTTTTCCGGCATAATCCACTGTCCATGTGCCGTGACGGCTGTTGATGCGCTCCTGTAGCGGGGCAGAGGTGTCGCCCTCGGCATCGCTGTGGCCGAATACGAGGTCGAGACATGCCTTGTCGAGAGCCACAGGGTCTGTGGAGGCAAGGATGCCTATGTCGGTCATTTCCGGCTTGTGCGGGTTGCCGTCGCAGTCGCAGTCAACCGAGAGGTTGTTCATAACGTTTATGTAGAGCACCTTCCCCTTCATGTATTCATGCACTGCCTGTGCGGCAGCAGCCATCGACTCAAGGAATCCGTCCTGATTGTCAATGTGGTTCCACAGTTCCTTCACGTTCTCGGTCACTCCTGCCGTGTGTATGTATGCCTTGCCGGCTGACGACGCCACACCGATGGAGGCATTTTTCAGCACTCCGCCAAATCCTCCCATGGCGTGTCCCTTGAAGTGGGCGAGGTTGATCATGAAGTCGTAGTTGGCGAGATGGCTGCCAACGAGGTTGTATTTGATGTGCTTGTCGTCCTTTACGGGTATCTTTATCGAGCCATCCTCGTCCATGATGTCCACTGTGGCAATCTTGTCATATCCGCGCTCGGCAATGGCACGGCGGTGGTTCTCGGTCGTCGAGCGGTTGCCGCCGTATGCGGTGTTGCACTCCACGATGGTTGCCTTTGTCTCATCCACCAGCGGTTTTATGAATGCAGGGCGCAGATGGTTTGATTTCTCGCTTTCTCCCGTGGAAATCTTAAGTGCCACGCGTCCTTTAGCCTCCACTCCCAGTGCCTTGTAGATTTTGACCACAGCCTCGGGCGTGATGTTCTTGGTGAAATACACCGTTGACTTTTCCTGTGCCCCCATTGTAACCGACAACAGCAGGCTTGCTGCAATACATAATGCTCTCATTCTTTACTTCAAAGTTTAATTTTATGTTTCTACTTTTTTATATAATTCTGCTTTTGGGTGCAAAGTTACATAAAAAATTCCGAATGCCTTATACCCCGATTGTGGATATAATTACCCATTTTCCTGTTTTCTACATCTTCTTTGTGAAAGCCAGTGTTACAAGTTGCCAGCCATTTTCTGTCAGCGTGTATGTCTCACTGACAAAGAAAGGAAACGACACTTCGTGTCCGCCCACCTCGCTGGTCAGCTGTATGTCGCTGTACACCACGGCGGTGTTTCCGCTTATGCGCGGTTCCACACTGTGAACGTCGGCATGTTTGTACCATATTCCACCTTTCTCAATGGTTTGTAGCTCAGCCGTGCGTCCCCATGCTCCACCCATGTGTACGAACATTGCGTCCTTGTGGAACAGTCGTGCAAGCTCTGTAACGTTCTTCTCCGCCATCCATTGCCATTTCTTGGCTGAGAGCTTTGACAGTTCTGCCTCCTTTGCCTCGATAGAGTCCATCACGTTCCATTTGGCATAGCTCTGTGCCTGCTCGTATGAGGCGTTGAAGAAACGCTGCTCCTTGTTGAGTTTGCGCATCTGTTTCATCTCCTTGGGAGTGAGCGTGAAATCCTGTCCGTTCACCTTTCCCTCGGCAGCGGCCAAGTTGTCGTTAATGTGGTCAGGCTTTGTTGAGCCGGGAATGGTGAGCAGTCCCTCCTGTATTTCCCACCGCAGGATTACCTGTGCGGGAGTCACATTGTGGGCATTGGCTATCTTTACTATCGTAGGGTCTTTCAGTAATGCCCCTTGACTCATTGCACCTCCCAGCGGAAACCAGCATTCCACCTTCATTCCGTACTTCTCTGCCAACTTGCGCTTCTCAATGCGCTGTGCATACGGGTGGCATTCCATCTGCATTATCATGGGTTTTATCTCCGTGGAGTCCACACACCATTGAAACCATTTCTCTGCACCCGGCACCTCAAAGTTGCTCAGTCCCAATGCGCGCACTTTGCCCATCCTCACAGCCATCTCCAGATTTTTCCATGCTGCCTTTATGTCGCCCACAGGCTGGTGAGGATAGACGAGGTCAACATAATCGAGGTTCAGGCGGCGCAGCATACGGTCCACGGCTGTGGGGTCGCCATATTCCGATGGCCATATCTTGCTTGTCACCCAGATATCCTCGCGCTTGCATCCTCCTTCTGCAATGAACTCGTTTACGGCATCGCCCACACCGCGTTCGTCCATATAGGCATGCGCCGTGTCGATATGTCTGTATCCTGCACGCAGTGCTGTCAGCACGGCGTTCTTGCATATCTCGTTCGAAGGCACATTGAATGTCCCGATGCCAAACTGCGGCATCTCCACTCCGTTGCTTAACTTCACCATTGGTCCCTGTGCGTATGCCGCCATCATGCTCAGACAGCATACAACTGTAGTCAAAAATTTCTTCATAATAATGTCTTTATTGTTATTAATCTGTTCTGGCTGCAAAGTTACACTAAAAATTCCCATTGCCCTCTACCTAAATGTAGGATGTTCTTGCACTTTTTCCCGTTTTTTTGAATTTTTATTTTTTGTTATAATGTCCTACACGTCCCACCCCAATGCCCTGAAACGCCGATAAACACAGGGCTTATGC
>ENA-OYXX01000630-OYXX01000630.1-human-gut-metagenome-genome-assembly--contig:-NODE-630-length-15633-cov-7.671845_pt1 | contig 15633 bp, 9 predicted proteins | sample MGYA00243976_ERZ653434 | MGnify/ENA primary metagenome ERZ653434 (study PRJEB26926, sample SAMN06165112) | human gut metagenome | biome: ENVO:00009003; feature: ENVO:2100002; material: ENVO:00002003...
CTACACGTAAGGAGTCGTCGGCAGCGTCAGATGTGTATAAGAGACAGTCCATATAGACAGTGAACTATAATACCTAATTATATTGGACGCCTCATTTCTTTTCATATACAGGACATCCTGAAAATGCATCTTTGTCAATCATCACTTTATCCGCCATTATAATAGCGTTTGACAACTGTATACATCCTGCAAAAGCATATCTGCCAATGTATTTTACTGTGGCAGGAATGAAGATAGAGCAGAGGTTCTTACAATCAACAAACGCACAACCATCAATTTTCCTAATTCCAAATGGCAAGATAAGGACTTCGGAAGTACTTACAAATGCATATGAGCCAATACTTGTTACTCCGGAACCAATCGTAGAAGTAGAACAAGCAAGAATCAACTTATTATTTCTCTTGTCTACAATAGTATTAGTACCGTCAGATTTATAATGCTTATTGTTCTTGTCTACAGTTATCACCTTACATAGTTCACATGAACGAAATGCAGTAGAGTCTATATCCACCACAGAAGCAGGTATATGGACAGATGTTATTCCACTCCTGAAAAAAGCATTTCCGCCTATAGATTTCACGCCATCAACAATGACAGAGCCTTTGCATCCCACAACAAGCTCTTCATTCTTTGTTTGGATAACAGCATTACAGTTACAGCGTGAATCGTATACAGTATTCTTTGAATCAACATTTACAGTTTGAAGTGAAACGCATCCCATAAACAAATCATTGGGTAATTCCTTTATGTATTGCGGAATTGTAACACTATCCAATGAAACACAATGGCCAAAATGCGTATGTCCGTCAAAATATTCAAGAGTAGACGGAAGACTCACACGCTTAAGGGCTGAACATCTATAAAACGCACAGTCTTTGATAGTAGTAATACCTTCCGGAATATTGATATAATGCAAATTTGCAGCACCAAAGAAAGCGAATTCCCCTATTTCCGAAATACTGTTTGGAATGGTTGTACTGCTGCACCCTAACACAAGCATCCCTGCCTCCTTATCTATTATTGCGTTGCAGCAGTTTCGCGAATCGTATGTCTGATTGTTTTTTTCAACAGATATTGAAGATATGTTACAACAGCCCCAAAATGAAGGCATATCAATCTGTTCAACAGTTGAAGAAACTATAACAGACTTCAAGAAAGGACATTCGCAGAAAGCGTATTTCCTAATCCGCTCTACGCCATTAGGAATGATAACAGATTCAATGAGACATCCATAAAATGCGAAACCACTGATACACTTAACAGATGAAGGTATCTTGGTGTTTTTACATCCAAAAAGAAGCGTGTTGTCCCGCTTCCTTATAATAGCATTGCAGTCTTCCCTGCTATCAAATATCTTATTATTCTTATCTACTTTTATAGATGACAAGTTCAAGCAAAATGAAAACAGATTGTCTCCCAGCACCCGCACACTTTCTGGAATAATTATCTCTTCGAGATTCGCACACGACTCAAATGCTGCATATTGTATTTCTTCTATTCCATTGCCGATAATAACTCTCTTGATTCCACTGCATTTCGCAAAGGCCCCTTTGCCGATACGGCTCACTTTGTATGTTTTCCCCTCATGATTAATAAATGCAGGTATGTTCAAAACAGAGCCTTTGAATGTCTGCGCAGAACAACTGCAATCCCTCATACAGACCATCACAGATGTCTCATCTATTGTTTTGTAGGAAATATCTGAAACAACAAATATTGAATCTGCCCAAATATTTGGTAACAGACATATTAAAGCCAGAAGAGTAAAACATAATCTTTTCATAATTCTCAAATTTGTCGATTACTATTGAAAAGTGTTACTTCAATAAAACTCCTTTCACTCTCCATCCACATTTACTACTCCCATCTGTACCAATAGTTCCACCGCCGTAACCATTTTCATTATATATATCATAGCCTGTGAAAGTTATTTTACTACTCGTACATCTACTTACATATGCCATATGTCCATTTCCATTTTCATCTTCAAGTAGTACACCTTTTACGTTATTTCTATTATTTTTATCACTGAGATAACATTTTACATCAGATGCCCCATTGAACGTTATATAATCGGAGAAAAGATTTTTATTCGTTGTAGAACCATCCTTGTTCTTTTTTGATGAAATCGGAAATCTTTCATTAAGCATCATAAATGTGCTGATTGGCATTGAAGCACTATCAGGTGTCCAATGATAATCAGAATTTGACCTTACCTCATCAACCAATTTGTCATAATACTGTTGAGCTGTACAACATCCTGATTGTGAAAAATAGTCGTTCCCTTTTGAATTAATCCATGCATCCACAAGAGTTGTTAAACCACAACAATTAGCTTGATGAGTATATTCTTGATTAGCCCTAACCGTCTGGAGATAAGGGTTGTTGGCTCCTTCAAAATCCATTTGGGAACTTCTTGTTGTTGGTGTCTGAAACTCTGTATCAAGGCTACAGAAATCACTCATTTCATCATCCTTGCTGCAACTAATTACAGTAATAGAACTAATAGCAAACATCCATACAGATGCTAAATATATTTTTTTCATTTCTTTGGTAGTAAAATAACATTTATTGTTTATTGAATTTCAACAGCAAAAGTAATACGTTTACTTAATAAAGATTTTTTCGCTCGTCCAAACTTGTTTCCTTTTTGTAACAGGAGTGATAATTATATCACCACCATACCTGTTTGCTACCATCGTAAGTGAATATACGTTCCTCAGCTCCTTTAGTCACATCTTTGAGTATGTACAATCCTCCCGAAGGTATATTATTGAAATAAATGACATTGTCTATAGCTTCCTTTGTTTCTATCAAATCCCAATGTCCTATGACGTTCCAACAATAGAGTTCGTAGACATCACCAATCTCTATACCATTGCCATCATTACGTCCGATATACTTTATTTTGGATATCCGGGAAGGCTTGGCAAGTTTAAGCCCCACCCAATTACCGTCAGGACTATTGGCGCAAAATCCGGTGAGAATATTACCGTCAAAAACATTCTCTTTCTTCGCCCACGACTCTCCATCGGTTCCGATAACAGAACCCTCCAACTTATTTCCATCAGATCCGAAAAATTCAAGTTCGTTTATATTACAATAGGAGCCTTTACCACCCATATAACGCAAATATTTGAATTGTCCATCAGTATTGACAGGAATATCATACCAATTGCCATTGGTTATTCCTTTGTGTATATGAAAGACCGTACTGTCGGAAAAATCTGATTTATTGGAGCCTTGAAACTGACCACCGTTCATACGGCTGTTGAAATAGTCCTGTGCACCCATAAAGGGATATTTTCTCAGCAACTTCATTTTTATCTTCTTGTTGTGATTAAGTTCGAGATCTTTTACCTTACCGTCATCAGTTATAAGAAAAGGATTCCCGAAAGGTACTATTTCCCCATCAACATAAAATCCTGCCATATAAACTATACCACGACCCATTGATTTGAAATCGACAAAGCCGCCGTGTACATTACCATAGTGAACAGGCACCCAGCTGCGATTGTCAAATACACAGATATAAGCGACACTCTTACCTTTAAACCGATTGGGTACCGGACGTCTCACATCTGTTGTAATACAATATTCATCTGTAACATCAGTATAATGAGGATGTTGGAAAAGTTCAGGCACAGACGGCTCGTGTTTCATATCAGACACGATTTGCCTGTTAATACTATAACGGTAACGAAATACCTTCGGCTTTATGTACGAATTGAAATAGTGTGCTGTGTCACCCGGGAAATTACCCATATAGTATGGAACTGCCTTGCCGTGCCCGTCGATAAGCACACTCCAGGAATGGCTGCTGCTACGGTTACCCCAATGAGGAGTGAAATCGTAGGCTGCTGGAATACCCAAATGACGGCACAGATATACAGTGAAACTTGTCTCGTCGGCGCACTTGCCGCTTTTAGTCTTAAACAAGGAGCTTGCCTTGGTTCCGAAAGGACTGTCATAGATGTAATACTCAAACTGATGAGTCAGATCAAATACACGCATTGCCTCCGACACGGCCGAACGAAATCTATAGCATCTGTCTGCATATGGATTCTTTCCACGTTTGCGCAGTTGCCATTTCTGCGATTCCTTTTCAGAATACTTGTTTTGGACAAGGATATCACAACCTGCGATGGAATCTCTGTATGAATCAAGGAATAGTCCCGTATGCTTGTTCATGATTCTGTATGTGTCATTTCCTACAGGTATAAACAGCCATTGATCAAATGGGCGCTTCACGTATTTACCCCGAGTGACAGGAGTATTGGGCTGTAATGTATTAGACACCCCGAATTCCATCTGCAAACACATGTCAACAGAATCTTTCTTATAATATCCTATTCTCCACAAAGGATAACCGGCATAGTCCAGACGAAGAAGCTGTGTACTGTCTGACTCAGAATGTCGCTTAAGACTAATTGTCTTTGCAGCAGACGCTGTGTCATAAGTGATGTAAAGCTGAGACTTGGCATTGACGATGCTATAGTAGTTATCTGAGAAATCCCTATCATCATCATGACTGAAATTTTCCAATGCCCCCAACTGGATATAATCCACGCATAGTGTATCGGAAGCAGATGATATGGTGACAGTGTTTTTACCTTTCTTAAAAGGCATTGAAAAATTGAACCATTTCTCTGTGAACGACTCGATGTTACGCGTTGGAGCCAGATGTAGAGTTTCCACTACAGCCCCGTTCACACTTACTGTAGCTTTAAGATCATGGGCTACAGAGGAATACTTCATGATAAGCCGCTTGCAGGTTGTTCTCTCTGCATCGACAGTGAAAGAAACAGATGACTTGTTTGAACACATCATCTCTACATACCCATTGGATGCACCGACATATTCCTTTGTCTCACAAGCAATGGTATTATGATGTTCCGCTTCAAACTGCAAACCTCGTCTTGACATTACAATATCCTGTGACAGAAGAGGATATTCATCGCTTATTGTCGAGTGCCAATCGCTCATTGGCTCATGGGCAAGTCGATATGGCAATACGTACTCGAAGAATACAGACTCATCATAGTCTTCATGCCAAGTTGAACTGCTCCATGCATCACAAGCATCATTGATTGCTTTAATGAGTTGGTCTGCCTTCATGTTAGAGATATCATATACAATACGAGCCTGCGTAGGGTCAATACCTGAAACTTCGGTGTTAAAAAATTTAGTGCGGTTGTTCTGACTCTCACCACTTGTCTCCAGATATAATGAATCTATCATGTCAACAGTATTACCCGACATTTGATATTGAGAAGGCATGTTCTCTATCAGAAACTTTGCTGATTCATATTTTAGAGGATCCGGATCGTCCTCAAAGTGTTTCAGCACCTTCTCCAATTCCGCTTTGTTGTCACCGGCCACCTCCAATGCGCGCTTCAAATCCTTGTCGCAAGAAACGGACATAATCATGACAAGCACCATGCAAACAGATGCAGACAATTTTTGTATATATCTTTGTTTCATCGTTTAATAATCCAGGCACTCCTTTGCCTCATTTATGATTTGTCGTGTTATTTTTGATTTCTTTATCTTATTCTCCTTATTGAGAATCATGTTGGCAATTTCGTGAACATTCACTGTGTCTGCCTTTTCTATATACAACTTCATCTGATAATACAATGGGAGGTATCTGCTTGGAATCATTTCACCGGCCCGCCTATAACAGACTATTGCAAGGTCGTACCGCTTCAACTTTTGATAGTCATCGCCCATCAAAAGCATCATATTGTAATCAGACAGATAATCTGTGCCAGCCTCGAAAACCTCAAGACTCTTTTCATATTCGCCACGAAGATGAAGCAAAGCTCCATAATTATATATAAACATGTAATCGTCAGAATAATCCTTATACATTTTTTCGTATTCTTCCATAACTTCATCATCGGCATCTTCCATGGCACGTTCCTGAAGGATAAGCCTGCGAATATCCCGTGAACCGGCAACATATAATGAATACATGCCGACTGCACCAATCATTATCACCGATACCATACAGAACTTACGAAACGGAACATTAGACGTATCATCAACCATCGACAGCCCGACAAACAATATTATAAGCCATACAAACGGTATGTTGAATGGATAACTGAACAAACACCAGATAATCAATACAAATACAAGCCCCAACAATATGCTCTTATATTCTTTCACCCTTTTGTAAATATACCATATAGTCCACAGTAATATTCCGACAAGCAATAAAGCACAAGGAATTCCGTAAACAAGTGCCGCATGCAGGAATTCATTGAAAGGGCTTTGTGTCTCTCCTGCAAGCATGACAAATGGTGAGTCAGGGTGTGCTGTAAGGTAATCTGCCTGATAATTCATGTATTGGGCGATATATCCGTCAAATCCCCATCCGAGCCAAGGTCTGTCCTTAACCATTTCGAGGCAGACAGTCCAGATCAGCACCCGCCCGTCGGCAGAGTCTTGCTTGTAAAAATACAAGGCAGTGAAGACTATGACTAAACCTACCATTCCAATTGTTCTGTATCGCCTATTGCAAATAAACCTATGCAATGATTTCATTTCCATCAACAAGATGACCGCAATACCACACACCGAAGCAAGGATAGCTGTCCGTGAGTTAGAAAGAACAACGAATACACCAAATATCATAGCCGCCACCTCCCATAAAGTTTGTTCCCTTCCAACTGACTTGACTGCATAATATACGCAGACGGGCATGCAGAACGACAAAAACATTCCGAATATTGCCGGATTGTTCAGACTGCCTGAAAAATATGCATAACGGAAATTGTCCGGAACAAGCCCGAACAATTGTAATACGGCATATATAACCTCGAGTATACCAAGTACACATACTGTCTTCATCATCCTGTCTTTTGGCAACTGCATACATTTACCAGAACATATCATTGCGAAATAATACGTCAGGAACAATATCACAAAAGCACCCGTCCAGCAATACTGGATAGCATTTGCCATATCAAAGTGCTCTTCGGATATACAAAAGATGCTTACTCCGAAGACAAAGAATGTAGGTATGTGTATGTGCTTCATTTCTTTTCGAATGCCGGACAATTATCAAATGCTTCATTTCCGATTGTCGTTACAGACGGTGGCAGACTCACATACCTCAAGTTATTACAGTAAGAGAAAGCGCCCCACTCTATTCTTGTCACTGAAGACGGAATATTTATGTTCGTCAGACTGGCGCATCCGGAAAAAGCGCAGTATGCGATAACCTGCAGTCCTTCGGGAAGACAAACCGAAGAAAGGTTACGGCAACCGGAGAACGTCTGGCCTTCGATTGTCTTAACAGATGACTGAATATATACCGACGAAAGAAATGTACAGTCAGAGAAGGCATACTCGCCGATATGTCGGATGGACGGAGGGAGTATCACTTCACGCAAGGAATTACATCTGCAGAAAGCCCCATAACCTATGGCCTTCAAACCATCCGGCAGACAAAGTGCATATTTTGACAGTCTCCCGCTAAAGGCATGGGGGCCTATTTCTTCCACTCCGTCAGGTATTACGGTGGTACGGCACCCCACAACAAGCGTTTTACCGTCTTTGGTCAGGATGGCGTTGGAGCCTACAGGAGATATGTATCGCGGATTGCCACTGTCTACAGTCAAGGCATCTATCTCATCACAACCGTCAAAAGTCTGGTTCTCAATATGGGTCACCGACAGCGGTATTTGTACAGAATGGATTGTCGTGCCATCAAAAGAGCCGCTGCCTATGGCTCTTACATCGTCACCGATAACTGTTCTGCTGCAAGTGGCTGTCAGCATCGAGTCTGCCTTTCTTACGATAGAGGCACATTCCGGAAGTGAATAATAATAGGGATTGTCCGCGTCTACTGTTATCGAAGAAAGGCTGTTGCAACCCGAAAAGATATTGTTACTGCTTATCTCCGATACATTCTTGGGAATACGGACCGCAGTAAGTGAGCTACAGCCGGAAAAGACACTATGGCTTATCGCCTTCAACGACTCCGGCAATCTGACCGATTTAAGACTGCTGCAATTTCCAAAAGCATCGTAGCCTATCGACTCAACCCCTTCGGGTATTACCAGTTCCTCTATCGTAGTGCAGTTGATGAACGCCATATTACCTATTGACTTGACGGAAGCCGGAATCCTCGTTGACGGACAAGCAACAAGCAGTTCGTCATTGTCGACATCTATGATGGCATTGGAACTGTCACGGGAATCGATATACTCGTTACCGGGATCTACCGTAAGGGTTTCTATATTGTAACAACTGCTGAAAGCACCCGGAGCAACACTGAAAACCGAAGCAGGGATATATACAGACTTCAGGTTGATGCAACGGGCAAAGGCATTGTCGTTTATCATCTGGATGCCGTCATCAACGATGACAGATTGTAGGCAGGCGAGATCACGCAAGGCGTTTTTCCAGATTCTCTCCACAGTGTATGTTTTGCCATCATGAACGACAGATGCCGGAATATGCAGCGGCTGTGAATAGTCTACAGACGGCATCGGATGATAACCTGTCACTACAAGCGAACTGGTGTCACCAGCTCTCAACATCCTGAACTCAAAGCCGTTTTCACAAAACGTCTCATTCGTAAATGCCCGGCCTATGGCAAACGGCCATAAGACAGCAAGCATCAGCAGCGCATGTTTAACTTTTTTCATCTCCTACTATTATTTATATAACTCACATCCTACATTTAGAATGATATATTAATGCTCAATGCCACAATCATGCAATGGTAGTGGCATAATTGATGACTGTCAATATGTGCTTCATTTCTTTTCGAAAGCCGGACATATGTTGTCTGAGTAAGATTTCACGATCTTGGTTACTGACTTCGGCAAACTTATATGCTTCAAGCTCCTGCAGCCATCGAAAGCCCGTTCGTCTATTTCTTCCACACCTTCATGAAGGCTTATGACAGACAGATTATAACAACCAAAAAACATTTTACAGGGTATTTTCTTTATGGGAGAAAGTATCTGCACCTCACGAAGATTCCTGCAATCAGAGAAAGCATCAAACCCTATTGACTCTACAGACTTGGGGATTATCACTCCATTTATGCCATTGCAATTACTGAAAGCAGAGTCTTCTATTCTCTTTATAGTCTCTGGCAGACTGAGAACAAGCTTGATGTATCTGCCCCAAAATGCGTATTCTCCTATTGTTTCCACTCCGTCAGGAATGACCGTAGTACGGCATCCCAAAAGAAGTGCCTTGCCGTCTTTGGTCAAGATGGCATTGGAGCCCTTCGGAGAAACGACATTGGGATGGTCTGGAGCAACTGTTATCTCGTCTATTTCCCAACACCCGGTAAATGCAGAACCGGAAACATTCTCCACCGACTTGGGTATATAGACCGAATGAACTATTGTTCCGTAAAAACAACAAGATTCCAAAACACGTATGTCGTCACTTATCGTTGTCGCGCCACAAGCGGACACCAATGCCGAATCGGACTTCCTTACTATACCATTGCAGCCGGAGCGTGAATCGTAATAAGGATTGGCGCTGTCCACCTGTATTGATGTAAGGGCATAACAGCCGGCAAAAAGATTACCGACGTATATCTTTGCGACATTCTTGGGTATAAATATTGACGTAAGAGAACAACAGCCATCAAATACATTCCCGCCGATTTCTTTCAGAGACTCTGGCAAGCTGACAGACTTAAGGCTGCTGCATCCATAAAACGCGACGTTGTCTATCTTCTCCACACCTTCCGGTATGACAAGGTGCTCCATCGTGTTGCAATGATAAAACGCACTTTCGCCTATAGACTTTACAGAAGACGGTATGGTGGTTGAGGAACATGCAACAACCAGTTCGTCTTCTTCTGTATCTATAATTGCATTCGAGTTGTCACGAGAATCAAACGTTTCGTTGTTTGAATCAACCACAACGGATGTCAGACTATAGCAACTGCCAAAGAGTTCTCTTCCCAAACCGTCAACCGAAGCCGGTATATATACAGACTTTAAGTTTACGCAACATTCAAAAGCCCTATTACTGATTCCTTCGATTCCTTCCTCTATCACAACCGATTGGATATCTGTCACTCCCGCAAACGCATTTTGGCCAATTTCTTTTACATAATAAATTTTGCCTTCATGTATGACCTTTGAAGGAACATGAAGCGGCTGTGAGTAATCGGTTAGTGAATCAGCCTGATAACTTGTCACCGAGAGACAATTATCACAACTCGTATATTTCTGTCGTGAATAAGTGAATCCGTCTTTACTGAACAGTACACCGGAATCGGCAAATGACCGGACTACTGCTGTCAACAAAAAGCATGCAATCAGCAATTTTCGTCTTATTATAGCTGCGTTTCCCATCGTTCGTAAAATATTAGTATTTGGTTGCCGTCAGTTCTTGTTCACGAACCGACGGTAATTTTGCGTTTTGCGGTACTGTTTTATACATGCACCTTTCGCATGTTCTCTCTGAAATGAAGCTGTACTCATGATCATATTCATTTGGTAGTAACTACTAAAATGTATAAACCTTCCCTTCTATATCAAGAAATCTTTCCATATTGAGACGGCAACAGATAGGGGTATCGCGCCTCTTGAATACAGATTTGATTTCGGACATCAAAAGTAAGTCATTTATTTATTCAATATTTATTCATTTGTTTCTATTTGTTTTCTTTTTGTAAAGAATCAACACTAAAGTGCGTTTTTATGGCAAAAGACGCCATATATTAGAATACATGCTTTAAGCTCTTACACATCCAGTATATATATTTAAGGTGAATAAAGCCAAACTTTGCAATGTAGAAGATACCGCTTCATAAGGTACGTGGCCTTCCGGCTGTCTTTCGCGACAGCCGGAAGGCCAAGTAAAGTTATCTGTTGAAGAGTAGCCGCCTGCGCAAAACCTTGCCCACGGCCGTCCAAGACGGCATCCACTGGTGCCTCTCGCGGCGCAGTGGAGTGTCGTAAAGCAGCACCGATATCAGCAGGGCGATGGCTGCATAAGCCACAATGCCGTATATCTGCTTGACCGCCGCCACCTGAAACTGGCTCATCAGTCCGCCGATATGATATGGAACGGCACGCGCCGGCATGCTCATGCTGTCGAGCCACGCACCGTAGCGGGCCACGCTGTCGGCCACGAGATAGCGCACGCCGTAAGCATAGCACGCCGCCCCCACCACGCCTCCGACGAGCAGATGGAGCGACTGGAAGATGGCCAGCGACTGGAAGAACACCATGAAGTTCATCACCGACTGTATGGAGTAGAGCAGCACTATGCCCAGCAGCGTGGCGGCAAAGCCGCGGAGGAAGACGGGCAGGTAGAGCTGGCTCATGCTCATATCAGTAGACACGGTAAAATAGAAGCACAGCACGTAGGCTATGAACACGGCCAGACCGATGGCAATGAGACGCACGCGCCCGCGCTGCCACACCTTGAGCCACAGCAGGGCAAAGATGCAGGCGCAGACCACACCGGCCATTGTCGGCCAGTTGAGCACCGTCTTCGTATATTTGTGCCACTCCATACCACCCTCGTAGAACACCTCCTCGAGCACGTGCTCCGTTGCCATAAACGCCTCGACCACCAGTGCCATGAACAACAGTCCCGGCAGCTTGCGGTTGAGCCACATGCGCGGTTCTATCCACGAATGACGTATCAGGAACATCCGCCCCACGGCCAGCGCAAGCGTGACAAGGGCGGACAGGGTGAGCGCACGTATCACGCTGCTGTCCCACCAGTTGTAAAATTCGCCGTAACAGAAGATGTATGCAATCTGCATCACGGTCAAAGACCACAGCACACCGCCCAGCCAGTCTATCGCCAGAAACGGCAGACGCATGAAACGGAAATGGCGTGTGCAGACAAAAAGCCAAAGTGCGTTGAACAACATCACGCCCGTCATGAGCAGTGACACGAGTCGCCACGTGCCCACATGGCAGAACCATGCGGCCAAAAGGTCGGATACGGATATGGCAAGCATTATCCACAGGTGGAGCAATGGGAAGAACACGCGGAAGTCGCGCCCCGGAGCCATCCACAGCTGGATGTTCGACATGCACTCAAACGTGCCCTGTATCTTCAGACATCCCGCCACGAAGCATATCGTCCACAGCAGCGGCAGACTGGTGACGTACATCGCCGCCACGTTGCACAGGGCGAGTCCCGACACCGAGAAGAGCAGCAGCGTGCGGTTGGTGAAACGGAACTTGGTGCGGAAGAGTATGGGAAAGGTCATCGCCAGGCCGCAGAGACTCGCGTAGAGACACATCAGCAAGTCCTCGCGCATGAGCGACATGGAGCCCATCATGTCGCTGAGACTGCCGATATACACGCCGCCCGACAGCTGGAACGTGAACGCCAGCCACACGTACAGCCACGGGCGCAGCCGCTCAGGCACCCAATCCTTGAACATGGGCATGGAGAAAGCTCCGCCCCAGTTGTTGTTTTCTGCCATGGCCCGATCAGTATTTCACCTCACACTCTGCACTCATGCCCGCACTCATACGGCGGTAAGCCCCGCCTGTGGTGTCGCTGATTACGATGCGTACGGGTATGCGCTGTTCCACCTTCACGAAGTTTCCCGTAGCATTGTCCGTGGGAATCATCGACACCGCCGAGCCGGTAGCGTCGGCTATCGAGCGCACCGTTCCCTTCAGCTTGCTGCCGGGCAGGGCGTCTATAGTTATGTCCACCTCGGCCCCTTCGCGTATGTTGGCCATCTGTGTCTCGCGGTAGTTGGCCACAATCCACTTGTCGCCCGAGTCTACAATGTCCACAAGCGTCTGCCCGGGCTGCACGAGCTGCCCTACGTTGATGGCCTTGCGGCCCAGCACACCGTCGCACGGTGCGAGGATTACCGTGTAGGAAAGGTTGAGGCGGGCCAGGTCGAGGGCGGCCTCTGCCACGCGTATCCCCGCGTCGTTCTGCTCCAGACGGTGGCTCTGCTCGCTCTTCACAAGCGATGTCGAGCGGCGCGAGCGCGTGAGCTGTTCGTATCGCGCCTGCGCGGCGAGGTAGGCCGTATGCACGTTGTCATACTGCTGCTGCGTCACCGAATGGCGCTCCAGAAGCCGCCCGTAGCGCTCGTCCTCGCGGCGCGCGTTGTCAAGCTGCACCCTGCACTCGGCTATGGCGGCGTCGTTCACGCCTATGTTGCTCTGCACAGTCTCCACCGATGTCGCCGACGCGCGCTGTCCGGCACAGGCCGTTGCCAGCGCCGCCTCGGCCTGCGCCACACGCAGGCGGAACTCCGTGTCTTCTATAATCACGAGCGTGTCGCCCTTGTGCACGGGCGTGTATTCGTCGAAGCGTATCTCCTTGATGAATCCCTGAACGCGCGAGTCGATGGGCGTTATGTGCTGGTGTACGTAGGCGTTGTCGGTGAACTCGACGCTGCCGAGGTGTACAAACTTTGAAACGACGTAGATGATGCCGCAGAGCAGCAGTGCCACAACTGCGGTGTTGTATATGCGTACTTTTGTTTTTCTGTTCATGACTTTTATTTTTTATGTTTTGATTAAGTTCAGAAGGTGCTCAACTTGAGGAGTTAACTGTTTTTGATTATTATAGTGTATTTGTCACATATTTCAGCTTGTATCCGGCGAAGAGCAGCATTGTCCTGGCGTTCTCCAGGCCGAGCTCCGCCGAAAGCCGCACGTTGGCGGCATCCACCATATCGGTTATCAGGGCCATGCCGTTGGTGTAACGGTCGCTCACAATGTCGTAGTTCCGGCGTGCCAGCTCAAGGCTCTTCTCCTGCGTGCGCAGCTCCGCGGCGGCAGTCTGCCATGCCTCGTATGCCGCCTCCACATCGTTCCTCACATTCTCGCGGCTCAGGTCGTATGCCTCGCGGCTCTCCATTACGGCCACGCGCGCCTGCCTCTCGCGGTGGGTGTTGGTGTACAGCGACGAGATGTTGAAGCTCAGGCTCGCCCCGAAGCCCCAGTACATGAAGTTCTTGTCTATAACCGGCACCTCGGTGACTATCGGCGAGTTGAACACGCCGTAGGCGAAGAGCGACAGTTTGGGGCGTTTGTCGGCGGCAACGAGCCTGCGGTTGGTCTCGCTTATGTCCATGCCCAGCTCCGCCTTCCTTATAGCCATGCTCGATGCGAGCGCCTTTTCCTGCCACAGGCTCTCCGGGGCGGTGTCCTGCCGCGCGTCATCCCTCCCGAGCTCCGGCACGAAGGTGGTGCTGCCGGCGGGAAAACCCAGCGCGTTGGCCATACGGTAGTTGGTGGTGCGCAGGGCCTCCTCCACCTTGTCGCGCTCCAACAGCAGGTTCTGCACCTGCAACTCGTAGCGCGTGATGTCGCTCTTCAGCACCACACCCTCGTCATACCTCGCCTGCATGTCTGCAAGAATCTTGCGTGCCAGGGCGGTGTTCTCGTCGAGCACACGGCTGCGGTTGCCGAGACACTGCAGGTCGATGAGCCACCCGAGAAACAGAAACCGTACCTGCTGGCGGCTCTGCTCCATGTCGAGGCGGGCCATACGGGCGTTGAGTTCGGCCATGCGTATGCCGCCGGAGACGGTGCCTCCGCTGTATATCACCTGCATGGCCTCTATGGCGAAGTCGTTCTTCGAGTGCGGATTCCTCACGTTCATGCCGTCACTGAAGTCGCGGTCGGTAAGATAACCGTTGCCGAGATAACCCACCGACAGCGACGCGCCTACCGACGGAAGCCGCCGGCTGCGTGCCGCGCCCGCCCCCTCGTCGGCGTCGTCGATGGATAAAGACTTCAACTTGATTGTCCGGCTGCGTTCGTCAATAAGGCGGAACAGGCTGTCAACCGTCAATGATACTGTCTGTGATGCGCACGGCCTGACGCCGACATCACCAAAAAGCATCGCAAAAAGCAATGCCACGGAAAGATAAATTCGTGTCATATATAATTTTGAAAGTTATAAATGTCGTTTTTTTTTGCGCAGAATCCACGCGAACTGATTTGATTTACAACTATCAAAAATTATACGATCGACGGAATCCGAACGGGGTGCCACAACGCGTGCGGCGCGCCAATTCGGCTGCAAAGGTACACATTTTCGGCGAAAAAACAAACGCTGCGGTCACGATAAATTTGATGTTCCGCCATCACACACCCACGGCATACGCAGGCTGTATGTCCTGTTTCTTCTTAAAAAAACGCACTTGTTTTCTTTCAAAATAGAAAGGCCGGAAGGCCGTTTCCACCTCTTCGGCACACGTTTCTTACGGTATAAGCACGCAAAACGGCCCGAACGGGACTGCCGTTCGGGCCGTTTTGCTTTCCAATATGCGCCGTTTCGGGGTTCAATACGGCCTGTTTTGCAGTCCGAAATGCGCCATATTGCGTCTCCGTTTGCGCCTCTCCGCTTTCTTTACCGGGTCATTTTAAGGCACCGGTTCGTAACCGTCTGAGTATCAGCGCATCCTGTTTGAGCGGAAAATGCGCCATTTTCGCCCCGTAGTGCGCTAAATAATGTTTTGTTCCGTACGTCGAAGCGTTTTGTTATATTTATTCAAATTCGGTTCATCCGACATTTGGAGTAATATCCGCTAACATTTTCACAGGAAGTTGATATGGGTTTTCATAAATACCATATAATATATTTTATTTGAACACAGAGACACGGAGACACAGAGTTATTATGCCCCTCTGTGTC
>ENA-OYXX01000631-OYXX01000631.1-human-gut-metagenome-genome-assembly--contig:-NODE-631-length-15631-cov-14.735940_pt1 | contig 15631 bp, 12 predicted proteins | sample MGYA00243976_ERZ653434 | MGnify/ENA primary metagenome ERZ653434 (study PRJEB26926, sample SAMN06165112) | human gut metagenome | biome: ENVO:00009003; feature: ENVO:2100002; material: ENVO:00002003...
GCTATGCTCAAAGAAAAGTTTGGATGCTTTTTGGAATTTGCTCATTCATAGTTGATCAAACAAAAAGAGGAGGATTTTCCCCCATGAAGAAAATAATCGTTTTCCTGTTGACCGCACTGCTGATGCTTTCCGTGGCCTTCGCCGATTCTGTTCCGATGAGCAAAGAGGATCAAATGGCCAGTCTGGTGAAGAATTTTCTGGAAGAAAATGAATTTCCCTATGAATATGACGACTATACCTTCACCGTGCCCTTTTCCGTCGATAACTCGATGGAATACGCCTTTATAACCGTTTATATCTACGATGATATGCTGTCCGTGTCCGTGGACGCGCCGATTCACGGAACCCGGGAGGTCTTTGAAAAGATGGCCGTGTTCACCACGCTGGTCAACAACGAGATCTACTATGCGCAGTTCCGCCTCGATCTGGATGGAGACGAATTCTATATCTCCTGCCGCTCCTGCAACCTGGTGGAGGACGTTCTCCCCGGCGAGAACGAGCTGTTCTACCTGTTCGCCATGCCGCACAGCTATATGGAAGACTACGGCGACGGCATCGTGGCGGTACTCAACGGCGGCGATCCCTACGAAGCATTTGAAGCCTGTCAGGCGGCGGTAGACGCGCAATGACAAACATCACCAATCCATACTTGAGCGCAAAGGCTGTCGCCAAGAAAAAAACGGATATTCCCGTTGTGCTGGTCTGTGCCATTTTTGCGGCGGCGACCGTCTCCGCGACGATAAAGATGTTTTCGCAGGGGAAAACGCTGTCCGGCGTGATGGGTATTTTCCTATTCGCTGCGCTCATAACGCCTGTCTTTCGCATTCTTCGCCATGCATACCGCAGAGCCTGCGCGCGCCGTATCGCAGGCGCGCTGCTCCCGCTGACCGAAGAAAGCCTAACCTTTGACCAGCTGGGGGCGGTTCTCGCCTCCAGCAAAGCCTTTGAGCAGCTCAGATCGCTCATCGGCACGGGATACCTGCAAAACCTGCAGATTAACGCGGTGACGCGCACGGTTGCGCTGTACACGCCGGAGGGCACATTCGTGCAGTGGATCTGCCCCGGCTGCGGCGCGAAGAACAGCGGCCGACGCGGCAGCGCGCCACGCTGCACATACTGCGGTCAGCCATACGCAAAATGACAGCCAGCCCCCCCGGCGTTCACGACAGCAAGAAAATGGTCAATTTCTGCGCCACGCCGGGGAATATAGCACAATTTTCAAGCATCGTCAATTGTGCGCAAATGCAAACGCGCCCGCCAGCCTTTCCGCTGACGAGCGCGTTTATTTCAAAACAGAATCACCAGTTTTTGTCACGGTACGGCGTATTCTCGTACCCTTCCGCATTCAGCCGCTTGACCATGTTGTCGAGCTTGCCGCGCCACAGCTTCTTAAACCACGCGGTTTCGCCAAACCACTTGACCAGCGTCGGGCTGACCGCGTAGTAGGTGCGCACAAAGGCACGCCCGTACCACGTTTTTGCCAGCGTATCGTCACGATAGCGACGGAGCGTCCAAACCTGCGGGCAGTCGTAGGAACCGTAGACGGCGGTGGCGACGTAGCAGCCGCCCGTTTCAACCTCTGGCGGTGTAAATGAGCTATCCTGCTGCCGGATTTCATTTGTAAGTCTGTTGATTTCTGCGTTTCGATATTCTTTATTGTACATTTTTGCATAGTTGCTAATGTATGAAAGCTGTAGCTTTTGTACTTCCACGATGCTTTGTTTATTGCCTGTAAAATAGCTCTTAAGTCCATTTTTCTAATTGGTTCAAAATCGAACCAGCCGCGACAATGTGATCACTACATTCACTACGGACCCCATCAACTTGCGAAAACGAGTTATAAAGGTTCATAGCGGCAGTAGCAAACTTATTGACAATAACAGCCGAACGTGTGATTACCTCGGTAACCGCTTCTGCTTGTTCACCACTCGTAACAGTATCATGAATCAATCGAATTGTGCCGCTGATGTTATTCGCAACAGAATAAACTGCACTTTCAATATCTATAATTCTGCATTCCATAGCTTTGAAATAAACAGTATAGAAGGCTGCTTCCCAACTCATAGGATTTTCAAGAAGTACCAGCTCATAATACTTTGCTGCATTTTCCGCATTGTTTTCTTCTTTCGCACGACGCGCAAGCGTAAGGTACTTTTCAGTCTGATTATTAACGCTTTTTACGCTGCCAATCAGCTTTTTTGCTTCCTCAACGCTGTATTTTGCACCACAATGCTGACATTGAAACATGTCGTCTTTTTTGACAATATTCGTACTGCCGCACAATTCACAAACCATTGCCTGCATGGAATATCCTCTCCCCTTTCGTTGATTCTCTTCTTTCATTTTACCCCCCCCCGAAAAAAGTCAAGTGTTTTCTTGCAGAATTATATATTTCTGGTATTTCTAACAAAAGTACGTCGAATTGTTGTGCATCTTCACAAGAACTTTCGTCTTGCGTGTCCCTCCATTGACTCGCCTTTTTCTTTGAAGTTACCCGTCCCAAATTTTTCCCTTCCAGCATCAAAAGAGCGCCCGCCAGCCTTTCCGCTGACGAGCGCGTTCTATTTTTATACTATTTTCAAATTTGCGGCGCAGGATTTCATCTCACTGCCCCGCCGCCGGCGTCGGCAGCGGCTCCGGCGTGCGGTCATCCGCCGCGACCTCCGGCGTGGGCGTCGCCGACAGTTCCTCCGCATACAGCAGATTCAGCGTCTTGACATCCGCCGTCCCCGTCGCAGACAAACTGTTCGCCTTCTGGAACGCCTTCACCGCGTTCTGCGTACCTGCCAGGAACGTGCCAGAGCACTTGCCCGAATAGTACCCCAAATCCGTCAGCTTCCGCTGCATCCAGTACACATCCTCGCCGGAGCTGTTCACTTTCAGCGTCCGGAAGGGCTGCGGCGGCATCGCCCCGGCGCGGTAATCCGGCTCGGCGGTCGGCTGCGGCGTGACGTAGGGCAGCATGTTCTTCGTGTTCAGCGAGGGCAGCTTCAGCGCGGCGCGGAGTTCCGGGTCGGCGGGCATGTCGGCGCGAATCGTGACGACCGTCCCTGCCCCGCAGTTGTTGTAAATCCACTTCGCATCCGCAACGGTCAGGCGAATGCACCCGTGCGACGCGCGCTTGCCGAGGTTCTTGTAGGACTTGACCGACAAATCCATGGTGTTGACCGTGTTGTAAATGACGGAATGGAACGCAATGGACGAGTTGATGCGCGTCCAGTACTGTGCGTGGCTGCCCCACTCCGGGAAGTAGCACCAGCGCGCCGTGCGCCCGTTGAGTGTGAATGTGCCGATATCCGACGGATTCTTGCGCGTGCCGGTGGAGCAGAGCATCTGCCGCACAACAACGGTGTAATCGCCGTTTTCGTCGCGCCCGTAGACGGTCGTCACCTGATTGTTGACGTCCACCGTGATGGCAAACGGCACAGGCGTCGGTTCGGGCGTAGGCTTCGGATCATCAGTCGCGGCACGCACATCCGGGTCGTTGAACAGCGCGTTCCATGTGTTTTCGCCCACGATGCCATCCACGCTCAGCGCATTCTGCTGCTGGAATGCCTTCACCGCGTTGCGCGTATGCCCCAGAAAATTGCCGCTGATGTTGCCGGAATAGTACCCCAGTTCCGTCAGGCGGGTCTGCACGAGCTTAACTTCTTCGCCCTTGGACTTGTTGTATTGCAGTTTCTTGACGAACGCCACCGTCGGCGCGGGCGTCGGGGTGGTGGTTTCATCTGAGAGGTGCATTCCGGGCGTGGGCGACGGGGTGGGCGTCGCCGCGGCGGACGAATCCCGGCTGATGGCATCACCGCTGAACAGGCGTTCCAGCGTCTGCACATCCGCTTCGCCCGTAATCGGCAGGGCGTTCGCCGTCTGGAACAGGCGGATGGCTTCCTGTGTCGCGGGCAGATAGCGCCCGGAAATCTTGCCCGTGTAGTAGCCCAGCGCCATCAGGCGAATCTGCGCCTGCCGCACGTCCTCGCCCACGCATCCCAGCCGCAGCGGGCGATACTCCGCCGCATAGATGGCTTCCTGCGTCGCTTTGTCCGCCACGCCCGTCACCGCAAGGGCAAAATCACGCTGGAAGTCCTCCACAGCGGTCTTCGTTGCCTCGCCGTAGCGCCCGGTCACGTCGCCGCTGTAATAGCACAAATCCGTCAGCGCGGTTTGCAGGGCGGACACGTCGTCACCCTCATCATTCAGGGTCAAATCACGCGTGATGTTCACCGCGCCTTCCGTCCACTCCACGCTGTCATCCGGCACGGCCTCCCCCGCATCCTCCGCCGACGCGAAGGGCAGTATCATCATCACCGCCAGCAGGAGCGCCGCCAGCGTTCGTTTCCACAAAGGCATCAAAAGCACCTCGTTCATGCTGATATTCAGGGATACGATTCTATTGTACTGGTTTTTCGCGCAGTTTGCAAGCGGATTTTTCCCCACGCGAAAGGCTGCCAAGCGTCCTGCGCCTGACAGCCCTGCGGTTATTGCCATTAGGAAGTTATTTTTCCAGCGACACCTTGTGTGTCTCCTGATTTTCGCCGTCCGCTTCCGGCTTGGGTGCTTCTGCCGGAACATTCTGCGCTTGCAGCTTCTCCAGCTTTTCGGCGATGGCCTGCATATTTGCGGCGATGCTGCGGATGTTCTCGTCGCGCGTTTCCTCCACCCACGGCGAACCATCCGCCGGACGGAGCGAATCAACGCCGATTCGGATGAAGTCAATCAGCGCCCAAATGCCCGCGCCGCCCGCGGTAAGCAGCTTCAACACGCCCAATTTCGTGTAGCCGAGGTAGAAGCGGTCAACACTGAAGACCCCCGTGAATCAAGCCCAGCAGCCGAAGCACCACCGCCAGCACGATAAATGCCCGATTCAGCCTTTTTCTTTGAATTTCCACGTCATTTCCCTTCCTCGTGATTCCTTACTTTCATTCTACCCTCCCCTCAAAAAAACTCAAGCGTTCTCTTTTGAATAATATAATTTTGGCATTCCTAACAAAAGCATCCCAAATTGTTGTGGAACCTCACAAGAGGATTCCGCTGCTTGCGCCATCCGGGCAGCAAAAAAGACTGCCCGCACTCGGCAGGCAGCCTTGCTTGATATGATTCTTATTCCTGATAGTCCTGCAGCGACACCGACACCATCCGGCTCACGCCCTGTTCCTCCATCGCCACCCCGAACAGGCTGTTGCAGCGCTCCATCGTCCCCTTGCGGTGCGTCACGACGATAAACTGCGTTCCCTTCGAGTATTCCTTCAAATAATCCGCGTAATACCCGATATTCGCGTCATCCAGCGCAGCTTCAATCTCGTCCAGAATGCAGAACGGCGTGGGCTTCAATTTCAGCATCGCGAACAGAATCGCAATCGCCGTCAGCGCGCGTTCCCCGCCGGAGAGCAGCGACAGGAGCTGCAATTTCTTTCCCGGCGGCTGGGCGTTGACCTCGATGCCGCAGTTCAGCGGGTCGTCCGGATCCATCAACTTCAGTTCCGCATGGCCGCCGCCGAACAGCCGCGTGAACGTCTCGGCGAAGTACCCCTGCATCTTCGAGAAGTTCTCGACGAATGTAGACCGCATCTGAATCAGCAGCCGCTCGATGAGTTCGCGCAAGTCCATTTCCGCGCGCTTCAAGTCCTGCTGCTGAGCGGTCAGGTCGTCCACACGCGCCTTGGTTTCGGCGTATTCCTCCACCGCCCCAACGTTGACCGTCCCCAGCGCGCGAATCTGCCCTTGCAGCTCGGCGGCGCGGCAGTCGCTTTCCTTCTCGTCGAAGGGCGTGCGGCGGAACTCCTCTGCCCCGGCGTAGGTCAGCTTGTAGGTGTCCCAGATGCGGTTTTGCAGATTCTTCTGGTCGCCCTCGATGCGCGCCTTCGCCAGCTCGGTCTTGTGCAGCTTCTCGCTGTCACGGTTGTAGGCTTCGTGCAGGTTCTCCATGTCGCTGAGGATGTCACGCAGGTCACTTTGCGCCTGTGCGCGGCGCTGCTCGATGGCCTGCGCGGCGCTCTCCTGCCGCAGCTGTTCCTTCTGGCGGCGGGCGGATTCGGCTTCCTCGCGCTTCATGTCGTTCTCGTCAATGGCGTCCAGTTCGTCCATCTCGTGCAGCAGCTGTTCGCGGCGCTCCTGTTCGCGGAGGATTTGCGCCTGATCCTGCTGCGCGTGGGCTTCGTCGCGCTCCAAGTCGCTTAAACCGTGGCGCAGGTCGGACAATTGCAGCGTGCGCACCATCAGGCGGTCGTTTTCCGCGCTGGCTTCCGCGCGCGCCTTGACCAGCGTATTCTGCATTTCAATGGTCTTTTGCTCCATTGCGCTCTGGTCGCCCTGCGCGCCCGTGCGCTGATGTTCAATGGTCTCCAGCTGCTGGCGAATGTCCTCCAGCGACTGATGCAGCTGCACGCGCGCCTGCTCAGTCTCCTGCATCCGCTGTAAATGGGTGTTCAGGTCGGCGGATACGCTTTCGCGGCGCGCCTGTTCGCGGGCGACGGCAATCTCCTGCTGATGCAATGCGTTCACCGCGTCGCTGACCTTCTGCCGCTTCTCCTGCGCCATCTGCTGACGCTGCGTCAGTTCCTGACGGCACTTGTCCAGTTCCGCGCGCCCGGTTTGCAGCTTCGCGGTCAATTCCTTCAGTTCACGCTCGCGGCTGAGCAGGTTGGACACCTTCGACTGCGCCGAACCGCCCGTCATCGAGCCGCCGGAGTGCATCACGTCGCCCTCCAGCGTCACCAAGCGGAACGCGTGATTGCCCGCGCGCATAATCGGGATGCCGTGGTCGAGGTTGTCGGCAATCACCGTGCGCCCCAGCAGATTTTCCACAATGCCGCGATATTCCGGCGCGCACTGCACCAGTTCGCTCGCCACGCCGAGGCAGCCCGGCAGCTTCAACGCATTGCGCTCATTGCCATAGAGCGTTTTGCCGCGGATGGCGCTCATCGGCAGGAACGTCGCGCGCCCCAGCCGATTCTGGCGCAGGTAGTTAATCAGTTCCTTCGCCGTCTCTTCGGTGTCGGTGACGATGTTCTGCTGCGCCGCGCCCAGCGCCATATCAATCGCCGTTTCGTACGCCTGCGGAACGGTCATCAGCTGCGCCAGTACGCCCTTGACGCCCGTCAAGCCGCGCTGCTTGGCGTAGGTCATCGCGCGGCGAACCGCCATGTTGTAGCCTTCCATGTCGCGCGTCATTTCGGTCAGGACGTTATGACGGCTCGCCGCCGCCTGCATATCGGCGGATTGCTTTTCGACATCCGCGCGCAAATTGGCATACGCGGCATCCGCCTCATCCGACGCTTGCCGCGCCTGCGCCAGCTTCTCCTGACACTGCTGCTGATGCTGATTTTCTGTTTCCAGCTGCTTTTCGACGGCAATCAAGGCTTCCCGCAGGGAAGCTTCCTGCTCCTGCAGTGCCCCGCTGGATTCTTCAATCTCCGTCAAGCGCGTTTCCATCTGCGCCTGCATCGTGTTCAGGCGCGTCTTGTCGTTGCGCACATCGGACAGGCGGTTCATTTGGTCAATGACAGCGGCTTTCTGCGCTTCCAGCGCGGCGTCCGCTTCCTTTTCCTTCGCCTGCGCCTTCTCGGCGGCGTCCTGCGTCGCCCGGAGGATTTGCTCCGCGTCGGCAATCAGGCTGTGCTGCTTCTCCACGTCCGCCTGAATCCGTGCATGATCCTTCTCGATTTCCGCCAGCCGCTCCTGTGCTTCCTCCTGCTCGCGGACGATGCGCTGGCGGTTCTCGCTGCGCGTCTCGCGGCGGCTTTGCAGGGCGGAGAGTTTCTTCTGCGATTCGTGCACATGCTCGGCGCATTCCATCAGTTCGGTGCGCGCCTTCGTGATGGCTTCTTCCAGCTGATCGATGCGGTTCTGCGTCTCGTCGCGGCGGGTGGTCTTGTCGGTCAGGTTGCTTTCCGTGTCCGCCAAAATCGTCTGGACGGTCAGCAGTTCGCTTTCCAGTTCGGACAAGCGCGCCCGCGCCCGGTCGGAGCGAATCAGGAAGAGGTTCAAGTCCAAATCCTTCAGTTCGGTGGACAGTTCCAGATATACGCGGGCGTTGCGGCTCTGCTCTTCCAGCGGCTTCAGGCGCTTCGTCAGTTCATCCAGAATATCATCGACGCGCTCCAGATTTTCCAGCGTCCGCTGCAATTTCTTGTCCGCTTCTTCCTTGCGCGCCTTGAACTTGACGATGCCCGCTGCTTCCTCGAACACCTGCCGGCGATCCTCGCTCTTGCGGGAGAGGATTTCGTCAATGCGCCCTTGCCCAATGATAGAGTATCCCTCTTTGCCTATGCCCGTATCGCGGAAGAGGTCGACCACGTCCTTCAAACGGCAGGCGGTGCGGTTTAAGTAATATTCGGATTCGCCGTTGCGGTAGACGCGGCGCGTGACCATAACCTCGGCAGCTTCCATCGCCAGCGCATGGTCATCGTTGTCAAACACCAGCGATACTTCGCAGTAGGACAGCGGCTTGCGCTTCTGCGTACCGTTGAAAATCACGTCGGACATGCTCGCGCCGCGCAGGGTTTTCGCGCTCTGCTCGCCCAGCACCCAGCGCACCGCGTCGCCGATGTTGCTCTTGCCCGACCCATTCGGCCCGACGATGCCCGTTATGCCCTCATCAAAGACGATTTCCGTCCGCTGGGCAAAGGATTTGAAGCCATACAGCTCCAATTTTTTCAGCTTCATTTATTAACTCCCATAGCGGGGATGCCCGCTGGTTCATGGGCATTCCAATAAACACCCATAATAAGTATAGCACAAACCCTCTTCTTGGACAACTGCCGCCGCCTGATTTTCCATGCTTTTTCCCCTCCCTTTTTCCCTTCTACCCGTTGCAAAGGCGGGCATTTCCTGCTATACTGCAAGCAGATTCCTGCAAAGCAAAGGAGAAGCATTATGTTCCGTCCCCTCTGCGCGGAAAATCCGCTGCCCGCCGCTCGGCGCGTCTATGAATACCTGCAATCGCTTTCCGGCAAGTGCCTGACCGGGCAGATGGAAAGCCAATGGTGCCGCTCGACTGAGCATGAAATCAGCTATCTGACCGATGTCACCGGTCGTCAGCCTGCCATTCGAGGGCTGGATTTCATGGATAACGACTATCTGGGCGTGACGCAGCGCGCGAAGGACTGGTGGGCGCGCGGCGGCATTCCCACCATCTGCTGGCACACGGGCGCGGATTTCTTCTCCGGTTACCCCGAATGCCGCGAAAGCGAACTGGACTGGGCTTCCGCTTTTGTGGACGGCACGGAAGCGAACCGCCGTCTGCTGGATGGGCTTGACCACGCTGTCCCCTACCTCAAGCGCTTGCAGTCAGATGGCGTTCCCGTTCTCTGGCGACCTTTCCACGAGATGGACGGCGGCTGGTTCTGGTGGGGACGCGGCGGCGCGGCGAATTTTGTGCGCTTGTGGCGGCTGATGTACGACCGCTACACGCATGTTCACGGTTTGCGGAATCTAATTTGGGTGCTGGGCTTCTCTGACGCGACGGAGGATTTGCGCCCGTGGTATCCGGGGGACGACGTGGTGGACATTCTCGGCGGCGACAGCTACAAGGTCGGCGCGCAGGGGGATTTATACCGGCGATGTGCCGCGCTTGCCCCGGCAGGGATGCCGATTGTGTTCCACGAGTGCGGACAGATTCCGACCCGCGCGGAGATGGACGCGGCGGCGGCCCCGTGGGCATACTTCATGGTGTGGCACACCAGCTGGCTGACGGACAGCAGCAAGGGGAACACGCCGGAGTCGCTGCGGGTGATTTATCGGGATAGCAGCTTTGTGACGCTGCATCAGCTGCCGGATTTCATCGAAAGCGACGAATGATTGCTGAAAAACATGCAAGGAGGTTATTCTCATGACCCTTCACGAACAAGTCACCGATATTCTCGCCTCCGCTGTCGAAGCGCAGGAATGCGCGGGCATCAGCGTACTGGTGCGGCGCTGCGGAGAGGAAATGCTCTATACGCAGGCGGGCATGTCCGACATTGCGTCGGGGCGGCTGATTCACCGCGACAGCATCTTCCGCCTGTACAGCCAGTCCAAGCCGATTACGGCCGCCGCCGTGATGCTGCTTGCGGAGCGCGGGCAGATTGACCTGATGGACGGCGTAGACCGCTATCTGCCGGGCTTCCGAAATGCGCGCGTCGTCGATAAGCAGGGCACGATTCGCCCCGCGACCCGCGCGCCGTGGCTGATGGAGCTGCTCGGCATGACGGCGGGCGTCTGCTACCCCGACAGCGACCCGGCGGGGCAGTATGCCGCAAAGGTGTTCGACGAAGCAACGCAGGAAATCCTCGCGGGCGGCGGCGTGCCGACGGTGGAGTTCTGCAACCGCTTGGGGCAGCAGCCGCTGTCCTTCCAGCCGGGCACGCACTGGCGCTACTCCACCTGCGCGGACATCCTCGGCGCGGTGGTGGAGGTCGTCAGCGGAATGCGCTTCGGCGAGTTCCTCCGCAAGGAGTTCTTTGAGCCGCTGGACATGGTGGACACCGGCTTCTACGTTCCCGAAAGCAAGCGGAATCGCCTCGTGACCGCCTACAAGCGCACGGAAAACGGGCTTGTGCCGTGGACAAGCACCCACCTTGCCGTCGGTGTTTACGACCGCGAACCCACCTTTGAATCCGGCGGCGCGGGGCTTGTTTCGACGCTGGAGGATTACAGCCACTTTGCCGATATGCTGCTGGCGGGCGGCACTTACGAGGGACGGCGGATTCTCTCGCCCGCAACAGTCGCCTGCATGACGCAGCCGCAGCTGAAAGACGCTGTTCGCCGCGATATGTGGGATTCGCTGGACGGGTACAGCTACGGGCACTTGATGCGCATTTGCGCTGAACCGGGGCGCATCGCCGGATTGGCTTGCGCGGGCGAATATGGCTGGGATGGCTGGCTGGGAACATACTTCGCGAACTTCCCCGGGCAGCAGATGACGATTCTGTCGATGCAGAACACGGTTGATTCCGGTACGACACGGGTGGTTCGACGGATGCGCAATGCGGTTCTGGCGGCACTCAGCCGCGAAAATTAACCATAAAGGAAACGCGCTCAAGCCGGGGCGCAAAAAAAGGGTCAAGGGGGGATCCCCCTTGCAGGGTCAAGGGACAGCGTCCCTTGTGGGGCTTGGGGCAACGCCCCAACTGTTGGGCGTGTGACCATTCCAAAGGAAAAGTCAAGCCCGACACCTTGGTCGCAGGCAGCGAAGCGTCCCTGCGCACTAACTAAAAAACTCCCGCTAATACTATTTCCAAATTCACCCGCGCCATCTGCTTGCGCCTTTTCCACTCTGTCGTCCGGTCGTTCCATTTAGCGTAGCGCTGCTACGCTGCATTCCACTCCCGTTAGCCAGAGCGAAAAATTCGCGGCGCATCTTGGCGCATTCTCATTTGGAAATAGTATAAAATCCAAGTAACATCCAGAGGGCGAAGGCGAAGGAGTTCAGAGGGCGACCGCAGACTTCGTCTGTTTTCATCGCCCTCTGGCTGCTACTCTAAAGCCCATTTTGGAGAAAAAATCAGCTTCAAAATCCATACTACTATATAATGAGGAAGTACACACCATGCAATGCGGTGACTACACCTACCGCGCCATCGACACCGGCGCGGAAATCATGGAATACTACGGGCAAGGCGGCGAAATCACCCTTCCGGAAACGCTCGACAGCCTCCCCGTTGTGAGCGTCGGGCTGTGCGCGTTCATCATGCGCACCGACCTGACCGCCGTCACGCTCCCTAAAACGCTCCGCCACATCGGCGGCAGTGCCTTCGAGGGCTGCTCAGCGCTGACAAGCATCACGCTGAATGACGGGCTGGAAACCATCGAGTACCGCGCGTTCGCGTCCTGCACCGCGCTGCGCGAAATCGCGTTCCCCGATTCAGTGACAACCGTCGGCGGCGCTGTCCTTTCGGGCTGCACCGCGCTGAATAGCGTCCACCTGCCGAACACACTGACCGTCCTGCCCATGCAGGCGCTGATGAACTGCACGTCGCTGGAATTCTTGAATCTCCCGGACACCCTGACCCGCATCGACCACGAAGCCCTGCGCGGCTGCACACACCTGACGGCACTCGCCATTCCCGCATCCGTGCGTGAAATCGGGCATGACGCGCTGACGGGCTGCTCCCGGCTGAACGCGCTGACCCTCCCCGCCCCCTTCAGCGCCCGTGCGCGTGACCTGCGCGTCGGGCTGGGGCTGATGACAGAGGGCGATACGCTCATCGTCGGCTCGTATCTGGGGCAGGCAGAGAAGGGCAGCACCTACTCGGTCATTGAGTACATCGGTTCGGATACGGAGCTCATCATCCCCGCGTTCATCGAAGGCTGCCGCGTGACGAAGTTCAATCAGCGGATTCTGGAGGACATGGACAGTTTGCGGATTTTGTCCGTCCCGGCGGGGTTTGTGGTTGAACCGACGCTGGTGCCGGAAGGCGCTCAGGTGGTTGTGCGCCCGCAGGTTTAATTTGCAAACATAGTTTCCACGGACGAAAGTTGGATAAAAAGGAGTAACAAAATGAAGAAACTGCTAAGTTTGCTGCTGATGGTGCTGATGCTGCTGGGCGGCGCTGCGTTCGCGGAGGAGAACGAAGAGGACACGGCCCCCGTCGTTGCGCCGATTGTCACGTTCAAGAGCGGATTCTACGTCGGGTATCTCGACCGCGAAATCAAAATCACCGTATCGTGCAAGAACAAAAACAGCGCAACCGTGCCGGAGAAGTATCTGGAGCTGCGCAATCACCGCGGCGAAGTGCTGGAGCGTGCGTTCTGGCGCAATCCGCGCTACGACCTGACCTTCTCGGTCTATGTGACGGAGGACATGCTGGGCGGCAACAAGCTGTCTGTCTGGCTGGACGGCGAGAAAGTGAACGAAACGGATTCCTTCGCCGCGTTCTCGGACATCAGCCTGCCGCGCGTCACCCGTTTGACCCCCTCTGAACCCGCTGTCGGCGTGATGATTGTGTGCAGCGGCGCATCAGAAAAGCAGCTGACTGACATGCTGAACACGCTGGACAAATACGGCGTGAAGGGGACATTCTACGTCACGGGCGATTTCGTGCGCCGCAACCCGGAGCGCATCCAGCGCATCATTGATGCGGGCCACGAGCTTGGCAGCCACGGCAACAACCTCATCAACATGACTGAAGTCTCCTACGCGCGTGTGCAGGAGAACATCCGCGAGCTGAACGACCTGTGCGAAGAGACTTTCGGCGTACGGCCGCGGTTGTTCTGTGCGCATTTGGGCGCGACGAACAGCATCGTCACCGCCATTGCCCGCGCGGAAGGCGTAGAAGACTGCCTGTTTGCAATCGACGCGTGCGACTGGTCGGACGCGTATAAGGATAAGGTGTATCAGATGGTGTACCGCGTGACGAGCGACCGGGTGACGAGCGGGTGCGTGGTGCAGTTCCATATCAATGGGTATCATACGGCGGAGGTCCTGGATAAGGCGCTGGATAATTGGATCAATGTGAAGGGATTGCGTCCGGTGACGGTGGGTGAATTGATGCAGCTGTCGGGGCGGGATTTCCCCCCGCTCCCGGACTACGATTAAGGGAAGGGAAAAAGAGGATAAACACGCGGGCAAAGCATGGGAGTGAGACCAACTCAATCGCGCGAAGGGGTCAAGGGGGGACTTCGTCCCTTTTCGTCTGCCCCTTGCAGGGTCAAGGGACAGCGTCCCTTGTGGGGTTTGGGGCAACGCCCCAACTGTTTCACGGGCGACCAACTCCAAGGAAGCCCCCAACAAAGGCGCAGGCAGCGAAGCGTCCCTGCCACTAACTTCGCGCTCCCGCAGGAGCGCCCCCAAGCTGCTCTACCCGCTGCTTGCACATTGTCGCGCCAAATGGGCGCGACCACGCTGCATGATTTCCGACCATAGCTGGTCTTTTCCGCAAGCAGGGGATTTCGCCTCTGCGGAGGCGACAAGGGGGCAATGAAAACAGACGAAGTCTGCGGTCGCCCCCTTGACCCCTTCGGTGCTGCCACTTTTTGGGGCTATCTTCGGCTTGTCTTTGATTGTTTTGGGAAAATTTACGTTAAGTTAGTCTCACTTAACTTTTTTCTTCCGCATCAAGCAGGAATTTTCGCCTGCAACCGCGAAATATCATTCTCGACCCCATGATTTCAGCATAAGGAGGAATTTTCCCATGTACGAAAAAGTATTTGCTTATCTGGATGCGCACGCGGAGGACTATGCCGCTCAGCTGTGCCGCTGGGTGGAAGTGCCGTCGGTGAAGGGCGCAGCCACGCCCGATGCGCCGTTTGGCAAGGATGTGCGCCGGATGTTGGATGTGGCCATGGCGGACGCAAAGGCGTTCGGCTATGAAACCCGCGATTTCGACGGCTATGCGTGCGATATCACCCTGCCGGGCGAATCGGAGGAAGCCATCGCCGTGCTGGGACACCTCGATGTCGTTCCAGCGGGCGACAACTGGGCGACCCCGCCGTTCACCGCGACGCGCGTGGGCGACCAGATTTTCGCGCGCGGCACGAGCGACGACAAGGGCCCGGCGCTGGCGGCGCTGTATGCCATGAACGCCATCAAGGCAGCGGGCATTCCGCTGAAGAAATCCATCCGCCTGATTCTTGGCTGCGACGAGGAATCCGACTGGGAAGACATGGCGTATTACTGCGCGCACACGGAAATGCCGGAAGTCGGCTTCTCCCCGGACGCCTCCTTCCCTATCATCAACACCGAAAAGGGCATGATTCACGGCTTCTTCACGGGCAAACTCGCGGAGGACGGTCTGCAGGTCAAGCAGCTGTGGACGGGTGAGCGCGTGAATGTCATCCCCGGCGAATCCAAAGCGCTTATCGCGGGCGGTCAGGAGGTTGCCGACAAGGTGGCGGCCTATGCCGAAAAGACCGGGCTTCCCTACACGGCGGAGGTGACCGCGGATGGCGTGTGGGTGACGGCAGAGGGCATCCCCGGCCACAGCGCGTATCCCGAAGGACGCCGCAACGCCATCGGCATGATGCTGGTACTCCTGCGCGAGCTGGGCGTGACCGGCGCGCTGAAGACGCTGGCGGACGCGGTCGGCATGGAGCACGACGGCGCGTCGCTGGGCTGCGCGTGCTCGGACGAGATTTCCGGCGCGCTGACGTGCAACATGGGCATCCTGCATGTCCAGGACGGCAAGGTGACGGCGTCGCTCGACCTGCGCTGCCCTGTGGCGGCGGATTTGTCCGCGCTGACGAACGCGATTCGCGCGCACCTGCCCGGCTTTAGCGTCGATTCGCTGGAAATCAAGAAACCGCATCACGTTCCGGCAGACAGCAAGCTGGTGCGCTCGCTGCTGGACTCCTACACCGAGGTGACGGGTGAACCCGCCGCGCCGCACGCTACTGGCGGCGGAACGTACGCGAAGGTGCTCAAGCAGGGCGTTGCGTACGGCGCAGCATTCCCGGAGGATGAGGACTTGGCGCATCAGGCGAACGAGTACATCCGCGTGTCGCAGATGGTCAAGGCGATGAAGATTTATGCCGCGGCGCTGATGAAGCTGGCAGCGGAATAAGGGGCACAGGCAAAACAGGCTATGGCGAATGGGTCATAGCCTGTTTTTTATTGGTTCTTCACGGAAAGTTGGGGAAGCAAACAAGGGCTTAGGCGAAGCACCAAAAAGCTGCACGCGGAAGGAGCATGAAAGCGCGACCAACTCAATCGCGAAAA
>ENA-OYXX01000633-OYXX01000633.1-human-gut-metagenome-genome-assembly--contig:-NODE-633-length-15539-cov-9.224296_pt1 | contig 15539 bp, 11 predicted proteins | sample MGYA00243976_ERZ653434 | MGnify/ENA primary metagenome ERZ653434 (study PRJEB26926, sample SAMN06165112) | human gut metagenome | biome: ENVO:00009003; feature: ENVO:2100002; material: ENVO:00002003...
GAGATCTAGTACGGTCTCGTGGGCTCGGAGATGTGTATAAGAGACAGATTATGTATTGGGAGCTATAATAACATTGTTCCCCTCAATATCGCATGCTTATGAAATTCCTATAAATGAATCAGACGCAAACATAGTAGGACACGTAGTTGACAAAAACACAAAAGAACATCTTTCTTTCGTGACAATATCATTGAAAGGCACAACAATAGGAACAACAACAGACGCAACAGGACACTATCATCTTGTAAATCTGCCTGAAGGGGATTTTACAGTGGAAGTATCATTGGTTGGATATAAAAGCGTTAAGCAAAGTATCAAACTTGTGAAAGGAAAAACCGTTGAGCTGAATTTTGAGATTGAGGAAGACATGGTTTCATTAGAAGATGTGGTTGTGTCAGCCAACAGAAGCGAGACAAAACGCCGCATGGCACCCACTCTTGTGAATGTGATGAGCATGAAAACCTTTGAGTACACCAATTCATGCAATCTGGCGCAAGGTCTGAACTTCCAGCCAGGCGTGAGAGTGGAAAACAACTGTCAGAACTGTGGTTTCCAACAGGTAAGAATCAACGGTCTTGAAGGTCCATACACCCAAATCCTTATCGACTCACGTCCTATATTCAGCGCACTGTCGGGAGTGTATGGACTTGAGCAGATTCCTGCAAACATGATTGACCGTGTGGAGATTATGCGTGGCGGCGGTTCTGCCCTGTTCGGTTCTTCAGCCATTGCCGGCACAATCAATATCATCACAAAAGAACCATTAAGAAACTCAGCCCAGATATCACATACGCTCACAAGCATTTATGACGCTTCGGCCATTGACAACAACACCACCCTTAACGCATCTCTTGTAACAGATGACCATAAAATGGGAATTGCCATATTCGGGCAAAACAGGTCAAGAGGCGGATATGACCACAACGGCGACGGATACACGGAGCTTCCCGAGCTCAACAACCAAACCGTAGGCATACGCTCATACATCAAGACAAGCACATACTCAAAACTCTCTTTCGAATATCACCATCTTCAGGAATACAGAAGAGGCGGCGATATGCTCAACCGTCCCCCTCACGAGGCTAACATCGCTGAACAGGTGAGACATAGCATAAACACAGGAGGTGTAAAGTTCGACCTTTTCACCCCCAGCGAAAAACACCACTTGAGCGTATTCACATCGGCACAACACATTGACAGAGAAAGTTATTATGGAGGCGGTCAGGACCCTAAGGCATACGGAACAACAAAAGATCTGACATTCGTAGCAGGAGCACAATATGTGTACAGAGCCGACAAATGCTGGTTCATGCCTGCCGATTTCACAGCAGGTGTGGAATATAATTAGGATAATCTTGAAGACAGTCAATTGGGATATGACAGATTTATCACACAGAAAGTTAAAATCGGAAGCATGTTTGCACAAAATGAATGGAAGAACGACATGTGGAGTTTCCTGATTGGAGCCCGGCTCGACAAGCACAGCATGCTCGACAATCCGGTATTCAGTCCACGTGCAAATCTGCGTTTCAACCCCAATGAGAACATCAACCTGCGCGCCAGCTACTCATTCGGTTTCCGTGCCCCACAGGCATTCGACGAAGACCTTCATATAGAAAATGTTGGCGGAACTGTTTCCATAATACGCCTGGCAGACAATCTTGAGGAAGAAAAGTCACAAAGCATAAGTGTTTCGGCAGACATGTACCACAATTGGGGAAACTGGCAGGGAAATCTTCTTATTGAGGGCTTTTTCACGGACATTGACGACGTGTTTGCCATTACAGAAATAGGAAAAGAAAATGGAATCATTATCCTGGAACGTGGAAATGAGAGTGGAGCAAATGTATATGGCATGACTATCGAGGGCAAACTGGCATGGCGCAACAAATGGCAGATACAGGCTGGATTTACCCTGCAGAACGCTCAATACAAGGAAGCACGCTCATGGGATGACGGTGGAGTTGCTGAAGAAAAGAGAATGTTCCGCACTCCAGATGCTTACGGATATTTCACAACGACATACACTCCAATCAAACCTCTTAACATTTCATTGTCGGGAACATATACGGGCAGCATGCTTGTAGAGCACCATGCCGGTTACATCACAGCAAACCGTACAAAAAAGACCAAAGGGTTCATGGATTTGGGAATCAAAGCGTCATACGAATTCAAGCTGTACAAAGGAACCATGCTTCAGCTTAACGCTGGCGTTCAAAACATATTCAATGCCTATCAAAACGATTTTGACAAATATGCCGACAGAGACTCCGGGTATATTTACGGTCCGGGAATGCCACGCTCAATATATGCCGGAGTGAAACTAAGCTACTAAATTATTAATAATACTTGCCTAATGTTAAGAAATAGGGATTTTCCGCATACAAAATGCGGAAATCCCTTTGCTGTTTAAAATAAATGTTGTAAATTTGCAGCGAGTTTACAAATACAAATAAAAAACGCAATGAAAAGAACATCACTCATATTGACGGCACTGATGCTTGCCATGACAGTCTGTGCACAGGGATGGAGAAACCAGTATCATTCACAGAACAACAGCCGACACGACTACAGAAGCAATGACGTTTACTACGGTCTGCGCCTCGGTATGGCAATATCAAGTGTAAGCAGCGATGCCAAAAACCTCAACGCCAACGGCTCGAAGACAGGCATAAACATAGGTGCGGTGGCTGGATTTCAGTTATCTTCCGAGGCTCCTGTATATCTTGAGTCGGGACTGTTCTACACAGCCAAGGGCGGCAACGGCAAGAACAACGATGCCGGCAGGACTAAGTTTTCCTATGACCTGAACTATCTCGAAGTGCCTATTTTGCTGAAATACAGCATTGAACTTGACTACGACCTTGAGATTCAGCCGCTGGCGGGCGGATATTTTGCATACGGTGTAGGCGGCAAGTTCAAGGACTACGGCGACCGCCAGATAGACTACTCATTCAACGAGGATGCCTTCAAGCGCTTCGATGCCGGTCTGCGCATTGGCTGCGGTCTGGAGTATCAGGTGCTGTATGCCGAGGCTTTCTATGAGTTTGGCTTGACCAACATCTGCCACGACTATTTTGACAAGGCTCACACAGGAGCATTCTACCTCAACGTGGGTGTGAACTTCTAAACTTGTCATAGTAATATAAATTTGTCCTCCTTTTTTAAATTAAATAAAGCTGTCCAGAGGGACAGCGCAAAATTTAAAGACAACAGGTAACTATAGACTTTCTAAGGTGGAAAAGATTGTTTTTAGGATAATATATTTTAGAAAAAATGGAAACGCAACAAGTAAAGGCAAAGGCAAAGGAAGCCTTGGTTTTGAGGCCAAAACTTATTGAGACATTAAAGAATTACAACAGAAAATCATTCACACAGGACCTCATGGCGGGTATCATTGTGGGCATCGTTGCCCTGCCGCTCGCCATTGCCTTCGGTATTGCCAGTGGCGTGAGTCCCGAGAAAGGAATCATCACCGCCATCGTGGCAGGCCTGCTTATCTCGGTATTCGGCGGCAGCAAAGTACAGATAGGCGGTCCTACGGGAGCATTCATCGTTATCATCTACGGCATCATCCAGCAGTACGGCATTGAGGGTCTTACCATAGCCACACTCATGGCTGGAGCATTTCTAATTCTGTTCGGAGTGCTGCATCTCGGCACCATAATAAAGTATATTCCCTACCCCATTGTGGTGGGATTCACCAGCGGTATTGCCGTAACCATTTTTACCACACAGATAAAAGACCTCTTTGGACTGACAATGGAGCATGTGCCGAGCGACTTCATTGAGAAATGGATAGCATACTTTCACGACATGGGCACCATCGACCTGTGGAGCTCGATAATCGGCGTGGCAAGCGTGGCTATTATCGCAGTCACTCCCAAGTTCTCGAAAAAGATTCCCGGCTCGCTCATCGCCATTATAATAATGACCGTCGGGGCATTGCTGCTCAAGCAGTTTGCCGGAGTCACCAGCATTGAGACCATCGGCGACCGCTTTTCAATAAGCAACCAGCTGCCCTCGGCACAAGTGCCCGAAATGTCGTGGGAGACCATAAAGAGCCTTGTCACCCCGGCTCTGACTATTGCCATTCTCGGTGCCATCGAGAGCCTGCTCTCTGCAACAGTTGCCGACGGTGTGATAGGCGACCATCATGACTCCAACACCGAGCTGATAGCCCAAGGAGTGGCAAACCTTGCCACTCCGCTCTTCGGCGGTATCCCAGCCACTGGAGCCATTGCCCGCACGATGACCAACATCAACAACGGCGGACGCTCGCCCATTGCAGGCATCATCCACGCCGCAGTGCTGCTGCTCATATTCCTGTTCCTAATGCCTCTGGCACAGTACATTCCTATGGCATGTCTCGCCGGCGTACTGGTGGTGGTGAGCTACGGAATGTGCGGCTGGCGTTCGTTCATGGCTCTGCTGAAGAACCCAAAGAGCGATGTAATAGTGCTGCTGATAACTTTCTTCCTCACCATAATCTTCGACCTCACCGTGGCAATCGAGGTGGGACTCATCATTGCCTGTCTGCTCTTCATGAAGCGTATGGCAGAGAGCACCGACGTGAAGGTGGTGCTCGACGAGATTAACCCTGAGGACGAGGACACCGACATGCGCATGGGCAACCTTGAGCATCTCACCATCCCCCAGGGTGTTGAGGTGTACGAAATCAACGGTCCATACTTCTTCGGTGCAGGCAACAAGTTTGAGGAAATAATGGGACGCTTCGGCGACCGTCCGAAGGTGCGCATCATCAGAATGCGTAAGGTGCCGTTCATCGACTCAACGGGCATTCACAACCTCACCAACCTTTGCATTATGTCACAAAACGACGGCATCAAGATTGTGCTGTCGGGAGTAAATCCAAAGGTGCAGGCTACCCTCCACAAGGCAGGCTTCGACACACTGCTCGGCAGCGATAACATATGCAGCCACATCAACATTGCATTGGCAAAAGCCGCTGAGATAGTGAAGTATGAGAAATGAAGAATGAAGAGTGAAGAATCAACGAAATTAGCTACCGAAGGGAAAGCTAATTCTCGTGCAAACCGAGTGGGGAATGTTAAAAATATTTTATTTTCTTACAATTCTTCATTCTTCATTCTTCATTCTTCATTTTTTTTACTACCTTTGCACCCGATTTTTTACAATTCACATAAAGTCTAACTTTATTAATTACAAAAAAACAAAATTTAAATTATGTCAGAATTAACAAAAAACGTTCAGCCATTGGACAACTTCAATTGGGATGAGTTTGAAAATGGCTCACAGGCAGGTGTCAGCAAGGAAGAGCAGGACAAAGCCTACAACGAAACCCTCAACAAGGTGGTAGAGCACCAGGTGACAGAGGGAACCGTAATCTCTGTAGACAAGAAAGAGGTTATCGTAAACATCGGCTACAAGAGCGATGGTATCATCTCAGCAAGCGAGTTCCGCTACAACCCAGACCTGAAGGTAGGCGACAAGGTAGAGGTGTATGTTGAGAACCAGGAGGACAAGAAGGGTCAGCTGATCCTTTCTCACAAGAAGGCACGCCAGAGCAAGAGCTGGGAGCGTGTCAATGCAGCTCTCGAAGGCGAGGAAATCGTACAAGGCTACATCAAGTGCCGCACTAAGGGCGGTATGATTGTTGACGTGTTTGGAATCGAGGCATTCCTCCCAGGAAGCCAGATTGACGTTCACCCAATACGCGACTACGACCAGTTCGTTGGCAAGACAATGGAATTCAAGATCGTTAAGATCAATCAGGAATACAAGAACGTTGTTGTTTCTCACAAGGCTCTCATTGAGGCTGAGCTTGAGGCACAGAAGAAGGAGATCATCTCTAAGCTGGAGAAGGGTCAGATTCTTGAGGGTACCGTTAAGAACATCACCACTTACGGTGTATTCATCGACCTTGGTGGTGTTGACGGTCTCATCCACATCACAGACCTCTCTTGGGGTCGTGTTGACGATCCGCACAAGGTGGTTGAGCTCGACCAGAAAATCAACGTTGTTATCATTGACTTCGATGACGAGAAGAAGCGCATTGCTCTCGGCTTGAAGCAGCTCACCCCACATCCATGGGATGCACTTGACGAGAACCTTAAGGTTGGCGACAAGATTAAGGGTACCGTTGTGGTTATCGCCGACTACGGTGCATTCGTTGAGGTACAGCCGGGCGTTGAGGGTCTCATCCACGTTTCTGAGATGTCATGGAGCCAGCACCTGCGCTCAGCTCAGGACTTCCTGAAGGTTGGCGACGAGGTAGAGGCTGTTATCCTCACTCTCGACCGCGATGAGCGTAAGATGAGCCTTGGTCTGAAGCAGCTCAAGGAAGATCCATGGGAAGCTATCGAGGTTAAGTATCCTGTTGGCAGCAAGCACACTGCAAAGGTTCGCAACTTCACCAACTTCGGTGTGTTCGTAGAGCTTGAGGAGGGTGTTGACGGTCTTATCCACATCAGCGACCTCTCTTGGACAAAGAAGGTAAAGCATCCTTCAGAGTTCACACAGACTGGTGCAGCCATCGACGTGATGGTGCTCGACATCGACAAGGAGAACCGTCGTCTGAGCCTCGGTCACAAGCAGCTTGAGGACAACCCATGGGATGTATTCGAGGAGAAGTACACTGTGGGCAGCATCCACAACGGCAAGATCACAGAGATGCTTGAGAAGGGCGCTGTTATCTCTCTTGAGAACGGCGTAGAGGGCTTTGCCACACCTAAGCACCTGGTTAAGCAGGACGGCACTCAGGCACAGCAGGGTGAGGAGCTCGAATTCAAGGTTATCGAGTTCAACAAGGACAGCAAGCGCATCATCCTCTCTCACAGCCGTACATTCGAGGATGCTCAGCGTGAGGAGAAGCGTGCAGCCCGCAAGCCACGTGCAAAGAAGGAAGAGACTGTTAAGATTGAGAACCAGCCAGCAGCTACAACTCTCGGCGACATCGACGTGCTCGCTCAGTTGAAGGCTCAGATGGAAGGCAAGTAATCTTATTTGACTCACAACATCTATAAATAATAATCCGCAATGCCCATAAGGGTGTTGCGGATTTTCTTTTATACAAACTTAAGATAAACAACAAAGTATCTTAAGATAAAAGGCAAAGTATCTTAGGATAAAAGGCAAAGTATCTTAGGATAAAAGGCAAAGTCATTTATAATGCTTATAACAAAAAAGGTGTAAGCCTTATTGACTTACACCTTTTAATTATTTTATACAACAAAAACCTTTTAATTAGAATGGCAGGTCATCCTGACTCTCCTCCACTGCCGGAGCGGCAGCCTGAGGCTGTGCTGCTGCAGGAGCAACTGGGGGGAACGGACTTGCACCAGCCGGTGGGAATGGAGTTGCACCAGGCATCATACCGTCAGCAGCAGGAGCTGCAACATTGCGGTTTACTGCCCAGGCTCGCACATCATTAAACCAACGGCCATTGTACTCATGGCAGTCTATATCGAACGACACAGTCATCTCCTCACCCACCTGTATGTTAAAGCTCTGAATCTTGTCCTGTCCAAACACCCTGAAGCAGCACTTCTTGGGATACTGATCGTGTGTTTCTATTACATAGTCCTGCGACATCCAGCTGTTGCCGGTACGTGCCGACACACCACTTGACGGTGGCAGTACAGCGATAATCTTACCTGTTATTTCCATTTGTTTCTTACTATAAAATGTTGTTATTTTATCAAATCGTTTGCGAAATTACAAAAATAGTTTTAATTATCACCACTTTTCTCGTTTTTTTTTTGCTCCAACGAGTTTTTTTTTGTATTTTTGTAGTCAAATACAATTATTAAGGTAAAAAATAAAACTAAATACTTATGAGATTTACATTATCCAGCACAACGCTCAGCAAGAAGCTGCAAGACCTCTCAAAGGTCATAAACAGCAAAAACTCCATTGCCATACTTGGAGACTTTCTTTTTGTAATCAATGACAACACTCTTCATCTCACCGCCAGTGACGGCGAGAACGTGTTGAAAACAAGCATGGAAATAGCAGAAAGCGACAGTTCGTTCAGCTTTGCCATTCCAGGCAACTACATCCTTGAAGCTGTGAAGGGATTCTCAGAACAACCACTTACTTTCGAACTAAACCAGGATATGACTCTCGCCACTGTTTCATATCTCAATGGTCACTACTCGCTGCCAGTGGAAAGTGCAGAGGCATGGCCAGAAACTCAGGCACTCAACAACGACAACATCACTGAAATAAGCATACCAAGCGATGTTCTCTCAGAAAACATTGCGCGCTCAATCTTCGCTGTAGGTCAGGGAGACCTCCGTCCGCAAATGAACGGTCTTTATTTCGACATCACTCCCGACTATCTTGCCATAGTAGCCACAGACGGACACAAGCTGGTGAGAAACAAGCTTATGACAATAAAGAAGGAACAACCCGCATCATTCATACTGCCCAAAAAGCCTGCTGCCCTGTTGCGCAACATGCTTGTACAGGACGGAGGCGATGCAACAATTAAGTTTGACGACCGCAACGCACTAATAACATTCAACGGTGGAACATTACAGTGCCGCATGATTGAGGGACGCTATCCAAACTATGCTGCAGTGATACCACAAAACAACGTAAACGTGGCACTCATCGACCGTGCCACTCTACTAAGCGTGCTGAAGCGCATAGTACCTTTTGCAAACAGCAGCAGCAACCTGATACGTTTCCACTTGGAAAATGGCACATTGCAGCTTGATGCCGAGGACAATGATTTCTCAAAGACTGCCACAGAGCGCATCTCATGCGAATACAACGGACAACCAATGAACATTGGCTTCAAAGGTGCAACATTCATCGAGGTGCTCAGCAGCTTCAACTGTCAGGAAGTGCAGCTACAGCTCGCAGATGCAAGCCGTCCGGGACTGGTTATTCCAACCGAGCAGCCTGAGAATCAGGATGTACTGATGCTGCTCATGCCAATGCTGCTCAACGACTAAAAAAAGAATAAAGAAACGTAAGTTCGACGAAATCAATGAAGAGTGAAGAGTAAAAAATGGAGAGTAAAGAGTGAAAAATAAAGAGTGAAGAAAAATGAATCATTAATTAAGAAGGAGTTAAGAATTCTCTTACTCCTTCTTAAAAATTCCTACTTCTCCTACCCCTCCTACTTCTCCTACCCCTCCTACTCTTCCTAAACCCTATATAAAGAAATGAAATTAAATTTAAAGAAACCGCTCGTGATTTTTGACCTTGAGACAACTGGTCTCGACATGGTCAACGACCGGGTGATACAGATATCTTATATTAAGGTGATGCCAAACGGCGAGGAGCTGCGCGGCAATCACATGATAAACCCGCTGAAACAAATACCCAAGGAGGTGGAGGAGCTGACACACATCACCAACGACATGGTGAAGGATGCTCCTACATTCAAGCAGATAGCCCAACAGTTGGCACAGCAGTTCGTGGGCAGCGACTTTGCAGGTTTCAACTCCAACCATTTCGACATACCAATGCTCGCCGAGGAATTTCTGCGTGCCGGCATTGACTTCGACTTTTCAAAGAGTAACCTTATTGACGTGCAGACCATCTTCCACAAAATGGAACGCCGCAATCTGGCTGCCGCATACAAGTTCTATTGCGGCAGAAAGATGGAGGACGACTTCCAGGCTCACCGTGCCGACGAGGACACCGAGGCTACCTACCGCGTTCTGATGGGACAACTCGACATGTACACTGCCGAGCGTCAGGAAGAAGCCGACCGTGTTCTGCAGAACGATGCCAATTTTTTGGGAGAGTTCTCAAAGCAGAACAACAATGTAGACTTTGCAGGCAGAATAATAATGGAGGACGGAATAGAGAAATTCAACTTCGGCAAATACAAAGGACGTCCTGTGAGCGACATACTGCGTCAGGATCCAGGCTACTTCAACTGGATTATGTGCGGCGATTTCACCAACAACACCAAGCAGGTATTGACCAGAATCCGACTAAGAGAATATCAAAGAAAATAGAAAAATGTTGAAAGGCAAGAAGATTGTGCTCGGCATCACCGGCAGCATTGCCGCCTATAAGGCGTGCTACATCATACGTGAGCTGGTTAGACGTGGCGCCGAGGTGCAGGTGGTAATCACTCCGGCAGGCAAGGAGTTCATCACTCCCATCACCCTGTCGGCACTGACACAAAAACCCGTGATAAGCGAATTTTTCTCACAGCGCGACGGCACGTGGCATAGCCATGTGGCGTTGGGGTTGTGGGCTGATGCTATGCTCATCGCACCATGTACTGCCGCCACAATAGGAAAGATGGCAGGAGGAGTGGCAGACAACATGCTCATAACCACCTACCTGTCGATGAAGGCACCTGTATTCATTGCTCCGGCAATGGACCTCGACATGTATGCCCATCTTTCCACGCAGCACAATCTTGACATCCTCCGCTCATACGGCAACCATATCATAGAGCCGCAAAGCGGTTTTCTCGCCAGCGGACTTGAAGGCAAGGGGCGCATGGAGGAGCCAGCAGTGATAGCGGAATGTCTCGACAGCTTCTTCACTGAAAAATCGCTGTCAGGCAAGCATGTAATGATAACAGCCGGTCCCACTTACGAAAAAATCGACCCTGTGCGCTTCATCGGCAACTACAGCAGCGGCAAGATGGGCTTTACCATAGCCGAAGCCTGCGCCCAACGTGGAGCAAAGGTGACGCTGATTGCAGGTCCTGTGGCACTCACCACACATCACAATGCCATCAACCGCATCAATGTGGAGAGTGCCGACGAGATGTACAACGCAGCAATAAGCGCATTCCCTCAAACTGACGCGGCAATACTATGCGCTGCTGTTGCCGACTTCCGTCCCGACACTGTGGCACAACAAAAGATAAAGCGCAATGGTGATGACATGACGCTTCACCTTGTACCCAACAAGGACATAGCCAAGGCTCTCGGCGAAATGAAGCGGGAAAGTCAGCGGCTCGTGGGCTTTGCTCTTGAGACCGACCATGAGATAAGCAATGCCCAAAGCAAGCTGAAAGCAAAGAATCTCGACTTCATAGTAATGAACTCACTGCGCAATGAGGGTACATGTTTCGGTACCGATGAGAATCAAATCAGCATTATCACAGAATCGGGACAGACTGACTATGAACGTAAACCTAAAAGCGAAGTGGCAGGCGACATTGCCGACCACTTAGCTGAAATTCTAAAAAAATAATGAGAATAAAGTTCTTAGTATTTGCCGCAGCAATGATTTGCGGTTATGCCACACAGTCACAGGCACAGGAACTGAACGCAAAGGTGACCATCAACTCATCGAAGGTGGGAGTCACCGACAAAAGTGTGTTCGACAATCTGCAAAAGACGTTGGAACAATTTGTCAACGAACGACAGTGGACCGAGCTGCAGTTCCGCCAAAACGAGCGCATAACCTGCAACTTCAACATAACCATCGACAAATACGACAAGACTTCAAACCTTTTTGAATGTACTGCAATGATTCAGGCAAACCGTCCTGTATATAATTCGCAGTACACCTCCACATTATATAATAATAAGGATGCCGACTTCAACTTCTCATTTGCAGAGTTCGACCAGCTGAACTTCAACGAGGAGACAATAGACAACCAGCTCACAGCCCTGTTTGCCTATTACGCCTACCTCATCATCGGACTCGACCTCGACAGTTTCGCACCGATGGGCGGCACCGATATTCTTCAGCGCTGCATGAACCTCACCAACAATGCCCAAAACTTAGAGTTCACTGGCTGGAAGGCATTCGACAGCAGCCGCAACCGTTTCGCCATCATCAACGACTATCTCGATGAGGCGATGAAACCTTTCCGTCAACTGCAATACGACTACTACCGCAAGGGATTCGATGAGATGGCAACCAACGCCGAGCGTGCCCGCGCCAACATCACCACAGCAATACAGGAACTGCTCAAAAAGGCGCATGAAGACAAACCGCTGAGCCTGTTGCCACAGATATGGACCGACTACAAGCGCGATGAGCTGGCAAACATATATAAAGGCAAGGGCAATCAAAAAGAGAAGGAGTCGGTAGCCGAAATTCTCATGGAAATCAATGCCGCACAAAACGAGGCTTGGAACAAAATCAGACAGTAGCGGAATTTAACCTTACCTTTTTCGTTTTTCCCTTAAAAATGGTGAGCTCAGCAGAACCGTTGACATTTATTTCCACAGCCTCATATTTCGGTTCTATCACTACTTGTCCGTTCAGAAGAATGACTCCCCACTGCCGCGGACTTATCTCCACGGCACAATAATTGCCCACCGGCTCTTTGATGCTCCTGTAGATGGGAGGCACTATCACACGTCCGTCAAGCCTCAGTCCCCATTTGTTGTTTAAGGAGAAAGGTTCTATATTTTGCAGTCTCATCAGCTGTTCCGCCTTTTTCTCCTCCAGCCTGCGGATACCCTTTGTCTTGGCATGCCGTTCCAGACGTTCCACAATTTTATAAAATTCCCGCTCTTCGTCTTTGGAATGCCTGTTCCCTATATAGCGCTTTTCCTTTCCGTCCTCCACATGATAGTACATTCTATCCTTGTCGGTGATTATGATACTGCCGTCATCAAGTTCGGAATCCATATTATACCAGTCCGAATCGTCATTGGCAAGAATACACACCGTGGAAAATCCGTAAAGCTTGCTCAGCTTTGCCATTACCCTACCCCACTCAGAGTCAAGGCGCGGAGAGATGGCGAGATAGAACCCTCCGTTCTTGAAGTGACATCTTGTCTTTATAAAGCCGTCCTCGTGTGGAATCTTTGTCCTGCAATAGTGTATGCCGTTCACTCTCAACATCTCTATGTTGCCGAACATCACAGGTGTGGGTAAGTGACTGTATTTCATCCCATTCCTAAGGTCAATATACGCCTTTGGTCCGTTGTTTTCCTTCACGGCAATAATGTCATCACCAATAATCTTTATGCCGGCATAGCGTTTCAGTTTCATTATTATGTTGCCATCCACGTCAATAATCCCAGTCCGCCTGTCCTCAAAACGCACAGCAACAAGACCATCCCTCATGTCAAACACCTCCAGATATTGCGGTGTTGCAATAATCTTGTCGCCAGTTTTCAATCCATAAAGTCCACTGCCTCTGTCACGGAATATCCGCAGTTTTTCAGCAGTTTCCGCCCCCACCGTCTGCAGACTGCCATTACACAGTCGTTCCAACAGACTCTCATGACTAATCACCTCATCCAATTCAACATCCACTGTGGCAATGCTGTTCATATTCACAGTCATGGCATAGTTGCACACGGCATTATCTCTTGCCTTACTTCCCTTGCCTGCCATCCGTCCCTCAAACATCGCCTGCCAGTCGCGGTCGGCGGCGGGAAGCCCGAACATACGGTAAAGTCCCACGTTGTCTATCATCACGCACGTCTCCTTACCTTCCGACTTCCTCAGTCCGCGCCCCACCATCTGCAAATACTTCGCCAACGACAGCGTGGGCCGCGCCAACTGTATGAACTCCACATCAGGACAGTCAAAACCTTCGGAAAACAAATCCACGCTCACCATCACCCTTATCTTACCAGCCCTGAACTCCTCCACCGTCTGCCTGCGCACCTCAGCCGGTGTCCTGCTGTCTATCGCCACGGCATTCACACCATGCTCCCTATAATACTCCGCAATATTGTGCGCATGATCAATGTTTATCGCATACACTATTCCCTTCTTTCCTTTAGCATATCTCACCACACTCTCATACAGCCTCTCAATGCTCGGCTTGCGGTTCAGCACAGCATTCAGCTCCTTTGCCTGATAGTCCCCGTCAGCACCGCGCTTCTCCAAGGAGTTGATTAATCTCTGCTCCTCACTGTCCGCCTTGATGCTGTAGTAGTCGAACAACGACAGCCATCCCTCCTTGATAAACTGCCCTATGGAGTGCGATGTGAGCAGCACATCAAACAAATCCGTAAATCCAGCCCTGTTCATCCTGCAAGGCGTAGCCGTAAGTCCCAAGAACCTCGCCTCATGCCATGTCTCCCACATCATCCTGTACGTCTTCGCTAATGCATGATGTGCCTCGTCAATCACCACTAACTGCGGCACTTCCTTCACCTTATTTATATTATATGTCAGCCATTGTATCGAGCACACCGTGATATTCCCGTCATCAATCCCCAGCCTGCGTATGGTCTCCCTTATCTGCTCCACCAGCTCCCTCCTGTGCGCCACAATCAGAATGCACATCTCGCCGCTGACTGATAAATCTAAACCACTAACTGAATGGAATGGAGAACATTCTTCATTGACTTCGTCGAACTTGCGTTTCTTCACTCTTAATTCTTCATTTACTAATGAAGCAAGCACCACCGTCTTTCCCGTTCCCGTGGGCATCTGCACCATCACACTCCTGTGAATCCTGAATGCCTCCACGGTCCTGCTGCAAATATCTTTCTGGTAATCTCTCAGCATTGTCTATATATATCGTTCACCTGCTCAGCTATCTTGTTCCAGTCATATTTTCCCAAATCATACTCTACCCTACTGCATGGTGCAGCAACCACTGCCTCCAGTTTCTTGACCAAGGCATCCACATCACCACAGGGAAAATAATTTTTCTTTGGTAAGCCCACCTCAAGATTTGCAGGAATGTCGCTCACCACTACAGGTAGGCGATAGCTCATTGCCTCAAGCAATGCTATCGGCAGTCCCTCATGGCTTGAAGGCAGACAATACGCTTTGGCATTTGACAACAGCGAGTGCAGTTTCCGCCCCTTTATGAATCCAGTCAGCACAACGCCGTTCTTCCTCGCCATTTCCTTCAGTCCGCGGGAATATTCATCCTCAAAGTCCGTATCGCCTGCCAGCACCAGCTTAACATCAGCATTTGGATTGACTTCATCGATTTTGCAATTCTTCACTCTTCGTTCTTCACTCTTCACTTTAACCATCGCCTCCACCAGATGATGCAGGTTCTTCTCGGGCACGAAGCGGCACATGCCAAGAATGTACTTTCCCTTCTCTATGCCAAGCTCCTCAAAATATTCAGGATAGTCGCATATCTCTGGCGACGGCACACCGTTATATATAAGGTGTACATGCTCAGTCCTGGCATATTTTCTTGCAATGAGACTTTTTATTACATCCGATATCACAATCACCTCATCTGCAAACATACATCCCATTCTCTCACCAAGTTTCAAGATTGTCTTAGCGGAAAATCCCCATTTGTCGCGGTCGTAGTCAGGACCGTGGTGCGTGAACACCACTTTCATTCCTCTCATCTTGGCATATGGCACAAGCAGTGCCGGTCCTATGGCATGTATATGCAGAATATCAGCTCCAAGCTTTTTCGCCTTGTTGATGGCGCGGAATGTATGGATTATCGCCTCAAACGATTTTTTCTTTGGAGTATTCACATCTACGAGTTTCACACCGTTCCACTCCTTCAACCCGTCATGCACATAACTGTTTCTGCGGATAACGGTGACATCTGCCCCCATTTTCGCTATTCTCGTGAATAATTCCTCACAATGTGTCTCCACTCCGCCCATAACATTTGGAAAGCCACGGGTACCGGTAACAATAATTTCTGTCTCTTATACACATCT
>ENA-OYXX01000634-OYXX01000634.1-human-gut-metagenome-genome-assembly--contig:-NODE-634-length-15532-cov-6.246559_pt1 | contig 15532 bp, 13 predicted proteins | sample MGYA00243976_ERZ653434 | MGnify/ENA primary metagenome ERZ653434 (study PRJEB26926, sample SAMN06165112) | human gut metagenome | biome: ENVO:00009003; feature: ENVO:2100002; material: ENVO:00002003...
TTATAATACTTACGTTTATAGAGTTTGAATTGCGCTCGTGGAGTGACATACTCTACGAAATATAAAGCAAGTAGCTGCGATGATGTTCATCCACAGTTGCTTGCTTTTTTCCGGATTGTTATATTTATCTTGTTGGTAAAATTACCTTTGCGACAATATCGTCGCTCATCACAAAAGGATGTTTCCAGTAACGAGAATCGTATGAACATTGGCCATTGTCCCCAAGCACATAAAAGCCACCTTCCGGAACCACCAGATTTTCTCCGTTCCTTTCGATCAAATCTCCTTCTACTGCTTCGACCCGCTTGACGAGATATTCCTTGTTATGTCGGAACACAATAATGTCCCCTTTTTGAATGTCTCCCCAAACACGCACTCCTAGGAGCAGGCTTCCGGTTTTAAGAGCAGGCTCCATAGATGCTGTCGGAACATATCCAAGCAAAAAAACGAACCGAAACAGAATTAAAATCAAAAGTGAGATTGTCATCGGAAGTAACGACAATCTCACTGCATTTTTTAATTTTTTCATAATCACCATCAAAAATAGGGACATCGAGATGCTATTTCTCGATGTCCCTTACTGAAGCGCTGTCGCCGCTGCACGCTCATCGTTTGTATCATGCGCAAAATTGCGGATGAGTTGTCGGCTTCGATACTCAGCATAGCTCGTAAGCCCCGGCAGTTTGACTGCAGGTGATGTGCGGAAGCTGTTGATGTACTCCAGTACCTTATCAGCGACCGCTCGGGCGTCCTCGACCCCGGCACAAGAATTCTCGGGTTCCGAAGGCGGCTCGGCAGGCTTGGTTTCCGGCTCGGTCTGAGGGGGAGCCGTAGACTCTGTGGCTTTTTCGCTTTCCGGTTCGGTAGTCGACATGGGATCCGCCGGCTTGGCAGGGGCTGTCGTCTCACTTTCAGTTGGGTCTGATGTGACGGTCGTATCCTGAGATGTCTGGCTCTCCTCCAGGGAACTCTCCGATTCAGTCTGGTGAGCAGAGGACTCATTGGCAATTGCTGAGCCCGGGATCCCAGAAGGTACGGAACTATCAGCCGAGTCTGTGGTATGACAGGCGGCAAGTGTCAGGCAGAATGCCAATGCGCAGGATAAAATCAAAAGCTTTTTCATGATGCATACTCCCGGTTCGTGTTTTTACCATCATTACACGGACGAGTCTGGGATTTTACAACTCAGCACGCAAGCTTATAAAAGCCGCGGTCCGCTTCGTCGACGCACCGGTCGAGGATCTCGTAAAATCGCTTGGCATCCAACTCGGTATCCAGCCAGTGCGTGGCACGGTAGGAATAGCAGCCGACTTCATCGTTGATAGCATGACTTCCGAGCACGCTTCTCAGATTCAGATCGTTTGCGATCCGACACTGCTTTGCGGTACCCGGTTGAGTAAGCGCCTTGGCGAGACAAACCACCATCAGCGGGTGCAGCTCGGAAAAAGAGATCTGCAGGTAATAATCCCGATACTTGCCCATGATCGAAGTTTCATCCTGACTGTCGATCGGCAGCTCCGTCAGAAGCATCTGACGGGTATGCTCGGCGATCTCTTTTCTGCGATGCTGTTCTTTCTGACTCAGATCACAATGTAGCATAAAATCTCCTTTCTTTTTCATCAGTGCGGCATGGCAATGTGGGTGATGGCACCCCAGATCCGGTTGGTCTCGTGGTTGATCCCGAGGATCCGGACGGTGACTCTGGCACCTCTCGGCGGGCGTCCCCGTTTGGGATAACTGCACAGGCAGTCGATGCCGCCATCCAACGCCACAAACACGCCGTTCACATCCACCATACTGACAGTACCGACATAACGGTTGCCAACGGAGTATCTGCGAAGGGCTTTCTCATACGGGTTTTCTCCCGCCTGTTTCACGGAGGCGGAAACCCTGACATGGTCACGGTCGCTGCGATCCACATCCAATACCTTGACGAGGATGCGCTGTCCGGGCTGGAAATGGGCCGCCGCGTCCATCCAGCGCTGGTAGCTCAGTTCCTTGAGGGGAATGTAGCTCTCCACACCGAACAGGTCGATGAAGATTCCGGCACGGATGGCAGAAACAACTCTGGCTTCTGCGCAAACACCGGCATAGATGCGGTTGTTGCCGTCCCGGTCTGTGCCGAAATACATTTCTTTCCTTCGGGCACGCATAGCCTCAAGGCGGCTCGCCGCTGCAATACCGGATTTGGGATCGATGCCTTTTACGATGTAATCGACTTCGGCGCCGAGGCGCTTGGTCAGCATGTAATGAAGTACCTCGTCCGGATCACGCCCGCGATAATCTTCAGGCGGCTCCACTGCCTCAGCAGCGGGAATGATGACTTTGAACTCACCGTGATACAGGACTGCAAAGGCATGACGTGGGTTATCTGCCGACTGTTCCACACCTTGGATCGTCCCGGTCAGGATACGGCCGCTTCGCTGCGACTCGATGAGGTCGAGCAAGTCATTCTTGGCCTTATCGGCTGTCGGCTTATAATCATATACCGATGCCTTTACGATCTGCTTTGCCATTGGGTGCTTTGTGAAATCCAGTTTGTTCAGCTTCAGAATGTTGTGTCCGCGTAGGATGCAGAGCAGTTCTTCATTGGGAAGCCGTAAAACTTCATCCGGTGTAAGCAGCCGTCTGCGTCCCTGACCTTCGGTATGACGGTACTGGGGAATGACCTGCGCCACTGCGATGGTCTGACGGACCGTCATGGTGGAATTGACCTGCACCGACATATCACCGGACCGGGCTGAGATATACTCGGCGGTCACATCATCGGTGCAGCCGAGCATCAGTTGGATGTCGCAGTTGCCGATAATTTCGGACCATAGATTCTTGGGATACCGATTCTGCAGCTGACCGAGGCTCTGCACGGTCAGCATGACTCGGATATCTCTCGACCGTACCACAGAAAGAGATCTGGCAAAATCGGATCCGTCTTCCGCGCCTCCAATGCGACCTATGTTGTTGAATTCATCCAGTATCAGATTAACGGGCACGTCGCAGCGACCGTTCGGGCGACCGTCTGCATATCGAGTCAGTTTGATAAACATGAATGAGAAAAAGAGCGATGACAGGAACGCCATCGTAGCGTCCTGATCGCTCAGCACAATGTAATAGATGCACTTATTTCTGCCGGGTGCCGTCAGGTCAATGTCAGACTGACTCGTGATCCGCTGGACCGCCTGATTCTGAAGCACCTGAAGACGGGTCCCCAGACCCAGTATGATGCCGGAGCGCACTGTATCACTGGACTGGGCAAACAAATTAAACGGCGCCCGTGCCGGATGGTCAAGCGGCAGCTTGTCAAACATAGCGGTCAGCTGCCGTTCGCTGTTTTGTGTGAGCAGCTGATATACGGCGGGGAGATGCTTCATATCGGGGCTTCGTGTCCGATCCTGGTCAATGAGCAGGATCAGCGCCTTCAAGAGATTGCCTTCGCCGTTGTCCCAGAAGTGGTCGCCTTTACCCGAGCTGGTGTTGCCGATAATGACATTGGTCAGTACCTGCGCCATCAGCGTGTCGCCGTTCAGGTCTGACATACAGTTCCATGAGTCGCCGTGCTCAGGGGATACGAGATTGTAGATTTTCACATCATATTCTTCGTTTCGGAACATTTCCGAGGTATCGGCATAAAGCTCGCCCTTGCTGTCGGTTACGATCACGGACTCGCCGCGCCGCAGCGCCTGAAACAACGCATTGCGGATGATCGCGCGCGACTTCATGGTACCGGATGCACCGAAAACGGCGATATGGCGGTTGAGTCTGGTGTCCTCCGGCATACAGACGGCTTTGCCCTTGTACTCGCCGAGAATCGTACCTTTGGCAGCGGGGACCGGGGATATTTCCAAAACTTCCTTCATTTCTTTTTCGTCCATCCAGGATGCCGTGCCGTAAATACCGGATTTGCTTCTGGCAAAGCCGCGGGGATCATGCTGTTTCCCATCAAACTTATCGTGAAGCTTCACATAGGCGAAGATGGCGCCGGCGATCAGCAGGATCATCAGGATGCCTTTGATCCCGTTCCCGCTGAAAGCCGCCGGAAAACAAATCAGCGGGTTCCAGCTTACCGGCTTCATCGTGTTCTCGCCGGAAACGCCGCCGCTGTCCATCCACGCTGCGTAGTTGCCGAGCAATTGGCCAAGCATGCCGCCCAGATAGAACAGCCCGACGCATCCCAGTATGGCGGCGATGATAATGGCTATCTTGCGGTTTTTATCGTTCAAATAAATCCCTCCTTTCCGGGTCGAGTTCTGCTTCCACAGCGTCAAGCCCAATCGTTTTTATTGTTACGTGGTTCCCGAGATATTCCCGGATAAATGTCATCTGATATGGGTAACACAGCACCTCATAATTTCCACGCTGATTCTGGACGGCTTCCTTAAAGCGAACCAGCCTTGCGAGATCTCCATCCAGATGCGAGAACACATAGGCATCACCGATTTTTGCGTCATACTCAAACAGCCCGCGGTCATAGGTTCGCACCTCCGGGTCAAATAGAAGCTCCAAAAGCCGTTCTTTCCAATCGGGTACTGTCATCAGCCGCAGCTGGCGAATGCCATGCTCATCCATTGGGATGAAATACAGATTACGGTAGATTGCATCAAACCGAAATTCGGGCCGCTTGGTTGTGTCGGACTCCAGCAGTGTCTTCAGTGCGACGCTCTCAGACTGACCAAATAAAATGGCGGCCGGCGCTGCATCGGTGCCGGCATTCAAGCGGCTGATCTCAACGACGCTGTGCAGTGTTTTGAACTCGCCCTTGCCGCTCCATTTCATCACAGCGCTGCGCGTGTTATAAACGGCGTATGGGCGCTGCCCGAGATAGGCTGTTCCCACCATCCGGGTAAACATCGTTTTGTTCATCTCCGCTTCGCCGAGCTTCTTCAGTTCTTTGGCAAGATAAAAGCAGGGCGCATCGGGGATCCGCTTGGTGATGGTCCGGTTTTGAAGAATAGGAAGCATATATGGTCGGCATTCAACACCTGAGCGCATACACATAGCCGCAGCTTCGGCAACACGGTGGTTTCTGTCCCGGTGTGCGGCATTCCCGGGGAATTTGTGTTCCCAAAAGGCGTCCATGTAATACCGGTAAGCGTCAGGGTGAAGCCAATCCAGTATGGGGAGAGCACCCTTGTAAAAGCGCACAGATCTGCTGTTACCTTTGCCGGTAACGGTAAGCAGGCGTGTGGTCAGTTCCGTTTCCGTCTGAGGGATGCGAAATGTTTCCGGTGTGGTGAGCTTATGAACCAGGGCTTTGTAAGCGCGTTCATTGCCGAGCAGGTAGAGCGAACGAATCGGATATTCACCGACGATGGAAAGCATGGTGATGAGCTGCCGGAGCTGACTGCCCGGGCGGAAGTATTGCATAGGCGCATCACCTCGCTTTGTAAGAAATTCCGACCACATGACTGCTCTCTTTGTCGGAATTTCCGCCGTGAAATCTGCCCCAAATCGCCGCTATACCGGGCGTTTTCGACTCCCAACTTCTTATGTAAGTTTTCCTGGGCGGAAAACGGCGGTTTTTACATAAGATTTTCTCCTTAACAAAAGCGGACTTCATAGAGCTTTACCCCCTTATCCGGCAGCGTTTTCTCTTCGACCATCCACACGGGAAAGTCGTGTTTGGGAATCACATAGACTTCCGTGCGGTCCTCGCTTCCGGCTGCGCTGCAATAGTAATGCGAGCAAACTGCCGGGTGATCGTCGGGCAGAACATAATGTGACCTGCATACTGGAACAGCGAATCGCCGTCAATGCCCATAGCGGCGAGGATCCCGATTGGAATCAGCGTGACGGTCATCACAACGATGCGTATTGTGGTTGCCATCGGGATCAGCATCAGCTCCGGATATCCGACGGCCAATATCAGGATCAGTGCCTCGACCGCATTCCGCGGTTCCAGCATTCCGCCGAATATCTTTCCGGAGTCGGTATAGTTTGCAGGAATGGCAAAGGTCGTATTGAATTCTTTTTCTTCCATGATTCCTCCGTTCTTTTTTATCCCGGTGTATCACCGAAATCTACATTCTTCGGTCGGCGCAGTGCCAGTCCTGCCTCATAGCTCGGCGTATTAAAGATCACGCCCTCACCACCGGAGGAATGGACCCACAAGCGCTCGCCGGTTTCACCGTATCCGGCAAAAATAAGCACATGATTCCATCCGCCTCCGTCGTCATCCATCAGGAATCCCAGATCACCGGGCAAAAGCTCTTCGGCGGTAATGGCATAGGATTCGTCCCACTGACTCCATGAGGCACCGTTCAAGCTGACGCCGACAGCCGTTTTATAGGTCCAATCCGAAAAGCCGGAGCAATCCAGACCGAATGGGCGGATCGTGCCGGTCGTTGTGGAACCGGCGGCTGTAACGAGCTTCGGCGTGTTCCATTCATCATTCCATCCGGCTGCCGATTTTCCGCCCCAGAAGTATGGCACCTTTCCAACGAGGGACAGCCCGGTTTTGACAATGTGCTTTCGTGTTTCGCTGCAATTCTGACGGGCGAGGAAGGCGATCAGCTCTACATCGGTAAGCGGAACGGTGCTGCCGTTTCCGGCTGTTCCGTAGAGCGTTTTCTTCAGGGCCAAGGCTCGGGAGTGGATCACATCGCCGTATGTGGTTTCCAAACCGTTATAGGAGGCGTTCAGATCCAGCCCGAACGCCGTGGAAATCACCGTATTGTCAAAGGGATGAATGGTGCATTCCAGATATTTCACGGTTTTCTTTTCCGGCGTAAGCATTTCCTTGCCTGTGTACTGATAATAGGTTGCCTTGCGTGTGCCTGTGATATTGCTGCCGCTATAAACGGGAAGCGTCAGGGTGACGGCTGCGTATGCATCCACCTCGATCTGTGTATCGGATGACAACTGCTGATCCTGCAAATAGTAGGTCGTTTCCGCCGTTTCATAACGGTATTGCGGTATGCCGTTGATCATTCCGGTCTTAACCGTTTTCGTTACCACGGTTATCGTGACCGGCTTGTAGGTATAGTAAGCGACCGGCGTGATCACTTCATTTTCCCGTTCCACTGAGGTTACGGGAAACATGTTGGCTGTCACACCGTCCAGCTTCTTTTGCATATCCTCCGGGTCGTTGCTGAGCTGTTCCACCGAAGTGGAATATGCCGACAAAATATAGGCGGTGTCGTACCCGGCTGAGCTCTGCGCATAATTGATCAGCGCATTCATTGAAAGCTCCCGGTCATAGCCTCCGTCTGAAATCAGGCGTTCCACCTCAGCCATTGAAGCGTCGTACCCGGCCTGGACAATATCCGAAACCGTCTCGGAGAGATTTTCATAGATCTCCGTGATGGATACCGTCGGCTCATTGCCGTCGATACCGAGCGCTTTATTGATGATGATCCCGGGCAGCTCTACGATCATAACAATGAGGAAAACCACCGATAGGCACAAGCAGACCAGAATTTTAAACAGGGTATGCCGCATCGCCCATGCGGCGGAGATGACCGCACCCCAAGGACCACCGGCGGCTGTACCGGCTGCAATTTCTGCCACAGCCTTGCCGCCCTCCACACCGGCCTTTACGGTTGCCGCAGCGGCATTGGCTGCTGCTTCCGCGCCTTTTTTCGCCGCCTGCTTTGCGGCTTGTTTTCCGGCATTTTTGGCGGCTTTTGCCGCCTGACCGGCCGCTTGACCGATATTATCCGAACCGTCTCCCATTTGCTGCTTTTGCGGCTCTGCCATTCTTTCACCTCCGTATTCAAACTGCCAAAGGCAGTCTTATTTTCTCTTTTATAATAGGAAGACTGCCGAACCGAATCCATTGCTCCGGTCCGGCTGCCCGCCGTTTATCGTCTCCGTCTTGGCAACTTGATCTCCGTTTGATCACGGGATTTTGGCTCACCATAACGGGACGGTGTGCTTTTGTACCGCACGGTTTCCGTAGAGACGGTGCGTACATTATCGCCGTCATAGACCGGTTTTCCGTTCTCATAAACCGGCTTGCGTTCCACTGCAGCCTCGCCGTGTACTGCGTACCACTGGCTGCCGTGAACATCTTCATATACCTGATAGTCACCGCGGGGAGGTGCATACTGCGCCGTATCGTAGAACATCGTGCCGGATCCGTTTTCATGCCGGACCTCAAAATGCCCGTCCATACGACCGGATCCATCCACGCTTGTGACCGGCTGTTCATAGCCCGGCATAAAGCTTTGGAACTGTGCCCGATTATAGCCATCCGCCGCGTCGCCCGCCTCAAAGGGAGGCGTTTCTGCGTGCTGCTGCATGGCGTACCAGTCTACGCCGTTGGATGCCTGAATTGTGGAATGTGGTGCATCCGGTTCGTCATAATATGCACTGTTGTACCATCTGCTCACGCCACCGTCCGAAGATGCCTCAATGACACCGTCTCCGACCGTTCTGAGCGTTGCACCATCCGCATCCGGGAATGCGGCTGCAACCTGCGCCGCCTCTGCGGAATTACCGCTGAATACGGGCGCATCATAAAATGCTCCGGCTCCGGAACCGCTGGCCATCTGATACCACTGACTGCCGTCCGAGGCATTGACAACGGCGTGCGGACCGTCCGGCTTTTCAAACTGGGAAGCGTTGAACATCTCGACAGCCGTTTCTTTCCCGTCAGCACCAATTGCCTTTGTGGAGATATGTCCGCCGGTGATCTGCGTATCCGAGAGATCCATGCCTTTCATATGCGGCATATAATTGCCGAGACTGCGGTTGGCAATGTCGCCGCCGATAGAACCGGACACATTCGGTGTTCTGGCCGCTACGGAGGAGATGGATTCTCCGGTCAGTGTGGCGCCGTTACGGGCTGCCATACCACCGAAAGCCCGACCGACAAAGCCGATCGTTCCGCCGGCGCCCATTCTTGTGCCGCCGTCCACGACCGCATCACGGACATACGAATTGCCCTTGAAGCGGTTGGCAAAGCCTGCGGCGAACCCAGTTGCCGCTGCGCCTGTACCGGTTGCGGCACTGCCTCCGCGGAACACGCTGCCGGCGCTCCTTGCGCCTCCGGCCACGCCGGTGATCACTCGTGCAGCCATTAGCAGTTCCATGCCCATACCGGAGCCGGTCTGGGCTACATTCAGTCCCATTGCCGCGAGATAGCTGTCAAACTTCTGTGCCGTTTTGAGGAACGCCACTGCACAGAACAGCCACAGGAACACATTGCCGTTGCCGTTGGACAAGGCACCGCCTGTGCCGATGTACTGGCCAACCGAGGTTGAAAAGCCACGCAGGAACCAGACATTCATCACAAGGAGCAATAGCTGCGACCCGACCATCCGGCACCACGACCGGAATACCGGCGTTGTTGCTTTGGATGCGCCCATAGAAAAGGCGAGAGGTGAGGTGTAGCACAGCACACCGACAACGATGTACCGTTCCACCGTTTCAAGCAGCAGCTTGAAATAGTTCCAGCCCAGCGCAATTTCCAGTATGGTGAGCAGCAGCAATCCGACCACCGAGATGGTGGCGATAAGACTGGTCAGCCCGTTTTGAAGGGCCTGCTCGATTCCGGCAAAGGTAAAGTCCTCCGCCGTCATCTGAATGTCCATGAGTGCCGTATACGGCGCTGTTGCGATTTTCAGCGTCAACAGGAAAATCGGCTTGGCATATCCGATCAGAAAGGCGAATAACGCACTTCTGCCAAGCAGTACCCACGGGTTTTCCGCTTCCGTTACAGGGCCGCCGAATACACGGAACAACTGCCAGACTGTGATCAGAAACAGCAGTGCCCATGCGGTGTACTGCATTACGGTAAAGGCTTTAGACACAAACGGGAAGTATTCTTCCATTGCCGTCATATCCGTACCGAGCGCCTGAAGGAACAGCCCGGACACCGCATCCATCATGTCTGACACAACGCTGCTGATCCAGGTGACGATTCCTTCAAAAATCCAGTCAAGCATAGGTGTTCACCTCCTTTCCGCTTGACCGGATCTTTTACGGGTTGTAGTTTCCGCCGCTGATAAGGGGCTGCAGATAGGCAACGATAAAGCCGAGAGAATTCAGAACGATCCAGGTGATCACGATCCTCTTGAGCCAGCTTGTCGCCTCGTCGACGGCTCGCTGATTGCGCGATATCATGCGTACCAGCAGGGCGATAGCGGCCACGGTGACTGCCACGATGGTGCTGATCGCCACAAGCTCTCCGTAGATATCCTTCATGATCATCGAAAAACGATCCCACATATCTGCGGCGAATACCGCCTGTGTCGAAACGAGCAGTGCCGCCACAACGCCCACAAGCGACCAGTATGCGGTTTTGATCTTTCCATCGCGCAGCCGAAGCTGTCTGTTCATGCTTTTGGCCCTCCTTTCTTCGGTATTGGGCAACAAAAAACGCCGTCTCTCAAAGCTTTTCAGCTCAAGAAACGGCGTCGGTTTCGCCCGATCCCAGTTTGGGACGATATTATTTTAACACATTCGCGTTCCCGTGTCATCGGCAATCGTGTGCCAACTTTTCGCCTTTTTATGGGCATATTCATTTCAGCCCTTCCAGAAGCGTCAGCATTTCCAGCCAGAAGTCTACATCCGGCGCAGCTGTCGCCCACAGACGAATGGAAAGAATGGAAATGGCCTGCTGACGATAGCGATAAAAGTTCCGTGACGACAGGTTTAGGCGATACAAAACCTCCTGATGGTTGAGCGCCTCCGGCGCTATGTAGGTCGTGTAGATGAGATTATACAGCCGTTCGCCGTTGTCCGGCTTTTTTCGGAGCACGGTCAGTGCCTCGTTGAGCCGATCCATCAACAGGCGAGATTTTTGCATGCCCTGCATCCGGCTTTCGATCTTCTTGTTGCCCAGCGCCACCTCGACATCCACATCCTCGATCAGCTTGTCCACGCCTTCAAACGGCCGATCAAGCTCGGCAGCAACCGTTTCAGGGAAGCATTCCAGCATCCACACCAGCGTGCGATAGTGCTGGAGGAGCATCAGTGTGTTGTGATAGCAATTTTTCGTCTTTTCCTGTCTGGCAGCACGCTTTTGTGCGTCGTCGATCCGGCTGTCTCCCAAGATGCCTCGCTTTGTCAGAAGTGTGATAAAAGCGTCTGACTGCGCTTGTATTCGTTTTTCCTGCTGCTCATATTGCAACTCATCCTGTTTGCTCATGATAAAACATCTCCTTTGCGATTTTGGTGATATCCGTCGGCCTGCACGGTCCGCGGATTTTATTCGTTTCCTGTACCTTGAGATCGAAATACCCTTTACTCCGGCAGACATACTCACAATTCTTACAGTTCCAACACGGAGAAAAATACGCGCGTATTATACTGTCCGAAAGTGCAACGCGATTTTCTTCCACATTGTCAATCGACTTTTCCACGGCATTTCTGCTGTACCATGCGACCAGCCGGTTGATGTGTTCATTGTCACTGCCTACCTTGTGCGTATTTGCACCCCAAATACGTATTTCGTCAAGAATACGCAGGAATTCTGCCTGCTCAGGCAAGGAAACCTCAGTATCCATCGGATAAGATTTATTGAAAACGAGGCAGCCGTAAGAGCCGGGAAGACGGTACAGTGCAAAGACATCCCCGTGCTTTTTGAAAAATCTCCATACCTTTGTCTTTTCCCAGCCCCAGCGCTGACCCAGTTTTTCCATCGTTAATATGGCGCCGTAATTGCCGTATTGAACAGCCGGCGCTATAAAAGAAAACGCATTGCCCGGTTCTTCTGATACTGTGTGGCACCAGAGGTCCAGCCATGCGTCTGCTTCATCAAATATATATCGCTCCTCGGCAAGTCGCTGCGTAATATTGCGGGGGAGGCAGAGAAACCCAAAACCGTCTGTGGCATACACGGTTCCGTTCATGCACTCCTCGCCGGAGCATTTTACGACCCAATCCGTTAATTGATAGGTCAGCTTTTTGGTTTTGCTGTCCAGTGTGTATTTCAGATAACCGAGGGCTGATAGCCTGTCCAGCGTTTCTAAAGCCTGTGTGCGGCTTCTGATGCCGAGAATGCTCTTCAGCCCAACAATACCTCCGGACCACATTCCGGGGCTCACAGCGTTCTTATGGCCACAGTAGGAGGCATGTCCTTTGCGAAATGCAGCTCGGGCGGCAAGCTTTGCCCAGGCACCCATAATGCCTTTGCCGGCCGGTAGGGTATCTCTTCGCAGCTTTACCCATTCATACTTCATCAAGCATTTCAACATCAGCGCCTCCCTCCTTAGAATAATAAAAAAGACGACCATTCCGTCGTCACATAGTATCAGTCTTCGATTCTTACGATCAGTCCGTTCAGCTTGATCAGCTTCACGCCTTTGAGATACCAGAACTCACCGAGTTCGATTCTCGTCGGAATCCACTCTCCGTCAAGCAGCACCTCCAACCGTTCTCCGCAGTGAAGGCCGCCGTAGTAATCCAGCGGCCCGAAACGAATGTCCATCCGACCGATTACATCATCATAAATCAGTACACCTTGTTTTTTCATCCTTATCCTCCTCGTGAAATGGGAAAAGCCGAATGAGTTTCAGTTCTCATTCGGCTTTTCTGTGTGACAGGTTATTAAATATGTTGCTCGAATACATACTCCCTTCTAAATGTAATTGTTTGGACTAAATCATCATACTCGCGTCTAAATGCTTAAAGGCTTTCTGACTGAGTCCTATTATATCACTCTCATCGGAGCGTGCGTCGATGGCTGGGGAGGCGACAGCGTTGGCAAATCCCGTGATGGGAACCAGTGTGCCTGCCCCGGCATATTTGGCAATGCGGTCAAAGACGCCCAACCCGGTCAGCACGGCGGAGATCAGCACCAGCGTTATGGACGCCAGTGTGCCGCCGTCCTCGCGGCTCATGCTGCAGATCCCGGTGTAGAGGTCGCAGAGTGACTGCCCGACAAGGCAGACCGTGCCTCCCACCCAAAAGGCGCGCAGGCAGTTCCGCGGCGACGATGACCGGGGGGCGCGTGCATCGGCGTAGCGCCGGTAAGTCTGCTTATCCATATCCATATAAAAAACCTCCGCCGGAAGAGTACCGTATCGGTATCTTTCCCGGCGGAGGCGCGGTTTATGCGTGTATTACAGCGGTTTGACAGCAAACAGTTCGCCGTCGCCGGGCGCAAAGGTGACGGTCCCGGCGCAATCCTCCCAGACTTCGGTCGCCTTATTCAGACGGACAAGCGGGGTATCGGACGTGATGCACAGTGTCTGCGGTGCATCGTGATCCTTGCTCGTGACCATCATGCGTCCGCCGGCGAAGAAGCCGACCGTAAAGCGCCCGCCATCCAGCGTGCGGATGTGTTTATGGCCGGCAAACGGCTTGACCGTTTCGTCCGTTTCCGCACCGACATGGAAGACCGCTTCGGAGCGGATATCCCCGGGTGCCATGCTCTCGCCGGGCAGGGGATCGACCAGCCCGCGGTACAGCACCTGCAGCTCGCGGTTGATGCGCTTCACAATCTCATACTTTTCTCCGCGCGTTCCGTCCGACAGTATGATGCCGTTGTGGTAGGACCACGGCTCACTGTGATTCGCGCCCGGCGTCCAATAGGTGAAGTAGGAAAGCCCGGTAGAGCCGTACGTCAGCGCGTTGAACGCCTCCCAGCGCACTTCACCCTCCGTCGGCCAACGGTACCCCCAGTGCTCCACAAGCAGGATAATGGTCATCCACGGGATGCCAGCCCGTGCGGCGCTCGCCCGGATCATCTCCATGTTGTCGTAGTAACCTGCACGGTCATACGCCTCAAACAGCTTGCCCTCCCAGCCGTTGCGTTTACGGTTCTCGTCCGAAACGCGTGCGGCAGGCAATTTGTCCAGTGCCGGAACTTCCCGCCACATCAGATTGTAGTGGTCGTAGGAAAGCAGTTGCGGGTGGACGGTACGCAGGAACCCGTCGATGTGCGCCTGATAGCGCTCCAGGGGCATGACGGCGACCGACGGGAGCAGGTTGATGTACTCGCCGTGCACCGGATCGTGCGCGTGCAGGTAATCCACCACGCGCCCCAGCGTCGGGAAGTAATCATCGGTCGGCTCATCGCGTACAAAGAAACGATTGAGGGCAGGGCAGTCGCGGTAGTCGGCAATCATGGCATCCAGTTCCGCCTCCCAGCCCGGCTCCCCCAGCAGTGCAATGCTCATGCGGGGATCCTGGACATTGGCACGCAGTCCCAACTCCGCGCACAGAGCCAGAACGCGCAGGTTGGTTTCGGTGTCGTAGGCACATTCGATCAGATTGAAGCCGGCTTCACGCGCCTCCTTGAGACGCTCACGTGACAGGAATTCCTTCCGGATTCCGTACCAATAGGTTATCGGGTACAGGTTGTTGCTCATCTTGCATACTCCTTTCGCACAGATCGGCGTCAAAGAATCTTGTTGTACCGCTTGAAGGTTTTGATCATTCGGTTCATGTTGGTCTGCATATTCCGGCTACTGCGGGCGTTGTACATGGCGGAGAAGGAGCGCTTGCCGGAAACGGCGTTGCTGAAAACGTTGAGCATTATGCTGCCTGTCCAGTTGTTGTATGCAAGGATGAAGGACTCCCGGATGTTGTCGTGGATGATCTGCACCATCTTGGAAGCATATGGATCAGTAACGTACTGCACCTGAAGCGCCTCGCCGTAATACTTGGGAATGAGCAGCGACGCGGTCTCACGGCTCAGAACCTGGATGACAGTGCTGATGAACTCCGCATCCTTTGCGGTGGTCATGATGGCACCGACTTCCGTGGTGTCGTGCGTGGCGGTGTTGTACTGCTTATCCGAAGCATACAGCATGGGGCAGGGAAGAACGCCCGCCTCGCCCTGCATACTCAGCAGGATGGTGTTCTCCAGCGAGCCAAGCCGCTGGTAGTCGCAGATGAGCGACAGTCCTTCCGTGAAGTCCTGCAGGATCTTCGCATCGGAGGTGATGCCGAAGCAGGCGCTGTCGTTGTACACGATCTTGTACAGCCAGTCCGTCAGATCCTCCCCGCGGGAATTCTCGCCCAGTGCGGGGTACGGCGTACCGTCCTCGTCACGCGTGATGAATCCGGGATTCGCGCTGACCACGAAGCCGATGGAGGAGCCCCACAGCTCAAGCACCGAGATGCCCCACTGGTCTCCGTAATCCTTCAACCCGTTCCGGTTCTTGTCGTCGTACATATCCGTGATCATCTGGTTCATTTTCTCGTAGGTCCACTCGTAGTTCAGTACCCAATCGTAGACCTCGTTGGGGTCGCGCTGATAGTGATCCTGATACATCCCCTTGTTGAACAGGAGCAGGTGCGAGGAGCGGAGCACGTCGATGAAGAAGTCACCCGCCAGAATGTACTCATACCCGTTCTGCAGGCGCAGGTCGTCCATGTACTCCTTGTACCAGTAGGTTTTGTCCTCAAAGTCAAAGCCGGTGAATTCCGGCGCCAGGATGTTGCGGAAGTTGCCCTCAATGGAGAGGTTGGCAAAAGGGAACAGGTCATTGATGACAAGGTCGTACTCGTCGAGGTTGTTGGCGACATATGTCCGGATCTTGCTGAACACGCCGTTGTAATCCACGTCCAGCTGCGTGAATTTCAACTGGACACCGATCTTCTTCTCCACAACGGCGTTGCGCTCAAACACTGAATCGTTGAC
>ENA-OYXX01000637-OYXX01000637.1-human-gut-metagenome-genome-assembly--contig:-NODE-637-length-15501-cov-4.888321_pt1 | contig 15501 bp, 14 predicted proteins | sample MGYA00243976_ERZ653434 | MGnify/ENA primary metagenome ERZ653434 (study PRJEB26926, sample SAMN06165112) | human gut metagenome | biome: ENVO:00009003; feature: ENVO:2100002; material: ENVO:00002003...
AAATAATGGCGATGACCTTTACGACGAGAATTTGTGGCTGTTCTCTCGTACGGATGATCTGAACCGAAGATACGATTTCTTCTACACCGAGATCCTTACAGGCATGCGAGCAGGTGAGATATGCGGAGTGCGATGGGAAGACTTCGATGAGGACGACCGAACGCTTCGCGTGGTTCGCTCGGTGGATTTCGTGCATAAGGAGCTCGTCATCGGTGAAACAAAAACAGAGGATGGCAAACGAACTATTTACTTGCCCGATAGTTTGTGGCGGCTCCTTTCTGAACGGAAAAAGAAATCTTTCAGTGAATGGATCTTCCCGAATCTCCTCAAGCCGGAGTTACCGTTGGATCCGAGCAAAGCCTATCGCCAGCTCAAAGCAATCCTCAAAAAGGGGAATCTGCCCGACATCCGATTCCACGATCTGCGTCACACCTTCACATCCCACGCTGCCAATTCGGGCATCGCGCCCAAGACCTTGTCCGAGATCGTTGGACATAGCAAGGCGAGCTTCACGCTGGACCACTACGCGCACGTGACGAGCGATATGCAGAAAAATGCGGCGAATATCGTCACGAATTATATTACAGACATCCTCGGAAAGGAGTTGAAGCCATGGCAAAACGCAGAAAAGCAGGCGAAGGGACATTAACCAAGCGTAAGGACGGTCGTTGGGAAGCTCGCGTCGTAGTCAGTTACGATGACAAGGGCATGCCCAAGACCAAAAACGTGACCGCAGTATCAAAAGCCAAATGCCTTGAAAAACTTGAAAAGCTAAAAGCGGAGTTGGGCGCAGTCACAAAGAAAACCACACCCATCATGTCCTTTGGCGAGTGGATGGACTTCTGGTATCAGACCTACTGCAAGAACACGCTGAAGGAATCCACCCAAGCCACCTACGAGCAACGCATCTACAAGCAGATTGTTCCTAAAATCGGACATATTCCTCTGAACCAGCTCAATGCAGGTACGCTTGAAAAGTTCTATGCCCAACTCAAGTCAAACGGCAGACTTGTCAGACGAGATATCTACGGCCCCGGGCTTGCCAACTCGGTCATTCGAAGCATCCACGCTCATTGCAGAGCAGCACTTGAAAAGGCGGTGACGGAAAGGCTCATTCGTCAGAACCCTGCCATCGGATGCAAGTTACCGCCTAAGAAAACGCCCGAAGTCAAGATACTTACACCCGAAGCCATGCAAAAGCTCTTGTTTCAGGCACAGAAGGAAGATTTCTACGAGATGTTCGTGCTCGACCTGGCAACAGGCTTGCGCCGCGGAGAGGTGGTCGGTCTGCAATGGAAGGACGTCGATTTCGAAAAGGGCACACTCTCCATCACTAAGCAGATTCGCTATGTAAAGGGAAAACTGGTCATCGCGCCTCCCAAAACAAAGGCCTCCGAGCGAACCATCATCCTTCCTCCGCCCATCCTGGAAATGCTCGCCGAGTATCGGAAAACGGTGGATTCGATATGGCTGTTCCCATCGCCCGTCAAGGACGAGGACGTGCCGAGGGATCCGTCAGCATGCAGAAAGGCTCTTGCCAGGATCCTCAAGCGAGCCGAGTGTGAGCACGTGCCGTTCCATGCCATGCGCCACACATTCGCATCAAATGCTTTCCACTATGGAATGGATGTTAAGACCTTGGCGAGCACCATAGGGCACGAAAGCGTGGAAACAACTTTGAACGTATATGCCCACAGCTCCGAGCAAATGAAGCGAGATGCAGCCAAGAAAATTGACGAAGCTATAGGCACAGTCCTTGGTGCAGATGTGACCGCTTCTGATGCCTCCTGTGGCGATGAAAACGGAGAGGCACAAGAACTCACGAACGGTGCGGACAAACCTAAAACGATGGCATTTGAGACTTATAAGGGCAAGAAACGCAAGCCCGGTACTGGCTATGTCAAACAACTTTCCGCAAACTGCTGGCAAGGAAGATATACGCCGACCGTCAACGAAAAACGCATCGCACGAAACGTTTACGCACCCACAGAAGAAGATTGTGAGGTGAAACTCGCGGATCTGATCAAGGAAATGAAAGCGGAGTTTTGGATCAAGTGAGTATTCTGTGCACAGTTCACTTTGTGATTTTATGCAGTGCACAGTTTCACAAAACGGTTCGATTACCATTCTTGAAAACTTGCATCACCGTGATCAAAGAAAGACGCGGCGGAGCAATCCGTCGCCTTGTTTACAGGATCCTGTTGAAAGGATTCTGTTTTCGTGGTATAATTATAGAAGATTCCTTACAAGGAGAGAAATCATGAAAAAACTGGTACCTATATTATTGTCCGCACTTCTGCTCGCGGGATGTGCTGGGACGGGCAATAATCAAACCAACACCTACCGCCAGATCAGCATGGACGAGGTGGTCACCATGATGGAGAAGGAGAGCGGATATATCATTCTCGATGTGCGTACGCCCGAGGAATTTGCCGAAAAACATATCCCGAACGCCATCAACATTCCCAATGAAAATATCGGCACGGACGAGATATCCGCACTGCCGGATAAGAATCAGTTGATCATGGTGTATTGCCGAAGCGGTCGGCGCAGTAAAGAGGCAACGGAAAAAATGGTAAAGCTCGGCTACACGAATATCGTGGAGTTCGGCGGAATCCTCGATTGGAAAGGCGAGACCGTGAGCGGAGAATGACTGTCACGGCTCAATATTTTCACCGCAGGAAGCAAAGATAAGGCACAGACTTTGCCTTTGCCTGATAAGTGCGGCCAAAATCTGATTTTCAAGACCGGCGGCGTGGATGGATGCGACTGCCGTGTGATACTGACTTTATCGCCGAGGGCAAGATCGACACTATTCCGCTGATTACGCACACATTCAGCCTCGCTGACATTGAAAAGGTGTTTGAGAATAGGAGAGATAATGCGATCAAGATTGCGATTAAACAATTAAGCATAAAATGTTTATTTTGGTAGTCATTAAGGTGGTATGTAAAAAATGGATTTACTTAAAAAATACAACCGTGTCAAAGAACTACTTCAGTGGCTCATCTATGTTATTGTCGCGGCATTACTTGTGGGTACTATTGTAGGAGTATTGACTGGCACTAAAAGTTGTAAATCAAATGATACGATTGAAACAGTTGAAGCGAAATATTTTATGAATGAATTGGTATTAGTTCATAATAATTTTTATGTAAAAGTTAATTATGCTAAAACTGTAGAGTCGATTTCATACATAAAGAAGAAAGATTCTAATGAAAAAGAAACTATTACAGGAAATTTTATTGAGGTGAATCTTGAAATAACAAAAATTAGTGATAGCACAGAAAAAGACCATACTTTAGACACAAACGATTTCAAGTTAAGAAATCATAGTGGCGTTTATTTGCCGCTTAATGATATTATGGCACTATTTAATATTGATGCAATAGATGTTCATATTGATACCGATGAAAAAGGATTTATAATGAGTGATTCTAATTTCGATAACAAGAAAGCAGTAAAAGATTTCTCTTGGGTAGGTACAACACTTTCAAATGGTGATACTATAAACATCATACTATTTTTTGAGATGAATGAGGGTTATAAAGTCGAGGAGAATTTGATGCTCCTTGAAATAGATTTTTATGTCGGCAGAAGTGGCATAAAAAAGGGAGAGGATATTGTGTTACTAAATTGTTTAAGAAATAAATCCAATAACAATCAATAAAAATAGACTAGACCATCAAAATTTGAACCGCAGGAAGCAAAGAAACCAGGTTCGGAAATAGGTTCTTCTCCTCCCTCCGAAGCCTTTTTTCGGCGATTATTTTCGTATGTGGTCACCATGTGTGGTCAAACATGTGGTCAAGTGCGAAAAATGGGCTTGTTCAACCCCGAAAGCAGGGAAGAACAAGCCCATTGATTATATCACGAAAACGCGAGATTTCGCGAGGATTTGCGAGAAAATAAAAGAAAAATCGGGAATCTTACGACTCCCGATTTTTGGTCTAACACCTTTAGTTATATCCGAACTTTTTAGATCTGAAAACAGAACTGTTTTTGCATCGCGTTTGTAGTTGAATGTGAAAAGAAGGCGGTCGTTGTAAACGAATATTGCATTGACGAAGGTGTCGATCAATCGCTTGCGCTGTTCCAATACTGTTATGTCGTATTCTCGCATACGCTCAAACCAAAACCTCACTTGTTCCTCTGTAAGTAATGGATGCTTCATCTTTTCCTTGACGATGTCCGTCTCAATACGGTGCTTTTCTTCGAGCGCGTCCAATCGTTTCTTGGTCATTGGTGTAATGATACCTTGCTCTATGGCATTCAGCATATTATTGATTGCTTTTTCCACTTCGGCAAGCTCACGTTCAAGATGGGGAATAACAGTGTTTTCTTTTTGCTGAAATTCCATAAACATATGAACGATATCGTCAATCAGCTTATCATCGTGTAGTGCTTTTCTTATTTCCTCCACAACAACATCCTCGATCCAAGCCTTGCGTAGCGGTTTCATATTACAGCCGGTATGCTTCTTTGCGCTGACACATTTGTAATAATGATACACCTGCTTGGTTGCACTTGTGCCGGATTCTCCCACCATCAAGGACTTGCATTCACCGCAGAACAATTTCGTTGTGAGAATATAATCGTCCTCCGCTTTATGTCGAGCGGGAGCTTTTTTGTTTTTAGCGATCTTCTCTTGTACTCGGTCAAACAAATCCTTTGGAACAATAGCGGGAATGCCGTCGGGAACCACAATGTCGCGGTAAATATACTCTCCTGTATAACGCCGATTCTTCAAAAGGCTTGCCACGTTATCAATGCTGATACGACCACCGCGCGTGTTCTTGACTTCGTGTTGGTTCAGTATTGCGGCGATCTCACTCATTGTCATACCTTCATCGTAATTTTGATATGCTTCCAAAACAAACGGTGCGGTGAGCGGATCAATATGGTAATTCTGCTCTTTGTCGGTTGTATAGCCAATGGGAAGAGTACCGCCGTTATACTTGCATTTCAGCGCGTTCTCGGTATGACCGCGAATAACCTTTTCGGAGAGATCGGCAGAGTAGTATTCCGCCATACCTTCAAGTACGGATTCCAAAAGAATACCTTCAGAGCCTTCGGAGATGGATTCTGTTGCCGACATAACCTTAACGCCGTTGCGTTTAAGAACTGCTTTGTAGTTGGCAGAGTCATAGCGGTTACGTGCAAATCGGTCAAGTTTCCAAACAATGACCAAATCAAAGTTTCGCTTTGCACTATCCTTGATCATCTTTTGAAAATCGGGGCGTTTATCCGTCTTGGCAGAGAAGGCACGGTCAATATATTCACCGACTACCGAGATATCATTCTTTCGTGCAAAAGCATAACATTCACGAAGCTGACCTTCAATAGACTCTTCACGCTGATTTTCACTTGAATAACGCGCGTATATCACGGCTCGCATAGACCCCTCATTGTTTATTTTCTTTTTTGTCATGATATCACATCCTTTCTGCCAAGAGTATAACAGATACTAAATTCTCTTGCAAATGTGTGAGAGAATTATGCCGAAAAATTTTCGGTAATTTGTTTTTTGATTCTTTCAATGCGCTTTCTGACTCCGCTTGCATTGGCATAACCGTAATCTTTTGCGAGCGCGGTATAAGATTCTCCGTTGGCGTGGCGTACCAAGAGCTCACGATCTTCGGGTGAAAGCAGAGCAAGACATTGTTCAAGATACACTTTGTCGATGACCTCGGAGGTAACATCTGTTGCATCATCCAAAGGATATGGTGTATATTGACCGCTTGCATCTTTGGGACCACCGCGCTCAATAGATACCTTTTCTACAAGCTTACCGCCACTTATGTGCTCAATTTTGCGTTTAGCGTTTTGCAGAGAGTAGTTGTTAGGTTTGCCATGATTATAATCCGAATAGTCAGGCAACTCCTTGAAAATCTCTGCAATCTGCGGAAGATTCATCAAATAAGCGTTGATATCCCACTCGCGCTTTAATAATTCGTCAATGTTATCCTCGTTATAACCCTTATCTGCCATTGCCTTTATCAGCGCATCACGTACCTCTGGAGTGCCTTGGATAAGGGTAGTGTAATAAGTAACGGTGTCGTAAAACGCCTTATAAAACAACATCAGCGGATTATCTTCACCAGAAAAGTGTGACGGCGGAAACGCCAAGCTCAGATCGTGGCGTGTATCCATACTTGTGCCTTTAACGGTCAGCACGAGGTCTTTAAGGTATTTTACAACCTCGGGTGGCATTTCTTTGAGGGGAAGGGAGACTGCGATATTAGATATGTCAAGTGCATCGTCTTTGTTTTTATCTACGACTTCCTGCACAGTTCCTCTGCCAATCGTGTTTACGAGCGCGGTTACAAATTCATCCGCACTTTGTTGAATGGTTCTTTCTTCTGCCAATAGTTTTACCTCCTGTTAATTCTTTTCAAAACGTGCTCTGCGACGCCTTGAATGATAATGTTATCGTAGATTTGATTTGGATAACTTTCCTTATCGTCGTTCTCCGCAATCAATACAACCTTGCGCTTAGAGCGGTCATAGGATAGTGTTTTGAGTGTAGCAGAGTCATCGATCAATGCGACTACAATATCGCCCTCGTTAGCGGTGTTTTGCTTTCGGATCAGCACCAAATCACCGCTGTCGATTCCTGCGTTAACCATAGAATGACCTTTTGCGCGAAGCCAAAAGTATTCGCCCTTGCCGATATAAACGGTCGGAATTGGGAAGGAATCGTCGTGCTGCTCCTCTGCATAGATCGGAGAGCCGCAGGCAATATCACCGCTTACGGGCGCGTGGAACTTACCTTGCAGTTCTTCAATGTAGGGAGTGATGATGTGTCGTCCGTCGAAATAGAGCTTGTCCATCTCGGTCATACGGTGCAGGTATTTGTGGACTGTTCCCACCGCTAAAGACAAGCTATGTGAAATCTCCGCAATGGTCGGTGAGTAGCTATTCTCGTTGTAATATTCGTCCACAAAGGCTATGATCCTCTGCATCGTTTCTTCGCTCAAGTATCGCATATGGCACCTCAATATATAAATGAAAACATATTCACGATAGAATTATATCATACTTTTTTGAGTTTGTCAATAGGGCTGAACCATTTTAAGCATTTGCAAAATAGTGGACGAAATTAACGTATTGAAAAGTACGGTGCCTTTTTATATATTGCATTTTGCAATTAATCCTTGAATCTTATGACAATCGCTTGCGTAGCACTTAAGTTTCGCAATCGCAAACTTTCGGTTTGAAGGTAAAAACTAAAAATTCGACAACTTTATATATAACCCTTGAATTTTTTGCCTTATTATGTTATAATGTATACTGTATTATTATTTTATTTGTTTTTTAGGAGTGTAATATGGCTGCAAGTTATAAAAAGCTCTGGAAATTGCTGATTGACCGTGATATGAAGAAGAAAGATCTTCGTGAACTCACTAAACTCAGCTCCTCAACCATTGCCAAGATGACAAAGAATGAACCCGTTAGTACCGACGTGCTTATTAAAATCTGCGCGGTACTTAATTGTGATGTTGGAGATATTATGGAGATCGTTCCCGATAGTAAGGAGTGATTATGGAGCTTTTAGATAATGTAAATAAAACGCTCAAAGACGATTTGAGTGATACAATACGGGAAGGAAGTCGCGTGTCTATTGCTGCGGCATGCTTCTCTATGTATGCTTTTCAAGAACTGAAAAAGCAGCTTGAAGGTATTGACGAGTTAAGATTTATATTTACCTCTCCAACCTTTACCACCGAGAAAACGAAAAAGGAAAGCCGTGAATTCTACATTCCAAGACTGAGCCGCGAGAAGAGCTTGTACGGAACGGAGTTTGAGGTTCGTTTGCGCAATGAGCTTACGCAGAAAGCGATTGCCAAGGAATGTGCAGAATGGATCAGGAGCAAGGTAGCGTTCAAGTCCAACATTACCGGTGAAATGCTGATGGGTTTTGCAAATGTCGATGAGACAAGCTATTCGCCCATCAATGGTTTTACAACGGTTGACCTCGGTTGTGAGCGCGGAAACAATATGTTTACCGCTATTATGAAAACCTCGGCTGTTGAAAATAGTCGTTATTACCTCAGTAAATTTGATGAGATTTGGAGTGACCCTTCTCGCCTCCAGGACGTAACCGAAGAGGTTATTGAGAGCATATCCACCGCCTACAACGAGAACTCTCCCGACTTCATTTACTTTGTAACGCTGTTCAATATCTTCAGCGAGTTCCTTGAGGATATTTCCGAGGACGTTCTTCCTAATGAAGCAACCGGATTCAAGGAAAGCAAGATTTGGAGCATGCTCTACAACTTCCAAAGAGATGCCGTTCTTGCCATTATCAACAAGCTTGAGAAGTTCAACGGCTGCATTCTTGCGGACAGCGTAGGTCTTGGTAAAACCTTTACTGCTTTGGCAGTCATTAAATACTATGAGAACAGAAATAAGTCCGTTCTTGTTCTTTGTCCTAAGAAGCTTTCAAACAACTGGAACACCTTCAAGGACAACTATCTTAATAACCCTATCGCATCGGATAGACTGCGCTACGACGTGCTTTATCACACCGACCTTTCGAGAACCCACGGAACGTCAAACGGTCTTGATCTTGACCGCTTGAATTGGGGCAACTACGACTTGGTGGTTATTGATGAATCGCACAACTTCCGCAACGGAGGAAAATCCGACGTTGAGAACGAGAAAGAAAACCGTTACCTCAGATTGCTCAATAAGGTTATCCGTCAAGGCGTGAAGACTAAGGTTTTGATGCTCTCGGCAACTCCGGTTAACAACCGCTTCAACGATCTTAAAAACCAGCTTGCTCTTGCTTACGAGGGCAATTCCTCTCTCATCAACGGAAAGCTCAATACAAAGAACTCCATTGAAGAAATCTTCCGTCAGGCACAGCGAGCATTCAATGCTTGGAGCAAACAGGAGCCTCAAAATAGAACAACCGAAAATCTTCTTAAGATGCTCGACTTCGATTTCTTTGAGGTGCTTGACTCGGTAACGATTGCTCGTTCCAGAAAGCACATTGAAAAATACTACGATACAACCGACGTCGGCTCGTTCCCGCAGCGTCTCCGACCTATATCACTCTATCCTCCGCTCACCGACCTGGAGGGTGCTATAAACTACAACGAGATATTCGAGCAGCTTATGCTTCTGAATCTCTCAATCTACACCCCCTCTCACTACATACTTGACAGCAAGAAAATTAAGTACGCCGAGCTTTATGACGATGAGAGAGTCAGCGTAGGATTTACGCAGGCGAACCGTGAGCAAGGTATTCGCCGCTTGATGGCTATCAATTTGATGAAGCGTATGGAAAGCTCAGTTGCTTCATTCAGACTTACGCTTGGTAGAATTGATGACCTGATCAAAACCACCATTGAAACAATTGACAACTTTAATAAGTACGCTGATAATGAAACCGTACTCGATAGGTAGTTGCTTATCGGGTACGGTTTTCCTTTTTATCTACAGCTATGTTGTGTGCAAAAAACAAAGAATCCGAACGCATCCCCAATTAGGAATAAGTTCGGATTATCTTTGTTTGGTCTGAGTGACACGACTTGAACGTGCGGCCTCTACCACCCCAATTATGAGATTTGGACAAATAAAGGCAAATATCGCTTAAAAAAGGCAAATATCTCGCGTTTTTGGCTGATATTTTTCGATTTCGAGAATATCTTGCGAAATAACTATGCACCATTTGGTTGCAACTATGCACCAGATTGGTGCATTTTTTTGCACCTTGTCATCATAAAAATAGGGGAAATAAACGAGCTGAAATTTAAAGATAAATTGCAATAGTGTACTGCTGTACGCTTGCATTGTAACTCTAAGCGAAGCCGTTGTCAAGTAAAAAAACGCGAATAAAAATGTCTAAAGTGATAACTCTTCTTAAAACGCTGGATATCTCTCAAACTTTGTGATATAGTGTTATGCTACAAGAAAGGGGGAGAGACAATGGCTAATAGAAGAGCTTCTGGTGAAGGGCTCTTAAGGTGGCGAAAAGATCGAAAACATTGGGAAGGTCGAATTACGATTGGATCAAGCGATGACGGAAAACCTATTTCTAAGTGCTTTTCGGGAAAAACGCAGAGAGAGGTTATTGAGAAAATGACTCGCTTTCGTGAGCAACTTCATGGAATGACCTTGAGTGCAGATTCACGAATGAAATTAAAAGATTGGTCCGAGAGATGGCTCACTGAGTACATGGTGCATGTCATCCGTCCTAAGACAATATCAAGGTATAGAGGGATGCTACAACTTCATGTATATCCGTATCTAGGGGATTATCGAATTTCAAAGATTACAACAATACAAGTTCAAAGAATGTATAATGATCTCAAAGAAAATGGAAGACGTAGGGATGTAAAGAAGCTTGGAAAAGGGTTAAGCGGAAACACGGTGCGTGGAATCCATATGCTACTTCACTAAATAATGGAGTATGCGTTAAAAGAAAATATGATACTAAAAAACCCAACCAACGGAACAACCATTCCCAAAATAGAACCGATCGAACTACAGGTGTTGAACGAAAAACAGTTGAAGACATTCATATCTGCTCTTCAATCTGACAAAGCATGGAGCGATTTCTTCTATCTTGAAATCATGACCGGTTTGCACAGGGGTGAGATATGCGCACTGCAATGGTCGGATCTTGATATGGTAGAAAAAAAGCTATATGTAAATAGATCGGCATCTTACCAAGGAGAGGTAGGAAAGACAAAAACATTATACAGTGAGAGAGTAATAAAATTACCTCAGAGCGTATATGAAGTGCTTATTGAAAGGTTAAAGACTTCTCAATCCGAATGGATTTTCCCTCATCCCAAGGACACGTCAAAACCAATGCCGGGTGATATAGCTTTGCGAAGATTGAGGAAAATACTTGAATCAGCTGGGCTGCCACATATCCGTTTCCATGATTTACGTCATACATTTGCCACCCATGCTGTATCGGCTGGTATTGATCCCAAAACCCTATCAAGTATCCTAGGACACTCCAAAGCGAGCTTCTCGCTTGATCGGTACGGACATGTTACTGCCGGAATGCAAAAGGGGGCAGCCAAGACGATGGGGCGCTTCTTCGAAGAACTTGTTGGAGAGGAGGTGGCAGAATGGCAAAAAGCGGAGGAAAACCATCAAAACTTAAAAACGGAAGATGGCGAGCTAGGATTCCAGTTGGACGAAACGAAGACGGTGAATTAAAATATAGGAACGTTACAGCAAAGACCGAGGATGAATGTTGGGAAAGGCTCAAAACGCTAAAAAAGGAACTGGGCTTGCCCGAAGAAATAGACTCACATATGCCTTTTGGAGAGTGGATAGATTATTGGTTTCGTGAATTTTGTGCTCCAAGGTTAAGAGCCTCCACCCAAGAAACATATAGAAACCGAATCTATAAGCAGATCATTCCGAAGATTGGCAATATTCCACTGGATGAATTAAAAAACAATGATCTTCAGGCGTTCTATTCTCATCTTATCGCAGAGGGGCGCTTGATTAACGTTAACAAGTTTGGCTCTGGTTTGTCGAACTCACATATTCGTCATATACATTCGCATTGTAGTGCTGCACTCAAAAAAGCAATAGAAGAAGGACTTATATTTAAGAATCCTGCGGATGGATGTAGACTCCCCCCAAAAGTACATGGCAAGATAACGATACTAACTCACGATGAACTTTACCGCCTTCTGGTACAAGCTAAATACGATGGGATGTTTGAGATGTTATTTCTAGACATCACTACAGGACTCCGTCGAGGTGAACTGGTGGCATTAAAGTGGAGCGATTTAAATATACGTAAGGCAGAGCTAAATGTGAGTCGCCAATATACAAGGATAAACGGCGAAATGGTAATTTCTAATCCTAAAACGCCTAGCGCTGTGCGGACAATAAAACTAACTAAAATTACTCTAAGAGTATTAAAAGGTTATCAACAAAGAGCTAACAGTGAATGGATGTTTCCTTCGCCTTTAGATGCAACGCATCCAATAGATCCAGAGGCTTGTGGTCGAAAGTTGAAACGTATCCTAGAAAAAGCAGGATGCAGAAATATTCGATTTCATGATATCAGACATACATTTGCAACGATGGCGCTGGAAAATGGTATTGATGTAAAAACAGTGGCTGATATATTAGGACATAACACTGTAGAAACTTCGCTTGATACATATACACATATAACGAATGAAATGCAGAACCAATCTGCTCATACGATCGATCGAAAATTTGCCGGTATAAGAAATACCGAAGAAAATACGGACTTACAAATTAATCGCGATTACATTCCCAATCACGGTAAAAAAAGAAGAAGTGGAACTGGATACATAAAGCAATTGTCCCCAAATTGTTGGCAGGGCAGGTATAGCCCGGTTGTAGATGGCAAGCGCATATACTATAACATTTATGCTGCCACCGAAGAAGAATGTGAGAAAAAGTTAGAACAACTGATTAAAGAAAAAAGGATTCACTGAATTCGCATTCAGTGAAAACTAATTCAGTATAGACGAAACACAAAAAGGCGAAGACAGTTTCCTGTCCTCGCCCCTTTGTTAATCATATTCGGGATAATCAGGAGCCCAATCCACGAAGCCCATTTTTTGATAGCGTCTATCGGCATTATGCCTTTGCTGATGGGTTTTGTGTTTGGGGTTCAACTGATTACTGTGGTTGTTCGCATTAGCCCTATACGCCTTGTTGTTAGGGTTGTTTTGATTAGCCCAGTTATCCAGTTGCTCCTTGGTGTGTGTCTTTCCAGATACCTTTTTCATAGCATTACTCCTTTCTGAGCCAACAAAAAAGCACGAGCTTGTTAGCACGTGCAGGATACCATTTCTATCGCTCTACACGCACCAAAACAAAGCCATCCTCTTATATGGCTCTTATTTTGTGGTGTAAAGCTGTGAAACATAGGGGAACTACTATAAAGTCACACGCAACTATTGTCTCAACCCATGACGAGCATTTTTGCAGGGTTGATGAGTTTCACATTTTACTCATTTGTCTGTAAGTTTCCAAAAATATCCCGGCACCGCATTCAAATGCTCGTTGTTTGAAAATTATAAGTGGCTTGATATTTGATAAGGTTGCTTACATAGGTATTATATCACATTTTTAACAGAAATTCAATCCCTTTTTGAAAAATAAAATCCAAGGCCTTTACTGTACTCAGGTAGAGGCCATGCTTTTCGTTTGCTTTTATCAAAGCAAATTATGCGTTCAAAAGAAAATGTTGCACAGCAGGAGCCAAAAGAACCGACAGGCAAATTGAAGTTCTGCCTGTCGGTAAAATCATTAATTGGTCACTGCTGCATTTCTTGAGCTGAAGCGTTTGTCAAGTATATCGTTTCAAGATTTTTTCTCAAGCTTTAAAGCATCGATCAGCTTATGGACATTGGTAAAAGAATTCCAATCGCAAAAAGGATAATTATCATCTTTGCGGTATTCTTTATATTTCAGAACCCTGTTCTGCATCACCACATCTGCGTTATGAACAGCCTCATCCAAGCGTGGCATAAGAACATCTGTAATCATCTGTTTGTCTTCTTTAGCATACCCCTTGGTATATCCCTTTGCTCTCAGGATCCGGTCAAAATCCGCAATAAGTTTCTCGGCAGTTTTCTCCGTATAGCACCTTTCAAAGTGGTCAATCAGCCATACTTCAAACGCCATATTGGAAAAAGCTATTCCGATTCCATTCTCTTTTGCGGTTTTTATCGCAGGTTCAACAGAATCAGTCGGGAATTCGTCCTTATCAAAAACGCACCACACTCTGTTCCGAGCATTTTTCATCCCGATCGCATGATCAACAAGTGCAACCGGATCGTCATTCATAAATTTCACGCTGATTTTGAAAATGCTTTTATAATTAGAGCGAACTGCTTCAAAATAGTTTTTCTCCGTCCGCTTTCCGTTGGTCAGAATCAAAAACTCATCCCGAACCGCAAGTTGCTTGGTTTTTCTCGGCATATGCTCACCTCATTCCTTGCCTTTAAGGTCCGGTAGAGAAGCATAGAAGCCGGCAAGATAACGCTTGCTGAAAAGATCGTTCTTACGTACTCCGTTGAAATCGGAGAGCGACACAAGCGAGCTTCTCCCGTACTGATCCTTGCTGGTAAAATAAATCTGATCACGGCGTAGACCTTCGTCCATCAGCATGACATTATGCGCCGTGCAGATCAGCTGCGCATTCTTCGGGTTGTGTTCAATTGAGTTGAACAAACCGATAATATAATCCGCAACCAAGAAATGCAATTTCGCATCAATTTCATCGATGAAGATTGTTCTTCCCTGGTCAAGCGCCGCGAGTATCCAACCGAGATAACAGAACAACCGCATAGTACCCTCGGAATTGAATCCGTTCTCTTTGAAGAGCATAACCGGCTTTTTGCCGACAACTTCATTGTTTTTGTTAAAGACATCAAAATCCGTTTTTACATCAATATGATACACATTTTCGTTTTCGGTTTTGATCTGCCCGGTCATCAACGCGGGATTAATCTGCATCTGAGTGTTGATATTAAGAATATCGTTCTGCGTTTCAACAGTAGCAATCTTATCCTTGATTACTTCAAAATCAGAAATACCGATATCCGCACGTTGCAGAATATCCAAAGCCTGCTCCTTGTATTTCCCGTTCTCCATGGTGTAGATATCAAGTGAGTTTGCCATGTTTTCAAACACAATCAGTACGCTGGAAAACCACAGAATAACATCCTGCAAATATTTGTTGACGGGAAGATTGAAGTTGTTTCCGATGGATGCAAACAGAGTTGCAGGCGGGACTTTTATCAGACCAATGACCTGGCTGGAAAGCCCCATAATCTCGAGTTTATCATAAGTCCGCTCAAATACCTTTGTCAGCCGTTCTTCACGTTTATAAAGCCATTCATGATATACTGCGCCTCCGAGAAGCTCAAACCCGTACTTATAGTAAATTTCATTCTGAATAAATTCTACTTCAAACAGAGTAGGACTTTTATTGGCATCCGCCTGAAAAGCAAACGGTTCGTTTCCCGCAATAACCGGAATCTGAGCGGAGGAAAGTCTCACGACATTGACCATGTAAGCAAAAGCTTTCATAATGTTGGATTTGCCCGATGCGTTGCCTCCGAAAATCACCGAAGATTTCAGAAGTTCATTATCTCCTTTGCCCATCACTTTTTCATTGACGGTGAATGTGTTGATTTCACTGAGCGTAGAATCCACGGTCGTCTGCATCGACAAGTTGGCTTCTTCATAGAACGACCTGTAATTATCAAATCTAAAATTAATCAGCATGTTCTATCTCCCTTCAATTATACCGTAACCAGTATACTACATTATATGCCGATTGTCAACTCCTTGTTTTGATTATTTGCAAATTATTTTCAAATAAGGCGTTTAACAGCCTGACATACGGGAACGCATGGAGATAGGAGTATTATTTTTATCAATGCAGGTATTCGAACCCACGAAAGTGCTAAATCTGATTGTTATCAGTTTGTTTTCTGGACTTTCCGGTATTGGTGTGGTATTGTGTGT
>ENA-OYXX01000640-OYXX01000640.1-human-gut-metagenome-genome-assembly--contig:-NODE-640-length-15490-cov-11.937285_pt1 | contig 15490 bp, 13 predicted proteins | sample MGYA00243976_ERZ653434 | MGnify/ENA primary metagenome ERZ653434 (study PRJEB26926, sample SAMN06165112) | human gut metagenome | biome: ENVO:00009003; feature: ENVO:2100002; material: ENVO:00002003...
CGTTCATTACCTTTGAATCATGTAAATCCGCATTGGTTATCAGAAAGAATGATGGTATGTCCGTCTTTACATCATATAAGGTATGCATCTTTACACCGCCTTTGTCATGGTGAAGTTTACTCCACCAAAATACATTCAGGCAAAGTGAGATAGTAGTTGAGTCAAAAGCATAGATATTGCCTTCATGGAAGAAGTCCTTGTCAACTAATCCTATACGCAAGTCTCTTGCGGTCTTGACCATATGATATGCCATATCTTCAAATATTTTAGCTTCTCTTTGCTCATTGGCTTTAGAAAGATTACTTCTGGTAACTGATGTGCCGAATCCAAGCCGGTTGAACTTCGATTTATGGGCATTGAGCGTAGCTATCAAGTCCCGAAGACTCTCCCGACGGGTCAACTGAGCGAATATCATCACCAGCAAATGATTCCAGCAAGTGAACTTCTTGACATACTTGTTCCCTTGATATTTTTTGACAAACCAATCGAACTTGGCTTTTGGTAGGAAATCACATATTTGACTGAATATATACGTACCTTGATTCATGAGTCTAAAATAACTTACAGATTGTAATTTTCTGCAAAGATAGTCATTTCTAACCCATAGAGTCAATTTTTGCTCGTATTTTTTCTTATATCAACCATTTACAACGATTTTTGCTCGTTTTTAGTGGACACTAGTGAAGGTATTTCAACAATGATAGAAAATCTCCATGCTCGTAAGGACAGTGTTCAGGAACAGATAGATTTGATAGCGCAGCAGTTCGGACAGGAAGGTGTTGATAACGCTGATTTGGCTGGACAAATGGCCAAACTAAGGAAAGAAATGGAGAATATCAACGAGAAACTTGCCATCCGATTAAAGATGCAGGAAGAAGCGAATACCACTATCTCGTCAGCGAAATCGAGGCTCGAAGAACTTTATCGAGAACAAGCAAAGATACAAAAACGGTTCGATAATGCGACTGTTAATGAGGCTACGCTGCTTCAGAAGAACATCCTATCGACCTATAATGACATGGTGGCATCATCTGTTGAACCTCTGTTACCGACATTGTCAGACCGTCAAAAGGAAATCCTAACGGAGTCTGGATTTACTGATTTAACGGAAAATGCTTCTGACGTAATAAACTGTGCCATGTACCTTGCCCTTCAGTTTATTCACGAAGCGACTACTTACGCTGAGTCTTGCGGTGGTGGAGGTGGCGGAAATCTTTCTGGTTGGGGACGTGATAAGGATGAAGAAGATGAGCTATGGTGGCGACACTGCATAGCAAAATCGGCTTCTATGGTACGTCCTGCGAAACACTCTAAAAAGCGCAAACGATAGTATGGGTAATATCAGTAATATGAGTAATATTGTGCTGATTATTTATCGACCGATATTGCTGTTTTTTGAGCATATCGGTTGATTTTTAGTGAGTATTGTTATACTGTTGAATCAAATAGTCAAAATATTGTTTGGGCATTTGTTCATCCAAAAGAGCATTAATCATATAAGGCTTTATCATATTTAGTTCTGATTCAAATCTCGTATGGATAAGTTTTGATAAAAGCCCCAGTAAAGATAAAGCCATACTATAAATAGGCTCAAATACGATTTCATCCTCTTCGATAATTAGATTACTGGTACTTAATCCATGAATATAATCTGATAAAAAACTAAAGTTATCACCTTTGGTAAACGGAGTGAGCTTCTTATACATTTCGCTCCAGCTATACTTATTGTCTTTCATCTTGAAAGAATTGAGGTTCTTGAATTTCCAATTACCACACTCAATCAATTTATCTACCATAGCAGCATGTCCTTTGTATAAGTTACATGATTTTATTTTATTTACACATAAAGTTCGTGCAGCTTCATAATCACGTTTGCTATTCATATATTGTTCGTAAATAGCATCGTATTCCTCTTTTTTGATTTTATGGTCATACTGTATATCTCTTGACATATAGCGTAACCTTGTGATTAAACCATCTATAACATACAGATAGTGTCTCAGCTTCAAGATGTCTTCGTTTTCCTCTTGGTAAATTAGGTATAGTGTGGCTAATGAATCAGCCAACATACGTAATACAGCACTTGCAGTGATGTAATCTTTTTCTGAATTAATTATAGTTTGCAAGGTGCAGGCAGTCCTAAAAATGCGCTGCGTATTACAAAGTATGTACGAGTCTATATCATCAACAGATGTTGGGTTGTGATATTGAGAGAGTAAAGGCAGTTCATGCTTGAACATTACGAGAATCACATTATATAAATCCTCGTATGATAATCCACGCTCGTCTAATTTTGGTATTGAAATATGTGTTGTCATATAATTATTAGTTTTGAAATACTATTCTTCAGGGATTGCATCCCATGAACCGTGTCCCCCGCCAAGCCATATCCCGGAATACGCCCATTCTTCGTAATAAACCAACCATTCCAATGCCCAATGCAATAGAGTTTGGGATATTAGTTTTGATGTTGTCCATTCCCGAAAACCAGGTTTGAACAAACACAAGCATTGACTCTTTGTATCATGGGTATGTGGCAACCTTTTTGCGCCTTTGGGCATCCTCAAAGGTTTTGGAGACACTACGAATACATCAGGACGTTTACAGTCATTATATTCAAATCTCAATGTATAAGTGCCACTAATAGATGTAGGCGTAACCGTAAACCACCAAGAGAAGCCATTGGGTGTCGTTTCCCAATGGTCTCCTTTGAAATTTGCTCTCAACGAAGAGAGTTGTTCCATCGCTGTGTACGTTTTATTCTTTACCAAAAAAAGTGTTTTGTGCATTGAGAGTTTTACCTATTGAACCGATTAGACCTGTGGATGCGACCTTCAATTTTCCGTTGGAAGCATCGCTTTTGTGTAACTGTACCATATCGCTGAAGACTTTGTCAGTTGATCTTTTACCGAAAGCTCCAGCAAAGGTTTCTCGTAACTGAACGCTTTTATTGGTAATAATAGCTTGTTTGTCTTCTTTCAATTTCCGAAGCCACTTGAAAAAGTTCTCCTTTCTTTGGGGATGCGTAGACCATTTATCAGCAAAGTTTTCTTCGCCGTTAACTGGGTTCTCAATTAAAAATGTTCCATCGGCTTTTCTCTTAATATAGAGTTCCATAGTGTCTATGACATTACATAAGCCGTCGAAAAGGTTTTCCTCTCCTTTGTACGCTCTTGATGCAAGAGTTGTGATGATAATAGATATAGGCTTGTCATCATCTCCGTTGAACATAATGTCCCTGTGACGCTTCAATAGCTGAACAATACGCTGAAGAACTGTTTTATTGGCAACATAAGTTCCAATAGGCATAATGGTGTTCATCATCGTTTCACGCACTTCCCTTGTACTTTTGCATCGTGAGGCAAACCACATGGCATAACCGTCCGGATTACTTTTCATCCACTCGTTCTTATTTGTAGAGTAAAGATATTCTGGAGTTTTGTTATCCGTAATCCGAATAGCTATCTTATCGACTTCTGCTGATGAGAAATGTGCTGATGCCATTCTTTGGAGTCGTTCAGCATAGCCTGTATCTGCTACACAAGGCAAAATATCCATGTGGTAGCGTTCTTTGGCATTGTCTGAATCTTGTCGATATAGGAGTGTCCAACATCTGCGTCCTTCCTTGTCGAGCATTTCATTGTAAGTTCCATGCTCTTTCAATCGTCTACCAACACGGAATTTAATATCAAACTGTGTCCAATTTGGATGTTTCTCAATCAGACGGTACACCAAATCAACATCTAAGTCATCATCCTCATTAACTGGCTGGATGATTGTTCCAAGACGCAATGAGCCTTGTGGAGAAATGACAGGGTGATATGGAGCAAATGTAGGATCTTCTTCAAGATACTTGCCTACAGCCCCGTAACTTCTAACAAGATTGTCATACTGGGTCTTTGTAATGTCAAGGTTTTGGGCGAGGGATATGAATATTTTATTCAAACTCTCTCTTAATTCAGGGGTAATGTTCGTCATCCTATTTATTTTTTATTGTTATCGCTAATAAATCTTTTTCAGATTCTTTTTTGTCGTAGTCATAAATATTAAGTGGTGAGTTGGCTTTTTGCATCCAGACTCTTCCAAATTCAATGCAACAGGCAACAGGTGCTGCCAAATAGAGGTTTATTGCCTGATTGTTTAACACTTTTGTAATCTGGTCAAGAACACTCTCAACAGTTCTACCAAACTCATACAACATATTTGGGGATTGCAAGAAATCTGGATTAGGGCTGTCTATGGTAATCTCCCATATGCTTGCATCTGGATTTTCCTTCTTAATTCTATCAGTTATAGGGAAGCTTAAAGAAAGTACAAGGACAGGAACGCCGTCAAGTTTCGAGGGCTTGTTTATGATGTATTCTATTGTACCGTCATTATTAACCCATTTCCATCCTCCACTTCTTTGCTTTTGATATACTACAACCTCATGTTTGTTATTAAGCATAGTACCCAAGCGCACCAACAATGGCATCGGAGCCAAGCCAAACAGAGCGATACGTTTATATTCCCACCGGTCTATGTAGTCGAGAATTTTTGTTTTGCATTGGTACACAACATTGTCTTCCTCTTTTTGCCAATAGTCATCCCAGTCCTCACCTCCATAAAGATTAAGACCTAATTCAATCATGTTTCTACTGGAAGGATAATAGTCTGGTAGTAAAGCCTCCTGCAACTGTGGAAAATCAAAGTCATGTTTATGTCCTGCTATATTAGCACCATAAACCACAATGTTTGCTTGAACATCTTCGCTTAACCCTGTAAGATATTCCATGCGCTCCTCATGTCTTTTCTTCATGTCAAACAAAGTTTCAGCATCATATTTATCTTTGCCCTCATGGTCAATGTATTTATGACATTCTGGACACATTAGCATAATATTACTTGGATCCATTGCCAATTTGGCAGAATCAGCATTACCTCTGGGACCTTGTGGAGAATCTGCTATGATATGTGCGCAATTTGATAGATTGCATTTATCCATGGTAATACCATGTGAGTATAAGGACTTATTGCATCCCTTAAACTCACATCGACCCGCTGCTTTCCACCATAGTTCAGCTTTTACATTTGAAGGAATCTTTGTTCTACTCATATATCTCTATACGCAAAAATTATACCAAATAATCGTGTGTCACTGACTTTCAACAAATCAGTGGCATACAAATAATACTACCAGTCTTCTCCCTCATTTCCTGAAAGACCATTCTTGATGCACTCCTCTATTTTGTCCATGACAACATTTGAATAAGCATGAGCCATAACGAGGGCTTTGCATGAAGTTTTCTTATGCGAATCTTTCTTGGCAAATGGGAAACATGAATCTAATGTCCAATTCTCATCGGAACGAGTTGGCGGTGTGCTTGAACCAGCTAAAGCACCCATCCATCCGCCACCAATCATGCGGACAACATCATAAAATGGTACAGAGTAAGTAACTCTTACCTTTCCATCCTTGATGTCGCATTTAATGACTGGTCTGATGCTGACATTATAGGTGCTTGTTCCACCAGCATGCTGAGCTATATCTGCTACATAACCTTGTGCAATGATGGTACCAAGTTCTTTGTCATTAAGCTTGATGACAGAATTGGCATCATTGAATGTGGCAGTGAACCAATAGTTGAGCAATACATAAAGCTGCTCTTTAGTTTTACCCTCTGCAGGAATAATCTGAACATAGGTAATGGCATTGTTCTTGTCGAGTGTTAGCTGGGAAGCAAGATTTGTGGCAGCATCTACCCATTTCTCACCATACTTCTCCTTTGCGTACTTTTCAAGTTCGTCTGCTCTTAAAATTTGAGCGTTAATGTTGCTTACAGACAACACTGCAAATAAAAATAAAATAATCTTTCTCATAATATAAAATATTAAATTAAACATTTACTCATTCAATCTGTTTGCAAAGGTAAACGTAATCTATGCAGTGTATCTGCATAGATAAAAATAAATGTCTATTTTAAATAAAAAAGTCTCCAATGCTTGAGCATCAGAGACTTCCAAATTATATAATATAGCCTTCTTTAATCTATATCTTCAGCAGCAAATTTTACTTGCGAGTCTTCTTCAGGGTATGTATAGGCTATTGTTTTGGCTTTGTCTGTATCGCAATCTGCCATTTCAAGGTCTGTAATGGAATATGCTGTGACATACAGATACAAGGCTACGACGACCTTGATGGCAGTATCAACTTCTGCATCAGAGGAAGAAGGCGCATTGTGAGCTTCTTCATTTCTCCAATCTCTTAGCATCTGGAGATAAGAAGAAAACTTCTTTCCATCATCATCTGTTGCATATTTCAAATTCCAAAGACAAGTGAAAGCATGGATAGAATCTGCTAAAGCAGGTTCTTTACCCTCTCTTCCTAGTACTTCCTCACCGTTAATAAGATAATAGAGCTTCTTTAAGAACGCCTCATATTTCTGTACCAGTAAGTTGAAGAATGAAAACTTGACGATAGGCGTAATGTTAGGATTAGCAAAGATGTTATTCAAAGCTTCTTTCAACAAGCTGTCTATGCCATCCAACTTTGGAATACTTACCTTATTTAATATGAAGAAGAGATTGTCGACTATTTCCGGAAGACTTCTCATATTTCTGCATACACCGGCGAACTCACTTTCCATGGCAGCTATCAGTTTCTCCTTCAGCACAGCTTCATCATAAACAAAACTTGATGTTGCAGCAGCCTGTTTTGCCACAGCCTCCACGAATTTACCTATTAAGGTGAGAGTAAAGCCCTCTTCCTTGTCAAGAATTTCCTTGAAGTTGAGATATTTGTCTATCTGGTCAACGATGGTTGCATCAAACTTCTCTTTGCAGATAGTTATCATCGTGTCATAAGGATTGCCAGCACGTGCAGCTTCCAAAACTTCCGGATCTTTCAACAAATCTTCCCAGATTTGCTTGATAATCTTATCATTCTCATTCAAGATAGCAGCAAACGGACTATTCACCATATCCAGCAGCTCTGCCACGGTTTTCTTTTCATCCTCAACTTTCTTACCTACCTCACCAATACGAGTCGCCTTCAGTTCTGTGGGATTATCTTCCAGCTCAATGGCTCCGTCAAAAGAAAGTTGTATGCGTAACTTATCCAAGTCTATCATGCCCATCAGTTCCATAGGCAATGTCTCCTTGGTATATGGCAGGAACTTATAGAACACTTTGCAGAATACATAGAATTTTTCCAGATCAGGATCGGTGAAGTTCATCAACTGAGCTAAGAAACCATATTGGCGCACAAAGCGATTTACTTCCTTGCGATATTTATCCCTGTCCTCATCAGCTAATGGATTTACACGTTCATCAACAATCTTAAGCAAGATAGAAGGAACTCCCTTTACCTTCTCTTTATCAATCATCCTTGCACATACATCATTGATTTCATCCTCATTGAAGATGTTCCATTTCTCCACCGCTTCTTTCAGAGAATAAACTCGTTGGGTATCCACATCACCTGCAAGTGTCGTTACAGTGTAATAGTCGTTGAATGCCTTACGTACCGAATCTGCATCATTACGGAAATCCACTACAAGCGTGTCTTCTTTATATGGCCAATAGGTACGGTTCAGGCGTGATAATGTCTGTATGCACTGAATACCGCCCAAGCTGCGGTCAACAAACATTGTGTGCAGCAGCTTTTGGTCGAAACCTGTCTGGAACTTCTCAGCCACAATCAATATCTTATAGTCGTTCTCTTTGAACTTCTCTGCGATGTCGTTGTCAGTCACATTGTCATCATTCATGTTTGCCTCGGTACACTTGTTGCCGTTGCTGTCAATCACCTCACCAGAGAAAGCTACTAAGGTCTTGATAGAGCCATTATATTCATTCTCGATGATACGGTCAATGATTTGTTTATAATCGGCTGCAGACTGCCGGGAATCACACACAACCATAGCCTTAGCCTGATGATTAATCTTGTTGATAGTGAACTTCATAAATTGGTCAACTATCATACTTGCCTTGCGAAGCTTGATGTATTTGTTCTTACCCAACCATTCACCTATTACCTTTAAGGCTTTCTTCTGCTCGAAGAGTTTGCCCTGATCCTCTTCTGGATTTTTCTGTATCAGCTCAAACTTCGTTTTGTAACTTACATAATTCTGGGTTACATCGAGGATAAACTTCTCGTCTATGGCTTGCTTCATGGAATACAAGTCATGTGGAGCCTTTCCGTCTTTACCATAAAGGGCAAAAGTCTTATCCTTTGGTGTTGCGGTAAAAGCAAAGTAAGAGATATGTTTCATCATCTTCCGATAGCTTTGCATCTGTGCCATCAGAGCATCCAGAGGGCTGTCATACTCCTCAGGGTCATAGTCTTGGAGGTTTTTCAAATCTTCTTCGGTAGAAAGCGCACTAACCAAATCTTTTGCGGCCTCATTGCCTACAGCTGTATGAGCCTCATCCACGATGATGGCATATTTCTTCGACTTCTCATGCTTCAAGTAGTCGAGCGCAAAAGCAAATTTCTGTACTGTTGAGATGATGATTCTATTCTCTCCATTTAAGGCATCTGCCAATTTACGTGACCCTTTGCGAATATCCTTCACTGTACCTGCCGTCACCTCGAAATTTACAACATCCTCAGCCATATTACGGTTGAGGACTATACGGTCTGTCACCATGATGATACTGTCAAAGATAGCTGTACCATCTGTATTTGTCATGTTGGCAAGCTGATGTGCAAGCCAAGCCATGGTCTTGGTCTTTCCGCTTCCTGCGGAGTGCTGAATCAGATAATTGTTTCCTGGTCCTTCCTCACGAATTAAGTTACGAAGTTTCCGGACTGCACGGAGCTGATGGAATCGTGGGAATATGACTACCACACGTTTCTCCTGTTTCTTTGTCTCCTTATCCTCGTATGTCTCCTCATAACGCTTAATGAAATTCTCCAACAGGTCAAGTATTGAGTCTGCTTGAAGAATATCCTGCCACATATAAGCCGTAGGGTATTCTCCATCAATAGGTGGATTTACTGCTTCACTGTTGAATGGCAAAAAAGTAGTTGCTTCTCCACGAAGCAAGGTAGTCATGAAAGCATACTGGTTATCCATAACAAAATGTACCAGACAGTTGCGAAGCATTCTGTTCTGTGGGTCACGGTCTCTTTTATATTGTCTTATACCATGTGTATAGTTCTGCCAGGAACCCTCATTCTTCAGCTCAAAAGTAAATAGTGGAATACCGTTCAACAAAATGCACAAGTCCAACTCATTTCCGCAATCCTTTCCTGTTGAATAACGCATCTGACGGACTACACTGAACTGATTGGCACGATATAAACGATAATTATCCGTTCCTTCTCCTTCCAATACAGGCTTAAACTGACAGAACTTCACCTTTGCTCCACTAATGGTAAAACCTTTGCGCATAATAGTCAAGATACTTTCACCACGGTCTATTCGTTTGTTATATTCACGAACTACCGTTGCCACTTCTTGACCAGGAAAATGCTTGGTAAGCTTAGCCCATACCACAGGCTGCTGACGCAAGAATTGCTCCAGCATCTCCGCATCACAAAGTGTCTCGATATCAAACTGAGAGCTGCTTCGTTGATTGTATAGATCACCGTTTGCGAGATAGTTCGCAATATGCTCCTCAAATGTCGTTTCGTTCAAAAGGTTGCTCATATCTGTTATTCTTTTATATTCATTATTTAGCAAACATTACGTTTGCCTGTTACTACCTCTGTTATTAGACTCAGCTTGTATTCCTGCAAAAGGTCAACTTGATGTTGTGCCTTGGAAATAGACGCATCGATGGCAGCACATTTTTTGTCGAGATATGTGGCAATGCTCTGCTGTTCGGATAAGGATGGAATAGGTAACTCCTGTTGCTCCAAATTAGCTTGACTTAACTTAGGTTGTGCTGAGCCTGTAATGTAATTAGAATAATCAGCAGACTCTAATGTGTAAAACATATATTCATAATCAACACCTTTCTTGTTTTTAAGAATATGAGAATGATTATTTACCCAAAATTTCCCTGCAGCTTTATATATAAGAGGTAAATTTCTATAAACAAGATTTGCTCCATCTTCAGCAATTAAAAGGACTTTATCATCAACATTATAATAGTCAATTTTGTCAATGATACCAGAAGCTCCATAATAGTCATATTGAGGATTATTCCTTTCTCTTTTTTCTGCTGAAATTGGCTCTCTCAAATTATCCAAATTATTAAAAAGCCATTTAAGGCGGCAAACATCCCAATGCTTAGGTACTTCACCAATCCATTCCACACCCGAATCCTTCATTTCCACATTAGGATTGAGTCCTTTCGTAACGGCATGAGTGATGACACTCTGCTTTAATTCTTGCAGCAGGGCTATTCGCTTTTGCTGAGTAGAAATGACCTTATCTATTTCGGAACATTTCTTGTCGAGATATGTAGCGATGGATTGTTGCTCTGAAATGGTTGGCAAACAATAGTGCATTGTTAAAATGAATTCAGATGATACTCTCGGCATTTTTGCACCAACAGTTGAACCATCAGCTTCTTTTGTAAAGCCATCGGACAACAACAAATATTTTATATAAGTTGAATTTGAATTATTATTTGCTCTAAATACAAAAAAATCGCCCACTGCATTGCCTGCAAATTCAGCAAGCCAAACTTTCTGTAAGTATGGACGCAATTTTCCATAAACAACATCTTTTTCAGAAAAAGCGATACCGTTTCCTTCAAACTCTGTATTTGTTTCTATGAATTTTCCGCTCTTACCCTCAATATTTTCAAGACCAATTTTTATATCACTGTCTGAGGAATCGGTTATAAGAGTAATAAAGTTCTTAAAGCGGCATGGTTTCCAATGGCGTGGCACCTCTCCAATCCATTCCACTCCACTATCTTTATATGAATCATATTTCTTCATACGCTACAGGCTTATTTTTTGTTATTCCCTTTGAGCAATTCCTTGATTTTCTCCTCTGGTGGCAGTACTTTCTGAAGTCTTTCCGGCATCACCTGATAGGTAGCCACTCCCATCGGTTGGTTGTAGTCTTGAAGAAGATACTCCACGTATGTTTTGTCCGCATCGCAGCAAAGCACAATACCAATAGTCGGGTTCTCATGCGGCTTACGCTCATCGTCATTGAGCATACGTATATAAGCAGCCAACTGCCCTAAGTATGCAGGCTTAAAAGCGCCTTTCTTTAACTCAAAGACGACAAGGCTTTGTAATTCTCTATTGAAAAACAACAAGTCAACATAATGGTCATGCCCAAACTTGTCTATATGCACCTGATTGCCCATAAACGTAAAGTCCTTGCCAAACGTCAGAATGAAATTTTTGACATTTGTTACTATCGAGTTTTCTATTACTCTTTCATCAATATCTTGTGGGTCTCTCTCGCCCAGTTCTTCAACATTGATGAAATCAAGCAGATAGTCATCCTTAAACATAGATATGGCTTTAGCCGCATGTCGTGTAGAAGGCATAGTGCTTGCGAAATTGTTTGGCATCTGTGCCTGATGATGAAAAATGTCTGCCTTCAGATTATTACGTAGGGTGTATTTGTCCCAATGCAAAGTTGCAGCTTGATGGATATAGAACACACGTTCCTCTATAGTGGAAGTCTTGGAAAGAATTTCATCGTGATGAGAGAAACTTAATGACAAGAATTCATGCCAATCCAAATCGCCCGCCATTGGCGGACGATTTGGCATAAGCAAATCATGTATGGGTAATAACACCTGATAATCAGAGCCTTGAAAATCACCCGCCATTGGCGGACGATTTATGTATTTGCCCCATTGCTCATAAAAGATTCGCATCTTCTTGATGCTTGTTGGAGAAAATCCTCGCAGTCCCGGCAGTTCTCTACGCAGCTGCTCACTTATTGTTTCAATAGCACCCGTACCCCATGCTCCATTACGAGTGTTGTCTGAAACGAACTTTCCTATTCCATAATACAAAGCCAACATCTGACGGTTGACAGCTTTGGTCGCTTCCAACTGACTTTGTAATATGGCTGACTTGATTTGCTGTACAGCCTCGTTGTATGTTGTATCTATTTGTTTCATCGTATTATTCCTCCATCTTCAGATTATTCAACTCCGTCTCCATATCTTTGTCGAGTGATGCCAACTCTGCAAGAATCTCCTCACTGCTACGCAATGGACGGTACTTATAGAAAAGACGGGTGAATGGGAACTCACAACCTATCTTATCTTTATCCCTGTCCATCCAAGCATCTGGAGCAAAGGGCAAGACCTCACGCTCAAAGTATTCCTCGATGTCTTGCTTCATCGGAATCTTCTCTGTATCATTGAGGTTGGTATCTATCACCCATTCGCCACTATCCTTGATAGGGTCTATATAAACTATAGGAGCATCCTCATTGATTACACCGAACATGTCACGCACTAACTTCTGCTGTGCCTTAGTGGTCTTTACCTTCTGTGCTTTTAAGAATGAGAAGAACTCGTGGTCGCTGCGCTTTACGTTAATCCCCTCCAAATGAGCAATGTCACGCAGTATGATGTTCTTCTTGTCATCAGCCTTGAAAGCCTCATCATCACAAAGGGCATCATATTTCTCCGTGATATTCTCAAACCATAAACGCATTGGGCGACGAACAATAACATTAGTATAAAGGAAGTCGTCATAATCAAGAAGTTTGGCTATCTCTAAATGCTCCACCTCACCTGTCTTCTCATATATGATGTCACGACTGCACGTCTGGTAAGCCTTGTATATCTCAAAGATGTCCTGCGCTCCATCCTCGCTTATCTCAAAACGCTTCTTGCCTAAGTTCTTTTGGAGCAATGAGGTGTATTCCGCATGAGCAGCGTCTATGAATAGAGCCTTATGGTATTTCTCTTTAGGACGCTTGTTGTCGAGTATCCAGAGATAAGTCGTGATGTCTGTACCATAAAAGAGGTTTTTAGGTAAGGCTATGATGGCATCAAGCAGATTGCGGTCGAGCAACATCTTGCGGATATTGCTCCAGCCATTGCCTGCGTCACCATTGAAAAGAGGTGAGCCATTCAACACAATGCCTATGCGTGAGCCGGAATAGTCATCCATCTTTGATATCATGTGCTGCAAGAAGAGCAACGAACCGTCGGAAGTCGAAGGAAGTCCTGCCTCGAAACGACCACCGGGACTGTTGTCTTTCATTACAGCTTGTTTTACCTTGGAATCCTTACCCCAGTCAACGCCAAAAGGTGGATTGGCAAGCATGAAGTTAAACTTCTTACCATAAAGTTTATCATCAGCGAGTGTATCACCTTGGAAGAGCTGTTGGTCAAGGTTCTGGTCATCACCCTTCATCAAAAGGTCTGCCTTACAGATGGCGTATGTCTTCTGACTCAATTCCTGTCCATATAGATAAACCTTCAGATTCTTGTTTTGAGCCATTTCTTGCAGATGCTCACGTCCCACAGTCAGCATACCACCAGTACCACAGCATGGGTCATAAATAGTAAAAGCCTTGCCTGGTATAAACAGTTCCTGCTCCTTGCCGCACATTGTGAGCGTGACAAGCAGTTTTACAATCTCTCGTGGCGTATAGAACTGACCGGCCTTTGTGTTGGTTGACTCTTTGGAGCGACGAATGACAATCTCGAAGATTGTTCCCATCATGGCATTGCTCACCTTGTCAGGATGCAAATCAGCATTCTCAACAAACTGCTGTATCACGGCATAGAGCTTGTTGCCACGATCAAGACGTGAGTATATTCTCGATAAATCTACAACATCACTATCGCCATCCTCATGCACGAAGTTGGCGAGAATATCTTTTACATTATCTGTGAATCCCTCTATATAGGTCTTAAAGGAATCTCCTATTTGGTCTGGAGAATTAAGCAATTTCTTCAAAGACAAACCTGAGGAGTTGAAGAAAGTGATACCATTCTTCTTCATCAGTGCCTGTAATTTGTATTTGCGTACATTCTCAGCACTCAGGCTAAGTTCTTCAAGTATAGCCTCATATTTGTCTTCAAGGACACAGTCCAAACGACGAAGCAAGGTAAAAGGCAAAATCACATCTTCTACCTCAGAATCATCATAGTAGTTACGAATAACTTCTTTGATGTCCCATATAACATTAGCCAATTCTTGTTCTGTCATATCTAATATATTTATTTTCTTAATTATTTGTAATGGTGCAAAGGTCGCTATTTTCTATGCAGTCATTTTGCGTAGATAAATATTTCTTTAAATTTTCTTGCATTTTATCCCTAATTTCGTTGCGAAACCACACTGGAGACACAACTTCTATGTCTGGAATAAATGAAAAAATCTGTTGCGAGAGTTCCCTGTTAGGCTTAACATGAATACTTATTGTATTAGGTTCATCCATCGTTTTTTGGCTTGGATGTATGGGCTTGGATATGACATAAGGAAATCTCTTAGGATTAAATCTTAAGACTATCTCTTCAGTTGGGACCTCCCCGTAAGGTACAGATACACCAATGACATCATTGAAATATGTCGTGAAATCAGTAGTTGTATTCTTTACAAATGTCTTGTTTGACAACTTAAAATCCTCTATTCGGTCTAACGCATAACTCTGAATTATATTCTTAGTTGCGTTCATGCCGAACATAAACCAACGACCATTATATTGTTTAATATAATAAGGATATAGTATTATCTGTCGTTTCTCTTTTCCGTATGACTGATATGTTATTTCAAGAGTCTGATGGTTAATAGTAGCATCAATCAATCCGGAAAGGTGCTCCAAACCCTTCAACATATCATTCTGCTCAAAGGCGATAAGATTTTCCGTATTGGCTTTTACTCCAAAACGATATTCCAGATTGGATATAACTTCTTCCAGCCAAGCATGTGTAGGTAATCCACGATACTTGTTAAGCATCTCTATAGTAGAACGAAGATTAGTAACTTCCTCGATTGATAGTTCATTCTTAAATATAGAGAAATCAGAATCTGAATAGTGATAATAACACTTCTTACCATCAAAGCGAGTGGCTTCTATAGGGGCATAATACGGTCCCATCCGCAGATTTGAAATATCTTCTTGAATCTGACGGAGGCTGATGTTGTACCCAAGCTTATCACTGACAAAATCAACCAATTCATGTATGTTGAATCTTCTGTGCCTGTTACTGAAACACTGATCCAATATTTGATAACGCAAATGAGCGTTCTTATTTACTGGCATAAATCGTTATTATATTTACTACATTATTAGTCCATCCGTATCAGTTCATTGACCTCAACTTCAAGGCATTTAGCAATGTCTATCAGATTGTCCAAATTTGGTTGAGCAGAATTAGTACACCATTTGGAAATAGTCGCCGGACATTTTCCTAACTGTTCTGCCAACCATTTGTTACTTTTCTGTTTTTCCGCCAATACTACCTTAATTCGATTTAAAGCTTTGTTGTTAGCCATATTTTTCCATAATTAGGTGTTACACCTGTAAAATTACGCATTATTCTGCAATTATTTTCTAATTTCGATAATAATTTGCTAATTTTGAGTATATTTATCCTTTTATTCAACAAAATG
>ENA-OYXX01000643-OYXX01000643.1-human-gut-metagenome-genome-assembly--contig:-NODE-643-length-15446-cov-10.018387_pt1 | contig 15446 bp, 14 predicted proteins | sample MGYA00243976_ERZ653434 | MGnify/ENA primary metagenome ERZ653434 (study PRJEB26926, sample SAMN06165112) | human gut metagenome | biome: ENVO:00009003; feature: ENVO:2100002; material: ENVO:00002003...
AGCGTCAGATGTGTATAAGAGACAGTATTTATGATTTATGTGTGATATTTCGCAAAAAAATAGTAACTTTGTGCCCGAAATGTGTTTTTCACGCTAAAAACACAGTTAGAGTAAAACTATAGTTTAAAGTAAACCAATAAGATAATGAATAAGATTTTCAAGGCCTCCGCGCTGTGTCTCGCAGCCTTTTCCATGGTGGCATGTAATGAGAACAAGTTCCATGTGGATGGAAACATTGGCAACGCCGCTGACTCGTTGCTGTATTTTGAGAATGTGGGGCTCGACAAGGTGACGGTCGTTGACTCGGTGAAGCTGGGCAGCGACGGCGATTTCTCCTTTGCCTGCAACGCCACCGAGGCGCCCGAGTTCTACCGTCTGCGCATTGCCGACCAGATAATCAATATCTCCATCGACTCCACTGAGACGGTGACTGTAAAGGCTGCCTATCCATCATTGGCAAACAACTACGAGGTAAGCGGCTCTGAAAACTGTCAGCGCATCAAGGAGCTGACGCTCAAACAGATTGCCCTTCACCAGAAGGCGCAGGCAGTGCAGGCTAACATGGCTCTCGGAGTGGATGCTGCCAACGACAGCATACTGAAGATGATTGACAGTTATAAACAGGACGTGAAGAGCAACTATATCTTTAAGAATCCGTCGGCGTCATCATCCTATTTTGCATTGTTCCAGACTCTCGGCAACATGCTTATCTTCAATCCGCAGACATCGCGCGACGACATGAAGGCGTTTGCCGCCGTAGCCACAAGCTGGGACACATATTATCCCGGCGCACTGCGCGGACAGAATCTTCACAACATCGCCATCGAGGGCATGAAGACCCAGCGCATAGTAGCTGCCAACAACACCCCAATGGAGATTGATGCCAGCAAGGTGACCACATCGGGAATCATCGACATACCGCTGGTAGATAATAAAGGCCGTAAGCGCAGCCTCACCGAGCTCAAGGGCAAGGTGGTGCTTCTCGACTTCCACGTGTTTGCCACAGAGGAGTCGCCAAAGCGCATACTCCTGCTCCGCGAGCTTTATAATAAGTATCATGCGCAAGGACTGGAAATATATCAGGTGTCGCTCGACCCTAACGAGCACTTCTGGAAACAGCAGACCGCAGCCTTGCCGTGGATAAACGTGCGCGACGAGAACGGCGTGCAGTCAACATGGGTGAATGTGTATAATGTCCGTTCGCTGCCTGAGTTCTTCCTCATCGACCGCGACAACAACCTCAACAGCCGCTCGCAGCAGATTAAGGACATAGATGCAGCCATCAAGGCGCTGTTGTAAATGAAGAATCAAAATGAAGAATGAAGAATCAAAATGAAGAATTCTTCATTCTTCATTTATTTATTATCCTCCATCCGAGATGCCATACTCTGAATACCGGTTCGCATAATACCTCTTCGGGATAGCTGCCCACAAATCTCATTATGCGCTTCAGCTTCCACCAGCCGTGCCTAAGCATTCCTCCGTTTTTCATTTCCTTACCCCGCTCATCATGTTGTCCGAAGTTGCCGCTCAATATTATTTCCGCCAACAGCTTTTGCCCCTCTTTCTCATTTTGCCGGCAAAGCAGATATTCTTCAGGCATTGCGAGCATCTCGTGAAGCACCCACATTATGGCAGCGGCGAATTTGCCCATTCCAAAGCGGCGCAGAGTCCGCATCACCTCTTCTTTCGACATTAGCGGAACGCCAAGTCCCTCGCTCCACATTCCCTGTGACTGCAGGTCGTATTTCTCCATGCAGTCGTTGTGCCATACTCTCAGCGTGAAGTAATAGTCTATTATCTGCCTCAGTCCCAGTCCCTCATCAAAATAATGATTGAACAGGTGGCACATCTGATGCACCACGTTCACCGATGCCGTGGGCATGGCAAATCCCGCCTGTGTCCTGTTGCCCATACACTCGTCGGCATGAACTTTAAACCACCGCTGCATCCTTATGTTTCTTATTGGTGAGTGAAGGTATCCCGGCTTGTAATGCATCTCCACCTCTGTGCCGTTGATGCTTGGAGCCTTGATGTGATGATAGCAGAGCTTAGGGCTTTTCACCTCACACGCCTCGCTCCACGCTCCACACTGATACTGTCTTCTGGCATACTCCCTTATAGCCTGTTCCCCATGATAAGTCACATATTCCACTGTGTTCTTTCCTGTCTGCACGGCAATGGGCAGTCCTTCGCGGGGAGCCACGCACCACACGTCGATATCTCCGGGATTTCTCCTCCTCTTCAGTTCCTCGGGATAGTTGAACTGGTTTCCTTGCCCCTTCAGTATGCAGCACTGCATGCCGTCATGTTCCAATATTTCAGTCAGTTGCCTGCATTGCTCATTTATCTGGACGTTCTTTTTCTCAATTCTCAGCGCCAGTGCCATCCACCTCATTTTCAGTTCCGCCGGACATTCCACTCCCTGTCTGTGCAGTTTCTCAACAGCGGCAAAGCCAATGCCGGTCAAAGCCTGCCTCTTGCAGAAGTCATACAAGGCTTGCCAGTCCTTCCCATTGGGCGTAAAAGGCAGAGATTCCGCATTGCCTAACGCCACACGCAGAAAAGAGAAACATTTGTTTGATGAAGCCATAACATATCAGTGATATTCATTAAAATCTGTATTTGAGTGCAAAAATACAATTTTATTTTGATTCCACCAAACAAAAACATTTATTCTTTCTGGCTTCAATGCAATAACCTGTTATTCCTTTTCCTGCTCTTGACATGGCTGAATCGCCGATTGGCGCGCTTAAATCGGCGAATTAGAATCCTAAATCGCCGATTTGCGTCACGCAAACGGCGATTGGCTGTTTTTCATTTGACTATGCAAAGATAATGCAAGCCGAATGCAATCAAGCTTGCTTGAAATTGCTGAGGCGAAGCTTATCTTATGCAAAGGTACGGAATTTTAAGTTCCCTGTGTCCGGCATTGTCCGTAAATGTCCGACACGCCTGTTTTGTGGACAGGTTGGACGGGTTGGACAGGTATTTTCGAACCCTATGGAATTTACGTGTCACGTGTCACCACGATTTTTAAACGTTCCCGCCCGCCCGCGCGCGTGAAGGGTTGAAAATACTCGTCCAACCCGTCCAACTTGTCCACTGGCGTCATTCCGCCATCTCACTAAAAAATATAAAAAAATCTTTTTTTATTTTGTTATTCAATCGTTTATTTGTATATTTGCAGCATAAATATAGAAAAGGTATGAAATACATAGCATTACCCGACGGCAGAGTGAGACGGCTCTCATTCTATCTCGCAATGGAGGAGTACGTTGCCCGCAACATCGGCGAGCGCGACTGCTTCTTTATGTGGCAGGTGGAGCCGAGCGTTATCTTTGGGCGTAATCAGCTCATCGAGAATGAGGTGAACATGGATTTCTGCAGGGCGCACGGCATAATGACCTATCGCCGCAAGAGCGGTGGAGGGTGCGTATATGCTGACATGAACAATGTTATGTTTTCGTATATCACGGCGGATGAAGGCGTGGGATTTACCTTCCACCGATATATAAATATGGTGGTGCATGTGCTCCGCAAAATGGGCGTGGATGCCAGGGCAAGCGGGCGCAATGATGTGATGATAGGCGACCGCAAGGTGTCTGGAAATGCCTTTTACCGCATACCGGGAAGAAGCATAGTGCATGGCACGATGCTCTACGACACTGACATGGTGAACATGGTGGGAGCTATCACGCCTACTGACGAGAAACTGCTGTGCAAGGGTATTGCCAGTGTGAGGCAGCGCATAGCACTGCTGAAAGACCATACCACTCTGACGCTGGACGAATTTAAGGACTTCGTGAGGCGCAATCTCTGTCAGGGCGAGATAATGCTTAATGACTGCGACGTGAAAGCCATTGAGGAGATTGAGCGCGAATATCTGTCGGACGAGTTCATCTATGGCAACAACCCGAAATACACTGTGGTGAGAAAGCGGAGGATTGAGAGTGTCGGGGATTTCGAGCTTCGCATTGAGCTGAAGAACGGCGTGATAAAAAACATGATGATGCTCGGCGATTATTTTATTGCAGGCGATGTGGACACAGAGATTATCAAGCCGCTGAAGGGAGCAGCCCTTTGTCGGACGGATTTGGAACGGGTGTTGTCCGCTGACATGGAGAAGGTGATTCTCGGTCTGAAACGCGATGATTTCATAGCCATGATGCTGGACGAAGAACAATAGTCTGCAGACTGGCGTAGAACAAAGAATAACTGAAAACAATATAACTAAAACAACTTAAAACTTTATGGAGAACAAGAGAACCTGTCTTTATGACAAGCATGTGGCGCTTGGAGCGCTCATAAGCCCATTCGGCGGTTTCGACATGCCGATACAGTATTCAAACATCACCGACGAGCATCAGGCTGTGCGCACGGCGTGCGGAGTGTTTGACGTGTCGCACATGGGGGAGGTGACCGTGAAGGGACCCGACGCCGAGAAGTATGTGAACCACATCTTCACCAACGACGTGAGGGACATGCCCGACGGCAAAATCCTGTATGGCATGATGCTCTATGAGAACGGTGGTACGGTGGATGACCTGCTTGTCTACAAAATGGGAGCCAACGACTTCTTTATCGTAATCAATGCCGCGAACATCGACAAGGACTGGGAGTGGATGACCGCTCACGCCGAGGGTTTTGACATTGACATTCAAAACCGCTCTGACTTCTACGGACAGATAGCAGTGCAGGGACCTGACTCAGAGAAGGTGGTCACTGAGGTGCTTGGACTGGAGTGCGCCGAGCTGACATTCTACACCACAAAGACCATAGGAGACGTTATCATAAGCCGCACGGGATATACAGGCGAGGACGGTTTTGAGATTTACGGTACACATAATTATATTAATGAGTGCTGGGACAAACTCATGGCAAGCGGACGGTGCAAGCCGTGCGGACTTGGTTGCCGCGACACGCTGCGCTTCGAGGTGGGACTGCCTCTTTATGGCGATGAGCTCTCTGCAGATATCTCACCGGTGATGGCAGGACTGGGCATGTTCTGTAAGCTCGACAAACCTGAGTTCATAGGCCGTGAGGCTCTCGTTGACCAAAAGGAGAACGGAGTGGAAAAACGTCTTGTAGGCATTGAGCTTGAAGGCAAGGCTATTCCGCGTCACGGCTATGCTGTGCTGAAGGACGGCGAGCAGGTAGGTGAGGTGACAACGGGCTATCACACAATATCCACCGACAAGAGCGTGTGCATGGCTCTTGTGAAGGTGCCGCATAATAAGCTTGGTACGCCTCTGGAAATACAGATCCGCAAGAAGACATTCCCCGGAGTGGTGGTGAAGAAGAAGTTCTACGAGAAACATTATAAAAAATAATAACTAAAAAAATAAAACGACTATGGCAAAAGTAATTGAAGGACTCTATTATTCAGAGTCACACGAGTATGTGAGAGTTGATGGTAAGTATGGTTATATCGGCATTACCGATTATGCGCAGCACGCATTGGGTAATGTGGTGTATGTTGACATGCCTGATGTTGACGATGAGGTTGAGGCAGGCGAGGATTTCGGCGCTGTTGAGAGCGTGAAGGCAGCCAGCGACCTTATATCTCCTGTCAGCGGTACTGTGGTTGAGGTGAACGAGGCTCTTGAGGACTCTCCTGAGTTAATCAACAGCGATGCCTTTGAGAACTGGATCATCAAGGTGGAGCTTTCGGATGAGTCGGAGCTTGAGAGCCTGATGGATGCAAAGGCTTACGAGGAGCATTGCAAGGAATAAAAAACGAAGAATATGACATACAAGTATTTTCCGCATACGGACGAGGACCTGAAGGAGATGCTTGCCAAGGTTGGCGTGGACTCTCTTGAGGGACTTTATGCCGAGGTGCCTGAAAGCATACGCTTCAAGGGCGACTACGATTTGCCTGAGGGTAAGAGTGAGATGGAGATACGCCGATTCTTCGATGCATTAGGCAGTGAGAACAAGCAACTTACGTGCTTCGCCGGAGCAGGCACCTACGACCACTATACACCGTCGGTGATTCCTGCTATTGTGCAGCGCTCGGAGTTTCTCACATCCTACACTCCTTATCAGGCAGAGATTTCGCAGGGCACGCTCCATTACATCTTTGAGTATCAGTCGATGATGGCTGAGCTTACTGGCATGGATGTCTCAAACGCATCAATGTACGACGGCACCACAGCCACTGCAGAGGCGATGCTGATGTGTGTTACCGCAGGCAAGAAGGCAAACAAGGTGCTTGTGTCGGAGACTGTAGACCCTAAGACCATTGAGGTGATCAACACCTACGCACATTTCCACGGTGTGGAGATTGAGATGGTGAAGGCTGTTGACGGTGCCACCGACCGTGATGACTATATGCAGAAGGTTGCGCAGGGTGGCGTGGCAGGTATGATAGTGCAGCAGCCCAACTACTATGGAGTGGTGGAGGACTACAGCGGTTTTGCTGATGCGGCGCATGCCAACAAGGCACTATTAGTTGTGAACAGTATTGCAGCCGACCTTGCCTTGCTGAAGACTCCTGCTGAATGGGGAGCCGACATTGCCGTGGGCGACGGTCAGAGCTTGGGCATTCCTATGACATTTGGCGGTCCGTCGGTAGGCTATATGTGCTGTACTGAGAAGTTGATACGCAAGATGCCGGGACGTATTGTCGGTATGACCAGCGACAACCGTGGACAGCGTGCCTTTGTGCTTACACTTCAGGCACGCGAACAGCACATCCGCCGTCAGAAGGCTACGTCGAACATCTGCTCAAATGAGAGCCTTATGGCGCTCTTCGTCACCATATACATGTCGCTCATGGGCAAGGAGGGCTTGAAGGAGGCTGCGCGTCTCTCATACGCCGGAGCACATTATATGGCTGAGAGGCTGGTTGCTACGGGCAAGTGCAGGATGGCGTTCAACCGTCCGTTCTTCAATGAGTTCTGCGTGCGTTACGACGGTGATGTTGACGCGCTTCAGCAGAAATTCATCGACAACGGCATCTTCGGAGGCATCAAGGTGGCTGACGACACTATAATGTTTGCTGTCACCGAGAAGCGCACGAAGGAAGAGATAGACAAACTGGTAGGTATTGTAAACGAAAAGTGATGAGGCTATGAACAACAAATTATATGGTAATCTGATTTTCGAGCTGTCGAAAGAGGGGCGCAGGGGATACTCGCTGCCCGCAAACGACTTTGGCTGTTACGACATACCTGCCGACATCTGCAGGCAGGAGGATGCTGCTCTGCCCGAGTGCGACGAGATGACTGTGGTGCGCCACTACACCAACCACAGTGCAAATAACTTCGGAGTGAACAATGGCTTCTATCCGTTGGGCAGTTGCACGATGAAGTACAATCCCGCAATCAACGAGGAAATGGCGTCAATGCCAGCGTTCACTGGCTTGCACCCGTTGCAGCCTGCGGCTACTGTTGGCGGTGCTTTGAAGGTTTGCGGGGAGTTGGAGCGCTCACTGTCGGCAATCTCAGGCTTGAGTGGCTTCACACTTAATCCTTTTGCCGGAGCACATGGTGAGCTTACAGGACTGATGATAATCCGCGCCTACCACGAGAGCCGTGGCGACAAGAAGCGTACCAAGGTTATCGTGCCCGACTCGGCACACGGCACCAACCCGGCATCTGCCGCTGTCTGCGGACTTGAGGTGGTTGAGGTGAAGAGCACTGCCGAGGGCATTGTGGACGTTGACGACCTGCGCGGCTTGCTCGACGACACTGTGGCTGCGATGATGATGACCAATCCAAATACATTGGGACTGTTTGAGCGCAAGATTCCTGAGATAGCACAGCTTGTGCATGACTGCGGAGGACTAATGTATTACGACGGTGCCAACCTCAATCCTATGCTCGGCGCATGCCGTCCCGGAGATATGGGCTTCGACGTGATGCACATCAACCTGCACAAGACGTTCTCCACTCCTCATGGAGGCGGAGGACCGGGAGCCGGTCCTGTGGGAGTGCGCAAGGGACTGGAGCAGTTCCTGCCAAAGGCTTCAGAGGCTCGCTCACTTTCCGACGTTAAGGCAATTGACTTTACAGCAGACAATGGCGGCAGAATCTCCGTCGGTCCTTATCACGGCAACTTCGGAGTAATCATCCGTGCATTGGCTTATATCCTCACTCTTGGCAAGGAGAACATTAAGCTTGTCGGTCCGCTGGCAACGCTCAACGCCAATTATATAAAGGAGTCGCTAAAGGATGACTTCCTGCTGCCGATTGAGGGACTGTGCAAACATGAGTTTGTGTTCGACGGACTGCGCGACAAGTCCACAGGTGTCACCACCATGGATGTGGCAAAGCGTCTGCTCGACTATGGCTATCATGCACCGACAATCTACTTCCCGCTGCTTTTCCACGAGGCTCTTATGATTGAGCCGACTGAGAACGAGAGCCGCGACACCATCGACGGTTTCATTGCCGTGATGCACAAGATTGCCGAGGAGGCGCGCACTTGTCCCGACACAGTGAAGGACGCTCCGCACAACACTCCTATAGGACGTGTGGACGATGTGCAGGCAGCAAAGCATCCTGTTGTGAAATTTAAGGATATCAGCGCATGAAGACTGACATTATTATTATAGGCAGCGGTCCTGGCGGGTACAGGACCGCTGAATATGCCGCCGCCCATGGCAAGACGGTGGTGATATTTGAGGAGAGCCATCTCGGTGGAACGTGTCTCAATGTTGGCTGCATTCCCACAAAGACCTTTGCCCGTTCGGCTGAGGCTGTGGGTGAGATGCGCAATGCTGAGGCGCTCGGTCTGAAGGCTGTTGAGCCTCAGTTTGCCATGGCAGACATTGTGGCGAGGAAGGATTCTGTGGTGGAGCAGCTCCGTCAGGGCATTGCCAGTGTGCTCTCAGCACCAGGCATAACACTTGTTAATGCCAAAGCCTCGTTTGTTGACGACCACACCGTTGAGGCTGATGGAGAGCGCTATGAGGCTGACAATATTATCATTGCCACGGGCTCTGCCCATAAGTCTTTGCGCCTTGAAAAGCTCGACGGGCAGATGTGTGTCACGTCAGACGACCTTCTTTCGCTTACCGATTTACCCAAACATCTCTGCATCGTCGGTGCAGGAGTGATAGGCATGGAGTTTGCAAGCATCTTCAATCAGCTTGGCGTTGAGGTTACGGTGGTTGAGTTTCTTAAGGAGTGCATCCCTGCTCTCGATTCCGACATAGCCAAACGTCTGCGCAAATCGTTGGAGAAGCGTGGTGTGACGTTCTTCATGCAGTCGGCTGTGAAGAGTATAGCCGGCGGTTGCGTTACGTTCGAGCGTAAGGGCAAGGAGCAGACCGTTGAGGCAGACTGTGTGCTTGTGGCTGTTGGAAGACGGCCGCGTGTTGAGGGTATCGGATTGGAGAACACTTCGGTGACATTCAGCGACAAGGGAATTTCTGTTGACGACAATATGCAGACATCAGTTCCCGGCATCTATGCCATTGGCGATGTGAATGCCCGTTGTATGCTTGCCCATGCTGCCACGATGCAGGGCTTGCGTGCGGTAAATCATATTCTCGGAAAGACTGATGATATAAGGCTCGACATAATGCCCGCCGCCATCTTCACTCATCCTGAGGCTGCATGTGTGGGCAAGACAGAGGACCAGCTGAAGGCAGAGGGTGTTGCGTTTGAGGTGTATAAGAGTCACTACCGCAGCAATGGGCGTGCACTTGCAATGGCTGAGACCGACGGAATGCTGAAACTGATGGTTGCCGCAGAAAGTGGACTTATATTAGGATGTCATGCGTACGGTGCCCACAGTGCCGACATGGTTCAGGAGGTCAGTGCGCTGATGTGTCGTGATACCACAATCGCCCAGCTTAATGACATGGTGCATATTCATCCCACACTGAGCGAAATGCTGCAATTCACTTAACATTGAACACTAAACACTGATTAAAAGCTCACCGCCAGCATCATGCCTGTTTGGTCTGTGCTTGCGTATGGTAATAGTAGCGCCGATGTCTTTTTGTCGGCGCTTTTTATTATAAGGTGTCGCTGCACCCAAGGGTAAATCCAGTAGGCAATGCGTGTGCCGAGAATACCCACACCAGCTCCGGCAATGATGTCGTTGAGCCAATGGCGGTCGTTATATATGCGCATTGCTCCCGTGGCTGCAGCCATTGTATATCCTCCGATGGCTATCCATGGCGATGCGTCACGGTATTCCATTCTAAGAAATTCCGCACTCATGAAAGCCGAGGCGGTGTGACCTGAGGGAAAGGAATGATGGTCGCTGCCGTCGGGGCGCCATTCGCTGACAAGCATCTTTGTGCCTTTCGACATGCCCTGAGTGATGACAAACGACATGGCGAGCAGCAGCGTGCGGTCTTTCCATCCGTGCTTTGCCTTCACTCCGCAGAGGTCGAGGCCGTATGCTGCCACTGCAGGCAGATATGGCATTACCTCGTCAATCCTTATTCTCTTGTGTGTTCCTCCTCCCATGGCATCGCGCACCTCACGGTTCAGTTCATGGAATGCTCCGTTGCCCACACCGAATGCTCCTGTGGCTATGAGCGCCGCAGGCAGTATGAGTTTTTGAGGCTTGAACTGATGTTCCTTGTGTAGTGTGGAACAGGTATCGGGTATAGTGTCCTGCGCCGATGCGTTGATGGGGGCAGTTAGTGCTATTATCAGAAAAATCAGTAATGACAGCGGTGAAATATGTGAGTTCATAATTTGGTTCTTTTATTTGTTCCGTGCAAAAATACTAAATAAATCATGAATTTACTGTGTATTGCGGCATAAAAAATATTAAAACATTGTTTTATATTTTGTTTCGTTGTCAATTATTTGTAAATTTGCAGAAAATAACGCAGAAAAGTTCAACAACGCAGCAGCTATGACAGACTATTTCACACAAAACAATGGAAGACGGTTGCCTGAGGGCATACAGTTTTTCGACATGATAAGGCGGGGCAATTACGTATACGTAGACAAGACCGACTTGGTTTGGCATTTGGCTAACGGCAGAATGTTCAACTATCTCAGCCGTCCGCGCCGTTTCGGCAAGTCTCTGCTTGTTGATACGCTTCGCTGTTACTTCGAGGGTCGCAAGGAACTTTTCGAGGGGCTTAAAATCATGGAGCTGGAGAAGGAATGGAAACCAAGTCCTGTAATCCGGCTCGACATGAGCAATGCCGGAGCCACGCCGGAAGAGATAAACAGTTATTTCGATTTTACTTTTGGCGACTTGGAGCAGAAATATAATGTAATGTCAAAGGAGAGCGACAGTCTGGCTGTGCGTTTCAACCGTATTCTCCGTGCCGCCAGCAAAGATGGCGAGACTCCTGTGGCGATACTCATCGACGAGTATGACTCGCCGCTGCAACATTCATGGCACACTCCTGAGCATGAGGCATGCACTGCTATATATAGAAGTGTGTTTGCCGTGTTGAAGTCGTGTATGCAATACGAGCGTTTCGTTTTCCTCACGGGCATCACCAAGTTTACGCAGATATCGCTGTTCTCCGTGCTCAACAATCTCACTAACATCAGCTTCATTCCTCAATATGCATCGATATGCGGCATCACCAAGCAGGAGATACACGACAACTTCATGCCAGAGATAGAGGCGATGGCAAATAAGAACGGCTGGACTGTGGAGCAGACTTTCGAGAAATTGAAATATAACTACGACGGCTATCATTTCAGCGAAGAGAATATGATGGATGTCTATAATCCCTACAGCCTTGTTATTGCTCTTTCGCAAGGCAGGACAGGCAATTACTGGGCTTCATCCGGGGCTACAACATTGCTTCTAAAGTTTGTGGATAATCTCGAAACGGAGGTGGAAAACCTTGAAAGGACATATATAAGAAAACATATCTTGGAATCATCCGATGTCACTGGTGGCGGTGCAAATCTGTTCCTTTATCAGTCGGGCTATCTCACCATCAAGGATTCTAACAACGACGGTTATTATCTCGGTATTCCGAATAATGAAATACGTCAGGCTTTGTACGATGTTGTTATCCCAGCTCTGACATTTCGCAGCCAGAGTGAGGTGCATGTAGAACAGGATATGCTTTTGGATGCCCTGAACTACGGCAGGGTTGACGAGGCGATGAAGATTCTGAAGGCAATGGTTGCCGACGTTCCCTACAGCAACAAGAAGTTAGTGAACATGGGCATGGAGGAGCGCTACCGTTTTATCATCAGCTGTATATTCCGTTCCATCGGTCTGCGTGTGGAGGTGGAGCACATGATGACTGGCGGCCGCATCGATATCGTTGCGTGGGCAATGAATGCCATCTATGTGATAGAGCTGAAACTCCAGAACAATGGCGGACTGGAGGCGGCAAAAAGTCAGATTCTTGCCAATCAATACGCCGAGCCTTTCATGGGTGACAGCCGCGAGGTGATTCCTCTCGCCATAGAATTGGATGACAACGGCAAGGGTATTCTTTGCTTCAAGCAAGTTTCCGATCAGTAATTTTGTATAGTGTCGTCCGTTGTATCTTTAGGAATATATAGTTTTTTATCCAAATGTGCCACGTCACACCCCAATGTCATTTAAACGCCGATAAACACTGGGATTCTGCAGGGTGTGACCTCATGAAAAACGTGGCACCCTATGTCACACCCTAAGTGGCACCTCACGTGTGAAATAAGCCCCTAAATGCCACATTGTCTCTGGCAAAACATATGTTTTTGATTTTAGATACTGGCAGCGGGCTATATTGATAACGGAGGCAAGCGCCTGAATGGGAATATGATGAATATGTAGACTGATTTTAATGAATATAGCCCCTCGTCACCTTGGTGACGAGGGTTAGTCACCAAGGTGGTTAGCTTCAAAAATTGCTATCAGCCGTGTGTTCTCAAAGAGCACGCCGTATCATTACGTGGCACACCGCAGAAAAAATCAATTAGCTATGCACTGTGAAAGTCCAGATGTGATGTAGATGAAAGTCCGGGTGTGATGTAGGGTGTGACATAGGGTGCCACGTTTTTCATGAGGTCACACCCCGCACAATCCCTGTGTTTATCGGCGTTTCGCGGGTGTTGGGGTGTGACGTGTCACCTTTTATTGAAAATGTATGTTTGCCAAATAAATACTGCCTGTTTTTCATAATCGGTAAATATGGTAATTTTATGCGTAATTCTGATACCGTGAGGTTGGATATTTATATGTAAATTTGCACCGCATTTGAATATACAACAATTAAATAACAAAACATTTATGAAAAAGGTACTTATACTCTCGGGAAGTCCCCGACACGGAGGTAACTCTGACACTCTTTGCGACCAGTTTATGAAAGGTGCAGTGGAGGCAGGCAATGAAGTGGAGAAAATTTTTGTGGCTGGCAAGAATATTGCCTGTTGCAGGGCTTGCTATTACTGCACGTCGCATCATGGCGAGTGCTGCATTAAGGACGATATGGCAGAGGTGCTCCAGAAAATGCTCGATGCCGATGTCATTGTGCTTTCGTCACCTGTGTATTTCTACTCAATCAGTGCGCAACTGAAGGCTGTCATCGACCGCACCGTGGCGCGGTGGCTTGAGTTCAAGGATAAGGAGTTCTACTATATAATAACTGCTGCCGAGGACACACCAACGGTGATGGATTGCACACTGGAATGTTTCCGTGGTTTGGCGGCGTGTCTTGAGGGTTCTGTGGAGAAGGGCGTGATATATGGCAAGGGAGTTTACAAGAAGGGCGAGATAAACGGACACCCTGCAATGACAGAGGCATACGAAATGGGAAAAAATGTGTAAGTGTTTGGATGATTTGGGCAGAACTTTGATTATATTGTAAAAAGTTGCGGAGATTTGATGTTTTCTCCGTAACTTTTTACTTTGTGTCATTTTAATCCATGATTTCTACTACAGGAACAGTTTAAACCATTTCTTGCCGTGTTATGTATCTGTATGTTCCTGTTTGCATTACATGTTTGCCTGATGGAATTTTAATCTCTTGGTTATCATAATAGGATGTTTCTTCATCGGCAAGAAAAAGAACAACAATCATTCCCCAGTTTTGATAGTCTTCAGCACGTGCCAATGCACTTCCATTAGGAAGGACTTGTATAACTTCAAACGAATTAGCCTCTATTTCTTGCGAAGGCTTCTCAAACATGACAATACTGTCATTGGGGGCTTGTAGTTTTGCTAACACAGACAAGAAAATGAATGTAACGATGATGCCTGTTATTACACCACCGATGTAAATTAGAACTGATTTAGTTCGTGTAGTCATAATTGAATTTTTTATTATTGTTTGTTTTTATTCTTACGGTATTCTGATTTTGTTGTTATACCCTCTTTGACTTTTTCTATATTCTCTGCATCTTTATAAAATATCCAATGAATTATTAGATTTCCAGAATATACAGAAGAATATGCTTGCTGAAAAGTCCAACCTCTGTTTGCCATAAAGTTGGCAGCATCAACCATGCTGTTGAACTTTATTTCTTTTCCTTTCTCATCAACTAATTCAAGTTGGCTTTTTAAACCTCCCCACACATTATACGATGTGATTGTACCAAAATCGAAGATTATTTTCAATTTGGAAGAAAGATCTTTTTCTATTCCTTTGACTTCACAGTAATATCTTTGTTGCGCATAGGTGTTTCCTGCAATGAATAGAAAACCGATTATCCAAATGATGGTAAATAAAATTCTTGTTATGTCCTTTTTCATTTTTTAAATTTTTAAAAATTATATTTTCTATTTGTTTTGTTGATAATACATTTCAATTTCTTTTATTGCTGTTTCTGTGTCTATTTGTTTTGCACAGCAGGCATATTTGTATTGGTCTAAAATGAAATCAAAATTATAATTAACAGAGGATTTTATCCAGTCGTCAGCAGAAAAACTCAAGCCTGTTTTTATTTGTTGTTTGATACATTGTAAGTCTTGTAATGTTACGCCATATTTCTTTGTGCACAATAATTCACTGAGACCTCCCACATGGTTTAATGCCCATTTGAAATATTCCGCATCTTGTGCTTTTATCTTCTCGATATTTATTCCTTTATATTTTCCAAAAGTCAGACAGTTATTCTTGTCTAAGCAATTCCATTGTAAATCCTCAACTTTTTCTATTAGGTTTTCGATTAGTTCCCAATTTCCACATCCGCAACAATCAATTAAGCTTTCAGAAATGTCACCATTTTCAGGTTGTCCGTCAATAAGTCTGTAACCATAAGCTTCGCCATATTGTCTTTGTGGTTTAACGGTAGTTACCATATACGATAAATGATGCCATCCATTTCTTCTGACAATGAACGGTGTGCCTTTACCTAAAAATCTCCAAATATCAAATATATTTTCGGCGTCCATTTTTATTAAGTTTTTTCTTTTGATTCTATGTAAGATTAGAAATTTTTGGAATTACTTCTCAATTGTAGGGATAGTACCACAACAGCTTTCAAAGCATATTTGACCTTCGCAAGGTTGTACCTCTGTCTCTTATACACATCTCCGAGCCCACGAGACCGTACTAGATCTCG
>ENA-OYXX01000646-OYXX01000646.1-human-gut-metagenome-genome-assembly--contig:-NODE-646-length-15399-cov-4.434307_pt1 | contig 15399 bp, 12 predicted proteins | sample MGYA00243976_ERZ653434 | MGnify/ENA primary metagenome ERZ653434 (study PRJEB26926, sample SAMN06165112) | human gut metagenome | biome: ENVO:00009003; feature: ENVO:2100002; material: ENVO:00002003...
CGTAAGGAGTCGTCGGCAGCGTCAGATGTGTATAAGAGACAGCCATAGGCCATCAGCATGGCCGGAAAGACGATGCAGTGGAAGACGATGTTGTCTTTGCCGATAAAGTTGACGATGCGTGTCTCGGGGTCTTTCCACCATTTTTCCCATGTGTCGGGAAGCAGCTCCTTGGTGTTGGAGATATAGCCGATGGGAGCGTCAAACCAGACGTAGAGCACTTTGCCTTCGGCTCCTTCGACGGGCACGGGCACACCCCAGTTGAGGTCGCGCGAGACGGCGCGAGGCTGTAGGCCGCCGTCGAGCCACGACTTGCACTGGCCATAGACGTTTGTCTTCCACTCTTTGTGGCCGTCGAGTATCCAGCGGCGCAGTTCGGGTTCCCATTTGTCGAGCGGCAGGAACCAGTGGGTTGTCTCGCGCATCGACACCGGAGCGTTGGTCAGCGCCGAGCGTGGGTTGATAAGGTCGGTGGCGTTAAGCGACGAACCACAGGCCTCGCACTGGTCGCCGTAGGCGTGTTCGTTGCCGCATTTGGGGCATGTGCCCGTCACATAGCGGTCGGCCAGAAATTCGCCGGCCTGCTCGTCATATGGCTGGAGCGAAGTCTTGACAGTGAATTCGCCTTTGTCATAGAGGCGGCGGAAAAACTCGCTGGCTGTGGCGTTGTGAAGCTCGGAGGTTGTGCGCGAGTAGATGTCAAACGACACACCGAGGTCTTCGAGCGACTTTTTGATGATGGCGTGGTAGCGGTCGACGACCTGCTGGGGAGTGATACCCTCTTTGCGGGCACGCAAGGTGATGGGCACCCCGTGCTCGTCGGAGCCGCCTATCATGATGACGTCGCGTCCGCTCAGACGCAGGAAGCGGGCATAGATGTCGGCCGGAACGTAGACGCCGGCCAGATGACCGATATGGACAGGCCCGTTGGCATAGGGGAGGGCAGTCGTTATGAGTGTTCGTTTGAATTTCTTATCCATGGTTGTTACTGATTCTTCTTTACCTTATTAATATTTTGACCGGTTCGGGATGACGGTCGGTGACTACGAAGTATACGCCCGGTCCCGGGAATGAAATCTCGAGGTTGCGCTCGATGGCGGGCAGCGTCATCACGAGGCGTCCTGCCAGGTCGTAGAAGCGGCCGCCGGTGAGGGTCTCGCCGCAGATGAACCTGACGGTCTGTCCGGTGACAATGACCTCGAGCGCGGGCATGTCGATGCCGGGGCCTGTGAGACCGGCGTTGCCCACATATACGGGGTCTGACATGGGTGAGCGATAGCCCAGACGGACGCTCTGGACGGTGTAGTAGTCATAGAGCGCGGGGTCATAGTCGGTTATCTCGCAGTAGTTCTGCTCGGCGTCATAGCTGACAATCTCCTGGCCTCCGCCGGGAAGACGGTGGGTGCGTGTGACGATATAGTAGTCGACGACGTCACCCTGAGGCACCTCCCAGTTGGCCACATATGACGTCGATGTCACGTCGGAGGCGGGGAGAACATTGATTTTCTTGAGGGAGGGAACCTCAAGGGCCTCGCCGCGTAGCTCGACATTGATTGACCCTGCTCCCCAGCCGGTTACGTCGAAAACTGTCAGGTTGGCGCGGTGTGAGCCTGTGGCTGTCGGACGGTAGGTGACGGGCAGATAGTAGCCGCCGTCGGCGTTGATGAGCCGGGTGTCGATTGTGCGGTCGTCAATGGAGAACATGGCGCGGTCGGCGCCGGTTATGACCAGCGAGACACTGCCGGTCAGGTTTTCGCCGTTGAAGAGCAGCAGGCTGCGTGTCGAACCGCCCACAGCCACCTCGCTGAAGTCGAGCGACATGCCGGCGACGGGCGAGAAGAGCTGGGGCTTGCCGGTCGGCGTTGTGGGTCCAGACGACGGCAGTACATATTTCTGGTTTTTGTTGCGGCCCCAGATATATTCCTCGAGTCCGGGAAGGTCTATGAAGGGGTTGCGGTTGTTCTGGATACGGTAGACGGCTTCGTTGCGGTCAATCTCTTTCTGGCTGACAGGGTCCTGACGCGACCAGTCGAGCAGCAGTTCCTGGGCCCACGGCGCCAGGGTGGGATAGGTGTTTGACTGGAGCATCCACGAGTATTTCGGTGCCCATGTGAGTGTCTGATAGCAGGTCACCATATAGAAATATGTGCGCGCGAAATCGCCTTTGTATTCGTCGGCAGGCTCAAAGACGCGCGAGGCGTTTCCGCCCTGTCCGGCCACGGGGTAGCCCACCTTTGAGACTCCGTTGTCAAAGCTGACTTTCTCGCCCATGTCGACTTCGCCCAGCGGATAGTTGCTCTTGGCCATGTTGGCGGCCCGTTCAGAAGGGTAGAGATGGTTGAGGTCGACAAACGGCGGAATGGTCGTCGAGCCGCCCCACCAGCTTTTGGGGAACGAGTGCTCGCGGTTGAGTCCAGACATCGAGGGCGCGTAGAAGGTTATGTTGCTGTACATGTCCCACCAGCGGTTTGAGTCGGGATAGGTGTCGGTCTGCTGGAAAAATACCGGCAGAGAGTTATAATAGTAGCGCTCCATGTCGCTCACCTGCGGCACGGTGTGAGGATTGATTACGTTATAGACGGCGGTCTTGAGTTCCGAGGGACTGCTGAGCCCGTCTATCGGACGGTAGTATCCTTCGGGAATCTCGGCCGAAACCGTCAGCGAGGCCACGAAGGCTACGGCGGCTATGACGAGATGTTTCATCGGGAGTGAGGATTATGTCAGGCGTGAGGATTTGAGCCGGTAGTGACGTCGACGGGGCGCGTCGGGGGAGCCTGAAGGTTGCGCTGGTCGACGGCGTCGATGACCATATGGGCCAGATGACGGAATGCCTCACCAGTGATTGTGTCGCGCAGGGCTATGGGATTGCCCTCGTCGCCGCACTGGCAGATGCCGGCCACGAGCGGAATCTGGCCAAGCAGCTCCACTCCGGCCTCCTTGGCCAGGCGTGAACCGCCGTCGCAGCCGAAGATGTAGTAGCGCTCGTCGGGATGGCTTTCGGGCGTGAACCACGACATATTCTCGACAATGCCTAAGACGGGCACCCTGACGTGTTCGCCCTGGAACATCGATACACCCTTGCGGGCGTCGGCCAGAGCCACTTCCTGGGGGGTGGTGACGATGATGGCGCCCGTGATGCCCAGTGTCTGCACGAGCGTCAGGTGGATGTCTGACGTGCCGGGAGGCATGTCAATCAGGAAGTAGTCGAGCTCGCCCCAGTCGGCCTCGCCAATGAGCTGCTTGAGCGCGTTGGAGGCCATGGCGCCGCGCCACAGCACGGCTTTGGCCGGGTCTACGAGAAAACCTATCGAAAGCACCTTCACACCGTGGCGCTCGGCGGGGATTATCAGCGGACGTCCGTCGACGTCGTGCATATAGATTTCGGCTTTTTCGAGTCCGAACATCTTGGGAACTGACGGTCCGAAGATGTCGGCGTCGAGCAGTCCGACCTTATAGCCCTCGCGGGCCAGTGCCACGGCCAGGTTCGAGGCGACGGTCGACTTGCCGACGCCTCCCTTGCCGCTCGAGATCCCAATGATGTTTTTGACGCCCGGCAGCAGCGGGGGGGCAGCCTGAGGCTGCTGACGGCTCTTGATGGCCACGCTGACCTCGACATCCTGTCCGGCGGCTGCGCGGACAGCGGCTTCGGCGGCTTTGGCCACAGAGCGTGCGAAGGGGTCGGTGGGCTTGTCAAAAATCAGTGAGAACGAGACCTTGCGGCCGTCGATGCGTATGTCGTCCTCGACCATCGAGGCTTCGACGAGATTCTGGCGTGTGCCGGGGTAGCGCACTGTCTTCAGCGCGTCGGTTATGAGTTGGGGATAAAGACGGTTTTCCATTTCTATTCTTCGTTGTCAAAAAGTTGTGGCATCTGCAGCTGGCCGCGGCTGAAGCTGCGATAGGTGTCAAATTCGATGTCGATATCGGGCTCGCTGAGGTGCGTCGCGGGGTCGAGCTGCCAGGCCAGATATTTGATTGTCAGACCTCGGTCAATCCATTGGCTTTCATAGTAGGTCTTGATTGAGGTCAGAGTCTCGTCGGCCTGTGAAGCGGGGTTGTGGAGGTCGTCGATGTCGGCCAGCGGCTTGATGGCGTTGTGGTCGAGCATGGCCCGGGTGTAGGTGTAGAGAAACGGCGAGTCGGTCTTCAGGTTGATGCGCGCTCCGGGGCGGCATACCTTTGAGTAGAGGCTCAGAAAGCGTGTGCCGGTCAGCCGTTTCGTGGCTTTCTTCATCTGCGGGTCGGGAAACGTAATCCAGATTTCGTCGACCTCGCCGGGTGCGAAGAAGTTGTCGAGCAGCTCGATTGACGTGCGCAGGAAAGCTGCGTTGGTGATTCCGAGGTCGCGCATACGGCAGGCGCCGCTCCACATACGTGCGCCCTTGATGTCGATGCCGATGAAGTTGCGGTCGGGAAACCGTTGGGCGAGCCCGACGGTATATTCGCCCTTGCCGCATCCTAACTCAAGGGTAATCGGGTTGGTGTTGCCGAAGCAGTCGCTGTGCCAGCGTCCCCGCATGGGGCAGCCTCCGCTCTCGCGGAGCAGCCCGTAGGGATACTGGTAGACGCGTTCGAGCGTCTCCATCTCGCGGAATTTGCGCAGTTTGTTCTTGCCCATGTCTCGGAGGTGTTGCTGCCGCCGCGTCAGCGGGCGGTCTTGACTGAAGCTGTCAGACCGTCTGACGAGATGGCGCGCACGATGTATACACGGGTTGACCAGCGTGAGGTGTCGATGGCGACGTGGTCGGTGCCGTTGGCTGCTACGGATGTGAGCAGGCGTCCGAGAGTGTCATATACCTCCACTGACGAGAGGTTGTCGTTGCCGCTGACCATGATGACCTGACCATCAAAACGGGCCGAGATGGCAAAGTCATCGGCCAGGATGTTGTCGCCCATGGTGGTGTCGTCAGAGGCGTTGCGGATGTTGAATTCTTTCCATTGGTCAGCGTTCTTGAACGAGTCGATGAGCTTCTCGGGAACAGCCAGTGCAATCTTCGATTTGTCCAGTCCGTTCCAGACGTCGTCGCCAAGGGCGGGCACAGTCTCGATTGAGGGAGCATTCATCTCGCGCAGACCTGTCCAGCCTTCAAAGGCGTGTTCGCCGATGCGCGTCAGGGCCGGAGGCAATATTACATATTGCATCGACTCCATGTCGGTCAGCGCATAGCGGCCGATGGTGCGCGTCGTTTCAGACAGCACGTTGGTGGCGTTGAGCGAGCTTGTGCCGCTGAAAGCCAGGTCACCCACCGTGGTGTAACCCACGGGCGATGAGAAAGTCTGGAGGGCTCCGTCGTTGAAGAAAGCGCCTTCGCCCAGACTGTAGACACGCGGAGCCAGCTCAAGTTTTGTTAACGAGGCGTTTTCGGCAAATGCCCAGGCGCCTATCGTGGTTATCTCGTCATTGCCTCCGGCCATGTTGAGTGACTTCAGGCCGGTGTGATAGAAGGCATAGTCGCCGATTTCGCGAAGCGACGAGCCGCTGTAGCTGACGGTTGTCAGCGAGCTGCAGTCGGCAAAAGCGCCTTCGCCGATCGAGGTGACGTCATTGCCGAGTGTGACGTTTTTCAGCGCCTTGCAGCCGGCAAAGGTGCGGGCACCGAGGCGCGAAGGCATGAAAGTGGCGTCGGTCAGCGCCGGGCAGTCGCGAAACAGCGCGTGGCCTGCGGTGACGACTGTTGCGGGGATGACGATTGACTTCAGCTGCGGGCAGTTCGAGAAAGCTCCCGAACGGATTTCGCTGACCGACGAGGGTATCTCGATGCCTGTGATTGATGTCAGGGCAAACGCGCCGTCGCCGATGGTCTTGAGTGTGGCGGGCAGCTTTATGCTTGTGAGTTTCATGCCGGCAAACGACATTGTCGGGAGCTCGTCGGCCAGGAAGTTGGTCTGTGACGACCCCTTGCGCTTGCCGTCATAGGCGCGCACGGTGGCTGCGCTGAGGTCGAGCGATGTCAGCGACGTCATCTTGTCGGCGATGAAGTCGATGTCGCGCACGTCGATAGGTCCGGTCACTTTGAGCGTTGACGCCGAGGTCTCCTGGCCTATCTGTGAGGCCAGTGTGCCGGGCTGGGTCAGAGTGATGTCGACAGCCCGGGCGCCGAAGGCAACCGAAACTGCGAGAGTCAGTATAGCAAAAAATCGTTTCATGTTGAGAGGTTAAGATGGGGAGAAATGACGCACTCAGAGGTGCGTCTGCCTAATTAATGTGCAAAGTTACACAAAAAGCTTGAAATCCCGAAGAATATCCCCGCGATGCGCCAATGAAAGTCAGAGAAATGCAGTCAATGTCTATCGGCCCGGCGCCGCACATTGTGACCAAAGTCATTAGCGCTATAATGCGCGAACGCCGGACTGCGGCCATATCGGTCGGCAGTCCGGCGTAATAAGTGCGCGGTGGGAGTGTGTGTTATTTCACGATTATCTTGCTGCAGGTACCATCTGAATAGTGCACGATGCAAACGCCGTGATTCGGCAGATTTGTCAGAAGACGACCCTCAACTGAGTATATTGCCACGATTTCCGGGCGGTCAGCCTCGATGTCGCTGATGCCGCTGCCTGTGAGCGTCAGGGGCGCTGAGAGACTGTATTTTGAGACGCCCGTGGGGTATTTAGCCGCAACGGCATATACATATTCTCCGGCTGGCAGCGAGGCAGAATTAGTGTCAGTGAAGCTGTTGGCGTCGATGTCGTCACCAATCATAGTCCATTCCTCGCCGTGGACGCGGTAAACGCTGAACCGACAGTCGGCTACAGGCGCTTTCTTAGCGGGCTGTTCGTTGGAATAGTCGTTGTAGTCGACATCGCCATGGTCAATACCGGTGGCGCGAATCAGCAGGTTCCCGTTGTAATACGGAGCCAGGTCGGCAAAGCGTACGCGTTCGTCTGACTGGAAATTTATGTCGTCACAGGCAAAGAATCGTCCGTTTATCACAGGATATTCTTCGGTCGGCCTTGAAAGGCATACATCAACATTGGAATTGCCGTACGGATAGTTGAGCCCGACATAAAATCCATAGGGGCAATCTATCGGGGTGTCAAAGGCATATGATGACCATTCATTATCTTTGTTCGGGATGTCCTGAAGAATTTTTATGACATTTCTTGTCGGCCATCCGATTTCATCAAGTTCTGTGATTACAATGTTGACTGTTTCATGTTCCGTGCCGCTCTTGTCGGTGGTGAACCATTGTATCTCTTTGAGCGACAGATTGGCGGGGAACGCTGTTCCTATCACTGATGCGGCCCATCCCTGATAGCCGAGATAGTCGAATATCTCTACGTTGGGGGCGTCAAATCTGAACTCTCTCATGGGCTCATCCCAATTAACTGTGACGATTCCGGCATCGGCGGTGGCGCTGACGCCATAGGGGCGGTCAAGGCGGTTTTTCAACTCGAGGTCAAAGGTGCTTCCTGATGCTATGTCCACATGTTTGCTTAGATTCTCATACCCGCTTGCAATGACTGACAGAGAGTAATCTTTGCCATCTGCCGACAACAACTCGTCAAAGACGTATCGACCGTCAGCATCTGTCAGCGTCTTGTAGTTGAAATATCCTAAAGCGCTCACCGAGGCACCGGCAACCGGTGTTCCGTTCTGATTTGTCACGCAACCTGAAACCTTATATCCGTTCAGACGTGTCAGTCGGATTTTACCTGCGTCTGTAATTGCGTTTTCAGCTATGCTTATCTGTTTCTCGGCATCGAAATAAGCGGGACGACTGACCTTAAGTGTATAATTGCCTACGGTCAGGTTGAGCTTGAATTTGCCTTCGGTGTCCGTTACATCGCTCAGTAATGTGCCGGACGCGCTGACGACTGCGCCTTCGAGTGGTTTGCCCGCAGTGTCGGTAATTGTGCCTGAAACTGTTCCTTGTTTGGCAGGGAGTGTCATCAACTCCACAACCGGTACATAGTCATAGAGCTTGCCGTCGTCTGGTGTGGCAGGGTCTATGGGTGTATTAACGTCAATATTGGATACTTCGAGCGAATGTTGAATGAATCTGCTGTCAAAATCCTGATAGAAGTTGAGATGCATGAAGAAGTCTTTGTCGTTTTTATGGAAACATACAACAAGGTTCCCTCCGTGATATTCTAACGGTTGACTGAAAGCAATTTCCATGACCTGACGTTCGCTGTCGACAAACACTTGTCCGTCAAATACTTTTGTCAGTTTGTCTATGCTTACCCAGTCTGATGTGCTCTCGAATTTGTCTTTGTCTGTTTCGCCAACCCAAACAGTCAGCGGACAGCTCTGTAGTGAAAGCTGGAAGTCTGTGGGATATCTCAGGCCGGTGATTGTAGTGGAATTGATTCCCACTTCATTGGCCCCGTATATGGACTGTGTGAAGTTGTTGCGAACATAGAAGTCAACCGGGAGATTGTAGACGGTTTCCGGTGATGGCTGTCCCATTGTCAGTGTCTCTGTAGGAGTTGAATAAACCCGAACGGCCGACTCGGCGGTCGTGTTATTGGCCGGGTTGGTGTCGTTGTCGATATTGGCCGTAGCCGAGACATAGAATATTCCGCTTTGTGAAGGTGCCCATTTAAGAGTTTCGGTGACTTTTGCCGACGGCTCTATAGAGAGTATGCCAGAGGTTGTCAGTGTGTTGCCGTCATGGTCAGCCAGTGTGACTGTGTAGTTGTCGATGGCTGTGACACCGTAGTTTGTGATGGTGACGTTGAACGTGGTCTCTTCTCCCGTCTTCAGAAATGAGGGGATGGACAGGTCTGAAATCTGCAAGTCAGTTGAGGGTGGAGTGCCGCCCTGAACATTGTCAATGATATAGACACAATAGCTCATGTCATCAGTCAGGAAATATTTGTCAATCGCGATTTTTATGCGGCAAGTCTTGCCCGCGTATTGCGGTAAGTCTATAGAGAGGTGAGCGAAGTCGTTGCTCATCACATGTCGCATATCCCCGCCGTCGGGTTGTATTCTGTAGACAGTCTGCCAGGTCGCACCGTTGTCTTCCGAGACTTCGATGCGGAATTTTACATTGGCGGGATCGGCTGCATAAGCATCCGGAATGCCAAATTTTGTGCCGTTAACCTTATAGTCAAAGGAGAATGTCGGATTGGAACCCATCTTGACAGCAGGTGTGGTCAGGGCATCGTCTCCAATGAAGGATTCCGACCACATAGCGCGAGAGCCGTTTACTCCGCCTGAAGCCATATAGAACATACCTATATCCCATCCTTCCGGAGTGCCGTTTTCAAAATCTTCAGATAACCAGCTGATCGCTGTTGTCTCCGAGCCATCTTCGGCCCTGGCGACATTGAAGGTCGACATCAGGAGCAGAAGAATTGTGATTGTCAGATGTGTGATTTTTTGATTCATGGTTTTAAGTTTTGTAAATCATATTGATATTGTTGTTAAAATCATAACCAAAATTATATCCGTATCCCGACGTCCGTTGCCAAAAACGCGAAAAATATGTGCCAGAACACCGAATTCCCTGTTTTAATACATTGTTTACAATATGGCGCGGTAAATGTATTCCTATGATAATGTGTTGTCTTTTTGTGATTTATTGTCCTCTTTAGCTTGTTTGATAAATTCGCGCGGCGACATGCCTGTGATTTGTTTAAAAATTGCTGAAAAGTTGCTACGTGATTTTATACCGACTCTATCGGCGATTTCTTCAACTGATATGTCATGTGTCAAACCCTCGGTTTTGAGGATAATGCAGGCCTCCCGGATACGTTTTTCCATTAACAGCTGACGGAAAGATTTGCCGATACGCTGGTTGATCACTGTCGAGATGTATTTGGTGTTGTATCCGCTCAGTCGGGCGAGACGGTCAAGGGAGAATCCTTCGGAGCAGAAATTTGACGGCTCGGCCATTATTGTTTCTACTGCCGCAAGAATGTCGTTGCTCATGGTTTCACTCAGACCGTCTTTGGCTGCGGATGCCGAAGCGTTTGACTCTTCTGTTTCCGGTGGTGTCGGTCTTGGCGCAACGTTCAGGGTCATCAGCTCGTTGTTTTTCAGATAGAGGTTACGGTTGATACGCTTTATCGTCATGTTGCTGCGCATGAGGAGTAGCAATAAGGCCAGCAGAACAGCCGAGACACCTGATGCTCCCCAAAGGATTTTGCGCAGCATGTCGCTTCTGACATTGGCTCTGAAAAGCTCGTCGCGCACGATATTCATGTCGTATGTCGCTTGCATGTCATAGATAGTGTTGGCGCTTGTAAGATTCAGAACAGAATCTTTCAATGCCAGATATTCGGCTTTGGTCGACATGGCCTGCCGGGGATCGCCGGCGGCGGCGTAATAGTCGGCCATAAGCTTGAGATTCGCCATCTTCATTTCTTTCAGATTGTTGTCTTCGGCGATCCGGTTGGCCTTTTGCAGATATTCAACAGCAGAATGAAAGTCATTTTTCAGAGCGTACGTCTTTGCGATATTTTCAAGCGCACATACCCTGCTGGATATAAACGCAGTCGTGTCCAACAAGGTGGTATAAGCGCGCCTGAAGTTTGCGACCGCCGAGTCATACCGTTTGCCGACAATATCGAGCATGGCATCGTTGGTGGCAATTACTGATTCATAGAAAATTCCTGAGGGGATGTCGGTCATTGTGTTGAACTCATTCATTATGTCCACCTCTGAAATCAGTTGATCGTGGGCAAATGCGCTATTGAGTAAATTATGGTGCACTGTCAGAAAATTGGTGTAATCCTTGTGGTCGGCACACCATCGCCATGCCTTTCGCGAATAGCTGATGTCTTTGGGGTAGTCACCAAGATAGGAATAGATAATCGACAGATAGATGTTTGATTTGTTTGTCTCATAGTCGTCGCCCTGTGAAATGGCTTTGAGGAAACACTCATATGCTGCGGGAAAATTATGTGAGAGGAAATACAGGTGACCGCATATGTTGAATGCTTTTGCACGCATAGCGGGTGTGCTCCCCTCCAATGCCGGATTGTTGGCGATTAGTGAGAAGCAAATAAGTGCGCTGTCGGGGTTGTTCTCTTGAAAATATCGGTTACCGCTTTCCTCGAGTTCAGTTATATTTCCAGCATTGTCAGGGTTGAGCGCTGCCGATGCGGATGCGCGGGGTGCCGTCTGTAGAACTATGACAAGTAATAATAACAAAGTGTGTCGCATTATCAGGTCCGTTTTTTCGTCATGCCCTACAAAGGTATAAAAAATCAGGCTCATTTTTGAGGTTGCTTAATAATATGCAGACTATGTTCATCTGGCGAATTATGAGTGACAAAGTGTCGAAGTTTTTGCAAATGGGGGCTATCTTCACTAACTTTGCAGTCGAAAAAGAAAAACGCCCGAATGATCACACAGGAACAGCTTAAGGAAGCCGGTGAGCGCCGCGACGCGCTTCGCCGCTATCTCGACGTCGACAACCGCCGCATACAGCTCGAAGAGGAAGAGTTGCGCACCCACGTGCCCGATTTCTGGGAGCATCCCAAGGAGGCGCAGGCACAGATGAAGAAAATCAAGGACCTTCAGGGTTGGATTAACGGCTTCGAGGAGGTAGACAAGGCTGTCGGAGAGCTGCAGCTCGGATGGGATTTCCATAAAGAGGAACTTGTCTCGGAGGAGGAGGTCGATAAACTCTATGCCGACGCCATAGCCCGTATCGAGGATCTTGAGCTGCGCAATATGCTGCGCCGCGAGGAAGACAAGATGGACGTGGTGTTGAAAATCAACTCCGGTGCCGGCGGCACGGAGAGTCAGGACTGGGCTCAGATGCTCATGCGCATGTATCTGCGCTGGGCTGAGACCCACGGCTACAAGACCTCGGTGGCCAACCTGCTTGAAGGCGACGAGGCCGGCATCAAGTCGGCCACAATCAACATCGAGGGCGATTTTGCCTACGGCTATCTCAAGAGCGAGAACGGTGTGCACCGTCTCGTCAGGGTGTCGCCTTACAATGCCCAGGGTAAGCGCATGACCTCGTTCGCGTCGGTTTTCGTCACCCCTTTGGTCGATGATTCAATCGAGGTGAAGGTTGAGCCCGCACTGCTGTCGTGGGACACCTTCCGTTCTGGAGGCGCCGGCGGCCAGAACGTCAACAAGGTGGAGTCGGGCGTCAGACTGCGCTATCAGTTCACCGACCCCCACACGGGCGAGAAAGAGGAAATCCTCATCGAGAACACCGAGACGCGTGACCAGCCCAAAAACAAAGAGAACGCCATGCGTCAGCTGCGCTCCATACTCTATGAGAAGGAGCTCCAGTTCCGCCAGCAGGAGCAGGCCAAGGTCGAAGCCGGAAAGATGAAAATCGAATGGGGCAGCCAGATACGCTCCTATGTATTTGACGACCGTCGCGTCAAGGACCACCGCACGAACTACCAGACGAGCGACGTGGGCGGCGTCATGGACGGCGACCTCGACGGCTTCATCAAGGCCTATCTGATGGAGTTTGCCGGCAACGAAGAGTGACCCCGGCGACGTCCCTCCTCCAACAATCGGACCGCTGTCTATGTTTTATAGGTAAATGTCAATATATGTTTACCTATATAACAGCGTTTCGCTATGAAAACTAACAGCACTTCATGGCTCACGGCCCTTGTCTCGGTGGTCGTGGGCGTTATCCTCATCGCACTTCACGGCCATGACGGCCTTCTAAACTGGGTTGTCGAAGCCATCGGCGCTCTTGTCGCCCTCGTCGGCCTCTGCGTGGCCCTCGCCCAGATTTTCCAGCATAAGATGGACCGCAACGACCTCTATCTCGTGGCCGGCGTGGTGGCTTTCGGCCTCGGGCTGTGGCTGGTCTTCGATTCGGATTTTTTCGTGTCGTTTGTCATCTATGTCCTGGCCCTCGTGCTGATTCTGGCCGGAGCGTGGCACATGTTCACCCTCCGCGTCTTCAATAAGACATATCACGTGCCTCTCTGGCTCTGGGTTATTCCCGCCATACTGATTGTGGGCGGACTGGCCGTGCTCTTTATGGGCGTGCGTGTCACAGCCGGAGCCATCGTGCTTATCTGCGGCATCGGGCTGATACTGAGCGCAGTCGGCAGCTTCACGGAGACGGTAAGCAAGATGCGCAACCGCCACGACGAGCAGCCTTCTCAGGCCGTCAAGAAGGCCTGACGGCGGTGGGCTCAGTATGTCGTGAGGCTGAGCTTCATGATAATCAGGTCGGTCACGTCCTCGACGTTGAAGTCGGTGTAGGCCGTGGCGTCGGTCCTGAAGATGACGGTATAGCCGCCGGTGGCGCCAAAGGCGCGGATGGCGTTGTCGACGCGTTCGCGCAGCGGTGCCAGCAGGGCCTCGCGCTGACGGGGCAGGTCGTCCTGGACAGTCTGACGGAACTGCTGTATCTTCTGGTCAAGCTCCTGCACCTCCTGCATGCGGCGCTCCTTGATGGCCGCGGGCGCGTTCTGCACCTGCTGCAGCTCTGTGTATTTCTTGTTAAACTCATTCTGGAGACGTCCGTACTCTTCCTCATAGAGGCGCGACGCCTCCTCTATTTTTGCTGTCGAGTCTTTATACTCGGGCAGCGCCTCGAGTATGCGCGTGGGGTTGACGGTGGCGAATTTCTGGGCCGACATGACAGCGGGCACAAGCAGCAGAAGAGTGAGCAGAAGTTTCTTAAGCATAGATGACGTTTTTTGGTTGTGCAAAGATAGTGTTTTTTGGTCAATCACACTCTGTAGCGCGCTTTTTCGTATCTTTGCGGCCGACTATGGCAGACAATTATCTCGAAAAGAAAATGGAGGACTACAGGCGCCGCGGAGGAGCCTCGCAGACGTCGGGCGCCACGCGCCATGCATCCTCGCTCAAGGCCGGTCAGGTGGCCGTCACCTTTCCGCGCCGGTGTGTCTTCATCAGTGCCGCGACGGTCTCGCCTGTGACATCTGCCATTGTCGCCACGCTGCGTAGTCTCGGCCATGCCGTCACGCTCAACTGCCACACCGACATCGCGTCTGCCCGCGACCTTGCCCGCGCCCACGGCGCGACATTCGACCCCTCGGCCGACACGGAGGCCGCTATGGAGGCCGACGCCCGTCGCCGCGGAGTGGCGATAGATGCCCGGGTAGATATCCTTGACGACGGAGTCAGACTGACTCTGTCGCCCTCCGACGTACCGGTGAGTCACACGATTGACACCTCGCTTCCGTCGCAGACCATAGCCTCGGCTGTAGCCTTTCTTATCCATCCCGACGCTGCGCCACTGGCGCCGTTGAACATCTCGGGCCGCTGAAAATCGCTTAATATTCGGCGAATACAGGGCCGTTATTGTGTAATTTTAAAAGGAAAATGCTAAATTTGCAGCCCGTTTTGCGATAATTTGCAACCCGGTTCTTATTTAACTTCTATAAAATCAACAAGATGAAAAATCAGTTTAAATTCGTCGCAATGGCTGCTTGTGTAGCCCTCTCAGCCGGCTTCACCTCTTGCAGTGATGACGACGATGACAACAACGGCGGTGATGTAGTAATTCCCGGAAGCACCTCACAGGTATTCCCCACCGGCGTCCCCTCGGACATCGACGGCATGAAAATCTCCACTGACGCCCAGGGCCGTGTGACCGAGATTAAGGACGGCACCGAGACCACAACCTTCGAGTATGGCACATTCAGCCGTGCAACGGAGTTCAACGCCAAGATGACTGTGAAGGACAGCGAATATCCCGAAGACGACACGGAGTTCTATTTCCAGCTTAACGAACGCGGCTTCGTGACTTACGCTCTTGAGGTTTATGTAAACAGCACCGACTCCGGCGATGACGAGTGGTGGTTCGGCTACAACAGCGACGGCCAGCTCAACTACATGAAGCGCTCTGAGGGCGGCAACGAAGTGACCACCGTGACATATACCGACGGCGACATCACCTCTGTAAACTTTAAAGATGACGAAGGCGAAAATTCAGTTTGCGATATCACATACACCAATGACGACATCAAGACTCCCATCGCCAATGTCAGCGGTCTGATGCTCTTTGACGAAACCTTCGGCATCGACATGGACGAGATGAATCCCGCATTCTTCGCAGGTCTGCTCGGCAGAGCCACCAAAAATCTCCCCGTGCGCAAGCAGTGGAAGGGCGAATCAGGCTATGACCTCTTCAGCTGGACCCTCAACTCGAAGAATCAGCCCGTCAAACTCATCGTCACCGAAGTCTACGGCGAGAACACCGGCACAAGCGAATACAACTTCGCCTGGTAAACATCCCACACGATAACCTATCTCCGGGGAGGAGACAGACACCTTGCTCAAGGCGTCCGTCTCCTCCCCGCCTTCTAATATAGCTAATCATTTGTTTTATGCTAAGCATTAGACACCTACGTGTTAGTCGCGTACGCAACTCGTTGACAGAGCGATTCCTGTTATAACTATGTTCTCCCGAAAAGTGCTTTGTTAGTGCTTTGTGAAAAATAATTAACCCTCTAAAACTCAGTGAGCTAAAGAGGGTTAAAAGTACC
>ENA-OYXX01000647-OYXX01000647.1-human-gut-metagenome-genome-assembly--contig:-NODE-647-length-15384-cov-5.632200_pt1 | contig 15384 bp, 13 predicted proteins | sample MGYA00243976_ERZ653434 | MGnify/ENA primary metagenome ERZ653434 (study PRJEB26926, sample SAMN06165112) | human gut metagenome | biome: ENVO:00009003; feature: ENVO:2100002; material: ENVO:00002003...
TCCATTAATATTCTTCTTTGAAAAAGTTTTTTTAAAATTTTAATTCAAAAAATAAAAGAAAATGAATGTTGACAAAGGCTACGTCGACGCCGCAATAGACCCGACGCTCGACCTGAAGAAAGAGATAGAGCGTCTGAAAAGGGAGAAGGGTGCCGTTGTGATGGCGCACTACTATCAGCGGCCGGAAATACAGGATATCGCCGACTATGTGGGCGACTCGCTGGCGCTGGCCCAGAAGGCGGCGGAGACCGACGCGCGCATCATCGTCATGTGCGGCGTGCACTTCATGGGGGAGACGGCGAAGATATTGTGTCGCGACAAGAAGGTGATTGTCCCGGACATGAACGCCGGATGCTCGCTGGCCGACAGCTGTCCGGCCGACGAGTTCGCGAAGTTCATAGAGGAACTCCCGGGCCACACGGTGATAAGCTATGTCAACACGTCGGCGGCGGTGAAGGCTCTGACGGATATCGTGGTGACCTCGGGCAACGCGCTGAAGATTGTGGAGAGCCTGCCGAAGGATGAGAAGATCATCTTCGGACCGGACCGCAATCTGGGCACATATCTGTCTCTTATACACATCTCCGAGCCCAAGACGGGAAGGGAGATGGTTTTGTGGGACGGCGCCTGTCATGTACACGAGCGTTTCTCGCTTGAGAAAATCATGGAGCTGAAGCGTGAGCATCCCGAGGCGAAGGTGCTTGTGCATCCCGAATGTCCGCGTCCTCTGAGGATGATGGCCGACTATGTGGGGTCGACGGCAGTGTTGCTGAAGGCCGTGACGGAGTCGGACGCCAAAGAATTTATTGTGGCGACGGAGAGCGGCATCCTCCACAAGATGAGAAAGGCGGCTCCGGAGAAGACGCTGATAGCCGCTCCGGGCGACGACTCGACATGCAGCTGCAACGAGTGCGGCCACATGAAGCTCATCACGCTGGAGAAGCTCTATCTGAGTCTGAAGTATGAGGCTCCGGAGGTAGAGGTGGCCGACGAGATAGCCGACAAGGCCGTCAGACCGATCGAGGCCATGCTCAGGCTGAGCAAGTGAGGCGCCCCCTGGCGGGGGGATATGTGTATGTCGCTAAAATTTAGTATATTTGCGGATTGAAATCAAAATTAAAGAAAAGACACAGTGGAATATAACCATCGCGAAATAGAGCAGCGCTGGCAGCAGCGCTGGCGTGAAGAGAAGACCTACAAGACCGAGATAGACGAGAGCCGTCCGAAATATTATGTACTGGATATGTTTCCCTATCCGTCGGGTGCAGGACTTCACGTAGGACATCCGTTAGGCTACATAGCCAGCGACATATACAGCCGCTACAAACGGCTGCAGGGCTTCAATGTGCTCCATCCGATGGGCTATGACGCCTACGGCCTCCCCGCAGAGCAGTATGCCATACAGACGGGCCAGCATCCCGAGAAGACGACAAGCGTCAACATAGCGCGCTACAGGTCACAGCTCGACAAGATTGGTTTCAGCTATGACTGGGACCGTGAAATCAGGACGTGTGATCCGGAATACTACAAGTGGACACAGTGGGCATTCATACAGATGTTCGGTGCCTATTATGACACGAAAGAGGACAAGGCTATGCCGATTGAGCGTCTGATTGACCATCTTGAGAAGCATGGCACGGAGGGTCTGCACGCCGCAGGCAGCGAGGAGCTGTCGTTCACCGCCGACGAGTGGAAGAAGATGAGCGACAAGGAGAAGAGCGACACTCTGATGAACTGGCGCATAGCCTATTTGGGCAACACGATGGTGAACTGGTGTCCGCAGCTCGGCACCGTGCTGGCCAACGACGAGGTAAGCGAGGGACTGTCGGTGCGCGGCGGCTATCCGGTGGAGCAGAAAGTGATGTATCAGTGGTGTCTGAGGGTGTCGGCATATGCCGAGCGCCTGCTCAAAGGGCTCGATAGTCTCGACTGGAGCGACTCGCTGAAAGAGACACAGCGCAACTGGATAGGACGTTCGGAAGGAGCCGAGATGCGCTTCAGAATAGCCGGACGCGACGATCTGGAGCTTGAAATATTCACCACTCGAGCCGACACAGTTTTTGGAGTGACATTCATGGTGCTTGCTCCCGAGAGCGAGTATGTCAAAGAGCTGACCACCGACGGGCAGCGCAAGGCCGTTGAGGAATATCTCGACGAGGTGAAGCATAAGACAGAGCGCGAGCGCATGATAGAAAAGAAGGTCACGGGCGTCTTCACAGGCTCATATGCCATCAATCCGCTGACGGGCAAAGAGATACCCGTATGGGTGAGCGACTATGTGCTCGGAGGCTACGGCACTGGCGCCATTATGGCTGTCCCGGCTCACGACAGCCGCGACCATGCGTTCGCCAAGAAGATGAATCTGCCCATCATACCGCTCATCGAGGGGTGTGATGTCAGCGAAGAGAGTTTCGACGCCAAGAGCGGCCGGATGATGAACTCGAAGAGCGAGCTTCTGGATCTGAACGGACTCGAGGTGAAAGAGGCCATAGCCAAGACCAAACGCTTCATAGAGGAGCAGGGACTGGGCCGCGTGAAAGTGAACTACAGGCTGCGCGACGCCATCTTCTCGCGCCAGCGCTACTGGGGCGAGCCGTTCCCCGTATATTATAAGGACGGCATAGCCGAGGTGATGGACGTCACCGAGCTGCCGCTCGAGCTGCCCGAAGTGGACAAATACCTGCCGACCGAGAGCGGCGAGCCGCCGCTGGGCCGCGCCAAAAACTGGAAGACAAAAGAAGGCTGGCCGATAGAACTGAACACGATGCCAGGATTTGCGGGCTCGTCGGCCTACTATCTGCGCTATATGGACCCGCACAACGGGGGAGCACTCGTATCGCCCGAGGCCAACGGCTACTGGCGCAACGTAGACCTCTATGTGGGCGGCACGGAGCATGCCACCGGTCATCTCATCTATAGCCGTTTCTGGAACAAATTCTTATATGACCTCGGCGTTGTTGTAGAGCCGGAGCCGTTCAAAAAGCTCGTCAACCAGGGCATGATACAGGGCCGGTCAAATTTTGTCTACAGGATAAACGGCACGAACAAATATGTGTCGAAGGGTCTGAAAGACAAATATGAGACACAGCCACTGAGAGTGGACATCTCGATAGTAAGCAACGACATACTTGACACGGAAGCCTTCAGACAGTGGCGTCCCGACTACAGAGAAGCGGAATTCATACTGGAGGAGGACGGCAAATATCACTGCGGATATGCGGTGGAGAAAATGTCGAAGTCAATGTTCAACGTAGTGAATCCCGACGACATCGTGGAGCGCTATGGAGCGGACACACTCAGGCTCTACGAGATGTTCCTCGGCCCCATCGAGCAGTCGAAACCGTGGGACACCAACGGCATAGACGGCGTCTACAGATTCATGCGCAAACTGTTGAACCTTTTCTATAAGGGAGACACCTGTCTTGTTGACGACTCGAAGCCGACGGCCGAGAATCTGAAGACGATACACAAGCTCATCAAGAAAGTCACGGCAGACATCGAGGCATTCTCATATAACACCTCGGTCAGCGCCTTCATGATATGTGTCAACGAGCTGACACAGCAGAAGTGTCACTCGCGCGAGGTATTGTCAGACTTGCTGATACTGCTGGCGCCGTTTGCGCCTCATGTGGCGGAGGAATTATGGCACAGCGCCATAGGACAGACCGGAAGCATCTGTGACGCCACATGGCCTAAACACAACGAAGAATATCTGAAAGAATCGAGGCTGAACTACGTGGTATCGTTCAACGGCAAACCGCGATATAACATCGAAGTCGAGGCAGACGCACCGGCCGATGTGGTGGAGAAAACGGCGCTGGAAAACGAGAATGCCGCCAAATGGATAGGCGACAAGACGGTCAGGAAAGTGATTGTGGTTCCCCGCAAGATAGTCAACATTGTGATAGGATAATAAAGCAGACGAAAGCGCGTTATAATAACACAGTGAGAAAGATAGTATTCGCCACCAACAACAGTCATAAACTCGACGAGCTGCGCGCCATCACAGGCGGGCGGCTCGAGATTGTGTCGCTGCGTGACATCGGATGCAACGAGGATATAGCCGAGACATCAGACTCGCTCCAGGGCAACGCGCTGGAAAAGGCACGCTATGTCAGGGAGCACTACGGATATGACTGTTTTGCCGACGACACCGGTCTGATGGTAGACGCCCTGGGCGGAGAACCGGGCGTGTATTCGGCCCGCTATGCCGGCGAAGGACATGACTCAAAGGCCAACATGGCCAAACTGCTGAAAAAGATGGAAGGGGTGGAAGACCGCAAGGCGCGGTTTGTCACCGTGATAGCGCTCATCATGGACGGTGAGGAGCATCTGTTCAGTGGATGTGTCGAAGGCGAGATACTCACGGCGCCCGTCGGGACGGGAGGTTTCGGCTATGACCCGGTATTCAAGCCTCTGGAGTCAGAGGCTGCAAGTTTTGCGGTCATGACGCCTGATGACAAAAACGCCATAAGTCACCGCGGACGTGCTACGGCCGCACTGATGAAATTTCTTGATGAAAAAATAAAATAAGGAAAAACATATATAGAAAAATCAATGATAAAAAGAGCATTAACCATACTCTCAGCACTGATAGCACTTGTCTGGGGCAGCGTCAGCCACGCTCAGGAGATAGGCAGCTGGAAGCAATATGCACTCTATAGCGGTGTGCCCGAGCAGGTCACTGTGAACAAGGAAGGCACGGTGTATTATCTCAGCATGGGGCGTCTCTACAGCTATGACCAGGCGAGCGGAGAAAGCCGCGACTATATAGGTGACATCGGTGCACGCAAGATAAGTTTTGTGAAATATAACCCCGACAAAGGCTATCTTGTCGGAGGATGCGAAGGTGGCGACGTGGTGCTCGTTTATGATGACGGCCAGGTCTATATCATGAACGACATCTCGGACTCATCGTTACACTATGAGAAGAATCTCTCAGACGTCTGCTTTGACGGCGACGATCTCTATGTGACCACTACGTTCGGTATCGTGGTGTTCGACACCAAGAACCATACTGTCAAATGGTCAGGCATCTACGGAAAGAAACTGCGCGGTGTTACGACATTGGGCGACAAGCTGATAGTATCGGACGACAAAGGTCTCTATATCGGAGAGAAGGGAAAGCGCATAGCTGACTGGAGCGATTTTGTGAGCGGGCCGGCCTATATAGCCGACGAATTTGCGGTGGTGAATGCCGCCGATAATGTAGTTGCCTATCGCACCAAGGGTAAAGGTATAGGATCTTTTATCTTTAATCCGGAAGACAATACGGCAACGACGAAGCAGTCACAGACATTTCAGGGCGCCCCTTATCTGATAAATGCCCGCGATGGCTGGTATTTTAAGGATTCAAGTACAATCTATCAGGTTGTGGGCAACGGCGCAGTCGCAACAAAGGTTAAGGTCACCGGAAATCTGGTGACAGGATATGTTGGATTCTGGACAGGACTGAATAATGTCTGGGCCGGCACGGAAGAAGGTGTGGGACTATATGATCTCAGCGGCACAACAGTTACGGTCAAGGCGGAGCCGCTGAGACCGACTGACGCCATCGGCGTTGCCAAACCGGGTATAATAAAGGGTACACGCAACAACAATCACATCTATGTGAGTGCATACGGACCGACATGGAAAGTTTTTAATGACGGAAATGTCAACGGACTCAATACGAAACAGGAAGTTTATCTTTTAGACGGCGAGACACTGATAGACAAATCAGTCAAAGGCCAGAAACGTCCGGCAGAATTTGCCGAGGACCCCGACGATCCGTCAATCTACTATATGATGGTAGGCGACGGCATGATAGTAGTCAAGGATAAAGTCACCATCAGAAAATTCACTGCCAATGATATGCCGCTTCCGGCACCTTATGGTTATGGACTGGCAATAGACCCGGAAAATAACATCTGGGTGTATGGATCGGATTTCACAGATGCCAAAAGTCCTATAGTGATGCTTCCGTCAGCAAAGCGTAAAGACATCAACAATGTCAAGAAATCAGACTGGATAGTGCTTCCGTCAATGGGAAACATTACGGGTCAGGTTGACAGTCATGTACGAGTTTGCGATTTATCGGGCATCATTGTGTTTTACACTAATGAATCTAATAATCCAATAGTATTTTATGACACAAAGAAAACTTATGACAACATATCTGATGACAATCACTACGCATCGAAAGATTTCACAGACCAGGATGGACGTAGTATTAATTTGTCAGAGACCGCTAAGGTATCAGAGGATAAGAATGGCAAAATATGGTTGGCAACCTCAAAAGGGGTCTTTGTCATAGATAATCCGGCAAAGATGGTTTCGGGAGAGAATCGTATAGTAAGAGCGGTGAAAGTGCCGCGTAATGACGGTACGGACTTCGCTGACTATCTGCTTGATGGTGAAACTATCCATGACATGTCAGTAGATGGCAATAACCGTAAATGGTTTGCGACAATGACATCTGGAGTTTATTGTGTATCAGCTGACGGGACTGAGGTACTTCATCATTTTACGAAAGAGAATTCGCCATTGCCAGACAATATGATATTGTCGATATACGCTGATCACAAGAGTTCCAATGTATATGTAGGAACACTCTACGGTATATTACGTTACACCCAAGATGCATCGCCTGCAAAAGATAGCTATGAGGATGTCTATGCATATCCCAATCCGGTTAAACCTGGCTACACAGGCTGGATAACCGTAACCAATCTGATGAACAACTCGCTTGTGAAGATTATGGATTCGGCCGGACAGCTCATCTATGAAGGACGCAGCAACGGCGGCAACTTCGTATGGGACGGCTGCAACAGCAACGGCCAGCGTGTCAAGTCGGGCGTCTATTATGTATTTGCATCACAGAACGCCAATGATAGTACTTCGGGAGCAGTGACGAAGATACTGATCATGAACTAACTTACGCGCTGAAGGGTTAAAAAAGCATGGATAACAAACTAAGCTACGAAAATGACGAACACAGGCTGTATGGATGTGCCGGCATGGCCATCAGCCTTGTGGTGTATGACGGAGAGGAAATGCTCTCGTCGATAAGTATAGACAATGAGCCTGACAGAATGTTTGAAATGAGCGATGCGTTCTATTTCAGTGGCAATCCTTCACTCTCTGCAAAAGCAGCATGGTCACAGATAGTCAGAAACTTTCATCTGACGGCGGCCATGGCCATAGGCAACGCATTATGCCGCAGTCTGGTGCTGGAGAATAAGCCTCTGTCAGAGGGTCAGCGCAGCCGGCTTCATGACACCGTCATGGAGGAAGGACGCGAAAGCTGTTGTCTTGAAGACGACGAGTCAGAGCGTCTTTTCAAGAAAGATTATGACTATCTGTCGAGAGTCTTTCAGCACCACGGGGTTCATGACATAGCACATGAATTTGTCAGCGAGCTTGGCGAGCGTCGCACGATGTCTCGATCGGAAGTTGTCTATGCTCTCAGGGCAATAGCAATGCTATGATTTAAAGACGCTGACCCCAGACTAATTCGCGCGGGGTCAGGAGCCACAGACGGCGGGAATCCTTAGTAAATCCTATAACCTTATATATGGTTGCGTCGCGTGTAATCACGCTGTCGCGACCTATTTTTTCGGGTAACTGGGATGTAACGTAATCATGGCCGAAGCGTTCTTCTCCGTTAAAATTACTCATGTCACGGGAGGCAAGTTCTCTCGGAATTACAATTAAGGGCATAGAGTTGCCTTCGACTTGAGTGATGATAGTGTAAGTGGCAATATATAGTTCGGGATTAGAAACAGGAATAGTTCTATATAAAAGATATAAAGGAATCTCGTCAAGACGAGTATAATCGCGAGCGACGGGCTGTGAAGGGTTAGCGCGGTAGTCAGACAAGATATCATTGGCTTCACCGCCGAGGCGAACTTGCCAGCGGGCAAAGTCGACCATATACAGGCAGAGAAGCAAAGTAAGAGATGTGGAAAGCCAGTGAGACATAGATTTCGAAATTTTCACGTATGGCCAAATCCATTGGAAGAGAGCAATGAGAGCCCATGTTTGAGCAAACCAACCGGCACGTCCTACTATCCCGCCCATGGTGCTTGTAAACATTGATATAATGGCGCCAACAACCCAAATGAGCCAGGGGGATTTGAAGAGTTGAAGCAGACGCGTCGTATGGCCGGTAATCCATGCGACGGCCAAAGCAATAATGAGCAGAATGACTACGAAGCAGTTTTTTAGTAAAAGAATGAGATATGGGTCATCCTGAACAGAACCTTCGTTTAGACGACTCCATCCAGCCGGTGATACATAAGGAGAAAGAGACCCAATGACATAGAAGACGAGAATTGCTAAGCGCAGCCCACGCAGGGGACGTTTATGATGGTTAAATAATGTCCATAGGACCAATGCAGCTGACATAGGTCCTCCGCAGACTTCATGACCTCCACCAGCGGGAATTGCAATGAAGAGAGTCAGCCATAGAACCAGACGGTTTCGGGTTTGGGAGTAAAAAAGTATATAGAGGACGGTCATAGTCATGACCATGGGCCAAACATAATTGAAATGGATGACGGCTATAAGAGAATAGTCCCACCATGGCATCACAAGAGTTGTGACAACCAAGGCCACAGACTGACCTAACATATCAGATTGAGAGAATCGCGAACATTTAACAATCAATAAATAGTATGCAGCCACCAACAATCCACAAAGAGGAAAAAGAACAAAGGAAGGTATAAAGAGAAGTAGAGGTCCGCTAAAAATGTCAATGAGCCGTCCGTTACATGTAAGAAAGAAATGGCCCAAAAATAAAATTAGACCGTAAAAGGAATCTATAGTAATAGAGGCTAAATTTCTATAGAAATAACCGTCACCAAAGAGTGGAGTCGCCCACATTGCAATTGTTATGGCAATCGCAATTACCGCGAGGGTTATATATAGGAAAGTTTTTGAAATAAAAGTGTCAGAAATTTTTTTCACCATCTTTTTCCATAATGAAGTAGGGAGGACGCTGACGGGCGTCGACAGCAGCCGAGGCGACATATTCAGCCACAAGAGCTATGGCAAAGAGCTGAACGGAGCCAACGGCGAGAATCAGTGCGGGAATCCAGCGACCCCACTCGAAACAGGCGGCCACAACGGCGAGGAGTAGCATGAGCACACCGGCGCGGGAAATTAGTCTCAGCGGGCGTGAAGAGGACGTGACAACGCCTTTGAGACCGAGATTGAAGAGAGAGCGCAGACCCTGTTTGCCGGTCCCGAAACGACGGTCTTCCTGAACGTAGTCGACTGAGTCCGTTCTGAATCCGACGTAGGAGTAGAGAGACTTTGTGTAGCGGTCGGCCTCGCGTATCGAGCGGAGAGCGTCAATCATGGGGCGGCTCATCAGACGAAAATCGCCCGACGAGAGGTCTCCGGCCGAAGCGCCGAGGTGAGAGGCCAGAGAATAGTAGAGGCGGGTCAGGAGATAGCGCAGGCGCGACTCGCCGCCGCGCGATAGGCGGTGGCCGACAACGTCGTCGGCTCCGGCACGCCAACGTTCAACCATCTCGGGGATGACCTCGGGGGGATGCTGAAGGTCGGCATCCATGATGACGGCACAGTCGCCTGTGACGGAGTCGAGTCCGGCGAGCATGGCGGCCTCCTTACCGAAATTGCGGGAAAGTCTGACTGTATGGATGCGTGGGTCGAGATGCCGGCGGTCCATGACGATGGCCGCGGAGGCGTCTGTGGAGCCGTCGTCGACCATCATAATCTCCCATTCGATGTCAGAGGCAGCGCCGCATATGACGGCGTCAAGCCTGTCGAAGAGGGCGGGCAACGACTCCTGTTCGTTGAAGAAAGGTATTATGACGGAGACTTTAGGCATATGCAGTTGGGCGGCTTAGGTGTGGCGGAAGTGGTTCTGGATGGGTTTCTCGACGAGTTGGTTTATGAGGATGGAGATGATGACGGTCGCCACGAATGAGGTCAGCAAGGCCCATCCCTCGCCCCATCTCTGACTCAGAGAGAAATAGGCTACGAGCTGAATGACCGGGTAATGGACGAGATAAATATTGTACGAAACGTTGTCGTTACGTCCCGACCATGTGGCCCAGCGGCCGACCATACTCAGCCAGATGACGATAGTCGAGAAAATCAGCGGTTCGATGGTCAGCTGATAGCCGACGAAACTTTGAAACGTGGACTGGAGGATGACACAGACGATGATGACGGTCTTTTTGTATTTCCTCATGGTGTCGAGGAAGTAGTAGAGGAGGACGCCGGAGTAGAAATACATCAGCTGACCGAGAAACTGGCGCGAGAGGATGTTGTAGATCTCTTTCTCCGTGGTAGAGTAGAGGAAAAAGAAGAAAGAGCGGTAGAGGGCCGAAAAAAACATCAGCCCGAGGAGGATATGAAGCACCTTGCGGGGCCATTTGGCGAACATCCAGGCGACAAAGGGGACGGAGAGATAGAGGGTCCACTCGACCTTCATGGTCCATAGGGAGCCGTTGACGGCGTGGATTGTGTTATGGTCAAAGACGCCCGGAAGATTGGGGTGGAGAAAGTTGAGGAAAGCCATGTTGGCCGCCAAATATCCCCAGAAACCCGAGGAGGAGAAATAGTCCGATGCGTCGGAGACAAAATAGAGTCCGAGAGCAAAAATGATGACTGTAGTCCAGTAGGCAGGCAGCAAGCGGCGACAGCGGCTGATGAGATAGGCTTTGAAATCATGTTTTCTTATATAACTACCCATCAGAAGGAAACCGCTGAGAGCGAAAAAGCCGCCGACGACGTTCGTCATAGAGACAGGCAGATAAATAGAACTGCCGGCCAGAGAATTGAAATGACTCACCAGGACATAAAGAGCGAGTATATACCTGACCACGCCCATATTGTTGGGCTGCGGAATGGCATATGGCACTTTATTTTGTCTGATCATAACGAAACATCTGAGATAGAGTGCAAAGATACGAAAATGGGAGCAAACACGGAGGATTTTTGGCGGGGGTATGGTGGAAAAGTGTTAACTTTGCGTCGATTAAGCAAAAAACTTTGAAGATGAATCTATTTGACACTATCAGCGCACACATCAAGGATGCGATGCTGGCCCGAGAGAAAGTGAGGCTTGAGACCCTGCGCGGCATAAAGAAGGAATTTCTGGAGGCCAAAACGGCCAAAGGAGGCGACGGCACACTCAGCGACGAGCAGGCCGTCAAGATACTGACCAAGATGGCCAAACAGCGCCGCGAGACAGCGCAGATATATGACGAGCAGAACCGTCCGGAGCTGCGCGACAACGAGCTGGCTGAGGCTGTTGTCATCGAGGAATACCTGCCGAAGCAGATGAGCGACGCCGACCTCGAGAGCGCGCTCAAGGAAATCATAGCCGCCACCGGAGCCACCTCGATGAAAGAGATGGGCAAGGTGATGGGCAAGGCCACCAAGCAGCTCGCCGGCAAAGCCGACGGCAGCCGCATCTCGGCGATGGTAAAACAGTTATTATCTTGAAATTCAACATAAAGCAACATAACGATGCTTACACTCCAACAGATAAAATCAGACCCTGAGCGCGTCATAGCGCGTCTGGCCGTCAAAGGATTTGACGGGCGCGAAGCCATAAGCGAGGTAATCAGGCTCGATGACAGCCGCCGTGCGCTGCAGCTTGAGAACGACAACCGTTCGGCCGAGCTGAACAAGATGGCCGCGTCGATAGGCGCCCTGATGAAGCAGGGACGCCGCGAGGAGGCCGAGGAGGCCAAGGCCCGTGTGGCCGAGCTGAAGGCTGCCAACAAGGCGACGGCCGACAATCTCGACGAGGCCGAGCGTAAAATTCGCGCGATACTTCTGACAGTGCCGAATCTGCCCTGCGACGCCGTACCCGAGGGTCTCACCGCCGCCGACAACGTGGTCGAGAAGACCGGCGGTCCGATGCCCGACCTGCCCGCCGACGCGCTGCCCCACTGGGAACTCGCCAAGAAATATAATCTGATAGACTTTGATCTCGGCGTGAAAATCACCGGAGCCGGCTTCCCGGTCTATATCGGCAAGGGTGCGCGACTTCAGCGCGCGCTGATACAGTTCTTCCTCGACGAGGCCGGCAAAGCCGGTTATCTCGAGATACAGCCTCCCTATGTGGTTAACGAGGCTTCGGGCTACGGCACGGGCCAGCTTCCCGACAAAGAGGGACAGATGTATTATGTCAACGAGGACAATCTCTATCTGATACCCACAGCCGAGGTTCCTGTCACGAACATCTACCGTGACGTAATACTGCCCGGCGACTCACTTCCGCGTAAAAACTGCGCCTACTCGGCATGTTTCCGTCGCGAGGCCGGTTCATACGGCAAGGACGTGCGCGGCCTGAACCGTCTGCACCAGTTTGACAAGGTGGAGATTGTGCGCATAGAGAAGCCCGAGAACTCCTATGCAGCCCTGGAAGAGATGAAAGACCATGTCCAGGGTCTGCTCGAGAAGCTCGGACTGCCCTGGCACATACTGCGTCTGTGCGGCGGCGACATGTCTTTCACATCGGCCATCACGTTTGACTTTGAGGTTTACTCGGCCGCACAGAAACGCTGGCTCGAAGTGTCGTCGGTGTCGAACTTCGAGACCTATCAGGCCAACCGTCTGAAATGCCGTTACCGCGGAGAGGACAAGAAGACCCATCTCTGCCACACCCTCAACGGGTCGGCCCTGGCGCTGCCGCGCATCATGGCCGCACTTCTTGAAAACAACCAGACCCCCGATGGTATCGTTGTCCCGGAGGTACTCAGAAGCTACACAGGCTTCGATATCATAGACTGAACAAAAAGCAATAATGTCAACATACACAGAAGACCGCCGCAAGGTGACCACCCGCCGACTGATAGAGATGAAGCAGCGCGGCGAGAAGATAGCCTGTCTGACGGCCTATGACTACTCGATGGCGCGCCTGATAGACGGCGCGGGCATCGATATGATACTTGTGGGCGACTCGGCGTCTAACGTCATGGCGGGCAATGTCACGACGCTCCCGATGACTATCGACCAGATGATTTATCACGCTAAGTCGGTAATCAAGGGAGTAGAGCGTGCTTTGGTTGTCTGCGATATGCCTTTCGGGTCATATCAGGGCAACTCGAAAGAGGCGCTGGCCAACGCCGTGCGCATAATGAAAGAGAGCCACGCCGAGGCCGTGAAGCTTGAGGGTGGCGCCGAGATACGCGAGTCAGTGGAGCGCATACTGTCGGCAGGCATCCCCGTATGCGGACACCTCGGACTGACGCCCCAGTCAATCAACAAGTTCGGGTCATACAATGTCAGGGCCCGCGAGGCAGCCGAGGCCGAGAAGCTCATAGCCGACGCCAAGCTGCTCGATGAGCTCGGATGTTTCGCCATTGTCCTGGAGAAGATTCCGGCCGAGCTGGCGCGTCGCGTCACCGAGGCTGTCAGCGTGCCCACCATCGGCATCGGAGCCGGCGGAGCCACCGACGGCCAGATACTCGTGATGCACGACATGCTCGGAATCAACAAGGGATTCTCGCCGCGCTTCCTGCGCCGCTACGCCGATTTGTCCACCGTCATAGACGAGGCCGTCAGCCACTATGTCAGCGACGTGAAAAGCTCAGACTTCCCCAACGCCGGCGAGCAATATTAAGCCCGCAGCATACATCTGATAAAGGCCGGGGCGCCTCTCTCGTAATTGGGGAGGCGCCCCGGCGGCTGTTCTGATGGAGGCGTCACTCGGTTGGAGTGGTGCTACCGGTGGCGGGACCGGTTGTTTCGGCGGCGCGGGCAATGATGCGCATATGTGCGTCGGGATAGCGCAGGACGAGACATGAGCCCTCGGTGATGACCACGGCGTCGGTGTTGCGCTGATCGCTGCGTTTCAGGTCGAGGCGTTCGGCGGTCATGGGAATAAACGAGTATTTTGTCATATACTGAGGGTCGATGACAATGCCGTTGCCGGGCATGCCGCAATTGTCGAAAGTCTCGGAGTGGACGACATAGAGTGAGCCGAACTTCGAGCGCAGCTCGGTGAAATCGATGCCCCAGCGGGTAATGGTGTCAGAGGCGGTGAACACGCGCTGATGGTCGATGCGGTTGAGGCGGTCGATAAGGTCGGAACCGCCTATGAGTACTTTGCGGCGCGAGCCCGCGTGACCGGCGAAAGCCTGACGGGTCATGGAGATGACGAAGTCCTCGTCGCACTTTGAGGCGGGGTCGTAGATCATGGTCTTGCCGGCCTGGTGCCAGATGCCTTCGGTCAGCATGACATCCTCTTTTTTCTGAGGGTCGCTGATGACGGCCTTGACGCCGAAGAGGAAATTCTTCTCCATGCCCATGCGCATGTCGATGACGGCAACCTCCTCCTGGTCGCTGAAAGTCCAGCCAACCTCCTTGTTAGTCATACGCTGAAGGGTGGATTCCTCAATCTGGGCCTTGAAAATCTGACAGTAATTGTAGGATTTCACGGGCAGAGCCTCAAATGATGCGGTCTGGACATCGAGTTCGGTGGCGGCTCGCCCCATGCGGACAATTTCTGTGCCGGAGGTTAGGCTGACCGACTCGGATTCGCCGAGGTTGACGGGAGTTACCTTGACGGAGGAGTCGTTTTTGGAGGTGACATACCCTACGACGGGCTGGCCGGCTGCATTAAGGAGCGTGGGGAAAAGGACTGTCTCCGTCTGCTCGAAGATGACAGCGTCGCTACATTTGATGGAGGCGCCTTTGGATGTCAGGGTGACATCGTCTGAGGCCTTGGCTGAGGTTGGTCGGGTGTCGACGAGATAGTAGCCTACTTTCATGGCGCCGGCGCGGCGGTGGTTGGCCATGCGCGAAATCTGGTCGATGGGAGTGGCTGAGGGTCTGACTTTTACCACACGGCTGTCGAGCTCGCTCAGGAGAAGACCGGGAGCGGCCTCGCGGGTGAGAGAGGTTGTGAGCGGTCCGTTGGTGATGTGAGAGGCGCCGGCGGCGCTTTTGATGACTGATGCGTTGTTCATAGTGATTTAAAGATAAAAAAGATTAGAAACGGTCCCAGACGTTGGGACGGATGTTGCGGAGAATTTCTACCTCTCCACGTGGTTCGGCGGAATCGTCGGGCTCAAAGAAATCTGCGTCGTCGGCCATTTCCCAGAGGCCCGGTTCGGCGAGACGTTCGGCGAGGGCCTCGTTGCGTCCGCGGAGATATCCGCGGCGCTCGGCTTCGGCGAGGTCTTCGGGAGAGGGAGAGGTTTGGGCGGCTTGGGTGTTTTGGGAGTTTTGGGTGTCTTGAGAATTTTGGGAATTTTGGGAGGGGTCGGGAGATGTTTTGGTGGTTTTCATAGCGGTTTTGGTTTGGTTTGCGATGCAAAGTTAGGGCGAGAAAAAGGGGGTGCGGGTGCAATCGTGCCCGAACTGTCTCTTATACACATCTGACGCTGCCGACGACTCCTTACGTGTAGATCT
>ENA-OYXX01000648-OYXX01000648.1-human-gut-metagenome-genome-assembly--contig:-NODE-648-length-15372-cov-5.639616_pt1 | contig 15372 bp, 27 predicted proteins | sample MGYA00243976_ERZ653434 | MGnify/ENA primary metagenome ERZ653434 (study PRJEB26926, sample SAMN06165112) | human gut metagenome | biome: ENVO:00009003; feature: ENVO:2100002; material: ENVO:00002003...
GCTGAACGAGCCGCAGCCGCGCGAGAGCTTGCAGCCGCCGACGCGCTACACAGAGTTATTAGCACCACCAGCCACAGCGACCGAGCCGACATCAGCCAAATCGCAACGCTTACCATGTGGGAGACTGGCAGTTTTACAGCAGCCTGCAAAGCCGCCGGAAAAGCTATCAGAGCAGTAGCAGCCGCCAACGGTTGCACCGCGACCCGTACCAAGGTTAAGCCCATCAGCGCAGCGGACGCAGCAGCCGAGCAACAGCGCCACCCCAATATGGACAAAATACCATTTGCCATTAAACGCGCCAGCGGAACAACAACCCAAGGTTATTATACAGTTGAATACCGCGACAGTAAGCAATTTGCGCCGAGCTGGTATAGAGTGTATCACTATGTTACCATTGCGCCCGTCGTAAGTTATGAGACCTTCAGCAGCGACGAGGACGCGCCCCAGCTTGCCACCAACGGCGGCATTAACGCCATCACCGACCAGCAGGACGCGCAAGACCTGCAAGACCTATACCGCCGCGCAGGATTGACAGACCGCGAATGTACCATTTGCACATACATGATTGATAACACCGCAGCCGCCGCAGGAATTAAGGCTGTATCAGAGCACCAGCAGCAGACCGCCGAGCGAGTGCAAGCAGCCACCAGCGCCGCACAAGCCCGGCGCATACAGCGCGACGCAGACCGCCGCGCCGAAGATGTTAGAAGTGCAGCACAGCGCGACAACGCCATGAGCCGCGCAGGAGTATACAGCGACCGCACCCGCCGCGACATCATGCAGCGCATACGCACTAAGCTAGCAGCAGCAACCAGCAGCCCGACGCAGCCAACCGCCGCCGAGCTTGCCGAGGGCATCGGAGCGGAGTAGGAGCGCCAGCAGGAGCAACAGCGCCGCGATTATTCCGCCGCCGTTGCCGCCGCCCGTCGTGCGTTATGTGGATTAACTGATTATAAGCAGTTCAAGTAATTTAGCAATACCGCCCCAATAGGGCGGTATTTTTTTGTGCAAAATTTTTTTCGGAAAATTTGAAAAATCATTGCCGTTTCTCCGTCGTGGTGTGTATTAGGTATGCAAGGGGCGGCAAGCCCCGAGCAAGGACGCAAGCAGCGCCGAGCGACCACCCGCGCCGCCGAGGGGATGCCCGAGGGGATGCAGACCGCAGACGCGACCGAGCGCCCACAATCCGACCATGAAAAAGTTTAACAAACTTTTAACAGTCGGAAAAATTCCCAACATCGAGGGAATGAGCGTTGAACCTTTACAAAGATTTAACGCGGAGAATATCGACGTTGGCATGACAATTCATGCGCCTGCCTGCTGAGGCGTGGAGCAGCAGTGTGTAAGGCTTAACCTTGCATTTGAGAGCTATTGGACGGCATTCCCTGCCGTTGCTGATAGTATAACTAATTGGGCGGCTTGCCCGAAATTGGGATAAGCGGAAATCTGTTCGCGGAAATACGCGCAAGCATTCCCCCGTTTCGGATTTTATCTTCTGGTGAAGGTTCTATCTTGGGGCTGATTTCTGGTGAAGTTGGCTAGGAGTTAATGCGCTGTATGGATGTAAGCAGGTGGATGTGAACATGAAAAATCCTCTAGCCTTGATGCAAGTCAGGGCTATTTTCAGTGGGCTTGACCGGCTTCGGCTGGTTGAGCCTACATCAAAGGGCTGGCACTCTTTGAGGGAGGAAAAACATGGAACAGTATTTCGAAAAGGTGCAACAGTATTTTGGCAAGGCGCAGGAATTGCGCGATGCTATGCGCAAATATAGCGCCGAAGCAATGCGAACCGGCATCCCCGTATCTGAGGATTTCTATGTGAAACAGAAGGAACTTCTCAAGGTTATCCGTAACTGTAGGGCATACTGCAAGCGTCACAATCTCGAATATGTCAACATTTGAATAACTTATTGCCAGCCTTTTGATGTGGGCTTAGAACCCACAAATAATAATACGCGCCATTGAGCGCAAGGAGGATTTATCATGGAAAATATGCAGAAAAGAACGATGGATGTTGTGCTGGCTGAGATTAAGGAGAACATCACCAAGTTCAACCTGACCACCGATGTGGTTGAAAAGGCGAAGCTGGAAGTTGCCCTGAAGAATCTCGAATCTGAGTACAACGAACTGAGCCTTCTTCATGCGTGGGCAGGATTCAAGGCTGATGAACAGCCGATGGTTGCCTTTGCGAAGGCTTATGACTACTCTATCGTTGGTCACAAGGATGTTGACCACCGCGAAACGAAGGATGGTGTGAAGACCATTGTCCGCACTCGCGTGGTTGACGAAACGAAGACCCGCATTCTGAATGTTCAGGACTTTGTTGAATGGACTGAGGAAAGCGGCGTAAGCGCAGCCCACGACAAGGGTTGGCGCAAGGCTATCAATGATGCCCGTGACGCTGTAATTGACCAGTGGAAGGGTTTCATGGCTTCTAAGGGGGATACCCGTGTGGTGTCCATTGGCAAGATGAAGAAAGCATTGCAGGGTATGGTTAATGCTCTCATGTTCGTCGAGGGCAAGAATGGCAACAACGCCTTTATTGTGAAGGGCGATGTGGCTAAGGCGGTATTCGCCCTGTGCACTCAGCGCAAGGACGGCTTAAAGGGTTCCATTATGAGCGCTTCTGTTTGGAAGAAGCTTCAGATGGATGTTCTCCATGCTGTTGCGGCTGACAAGGAATTCACCATTAACCTTGGTGAGGAAAAGGATGAAGCGGTAGTTGAAGCCACGACCGCTGAGGAAAAGACCGAGAATAAGTAAACCTATATAGAAGGGGTTGGCGCAAGTCAGCCCCTTCAATTATGGGCTTACCCATAACTAATTTGTAGGAAGTTGTCATGAACATCATTGTGACGGACGGCACAATATTCCTCTTAACAGGTAAAAACCATGCTAAATGACTTTATGGAGGTATGACCATGAACTACAGTCTCGAAGCACGCAACATCATTTACAAGCTCACCGAAACGTTCATCACTGGAATCAATTTAGAATGCGACAATAATCAGACACTCTATGACATAATGGTAGAAGAATGCGCGTTCATTTTGACCGAAAAATTGCTGGACGGCACCTACACTCCCATGCAGTACAACGCTGTCCGCAATGAGCTGGCGAAGATGCTCTGGAATGTGTTCGAGAAGTATATCAACGAAGAGATGCAGTAAACCCATATAAAGGGGATTGGCATTGACCAGTCCCTTTAATTATGGGCTTATGACAATATGATGCCCTAATAGGAGGTATAACAATGACCAAGTTTGAGCAGGTAGGAATTAACTATCAGCATGAAGCGACCACCAAAGAAGATGCCAACCGCAGCTTCAAGTATAGTTGTGACTGTTGTTGCAATCGTGGTATGCGCATTGAATGTGACCGTTGCGCCATTGCTACGGTGCATAGCCTTGTAATTGCGGCATTTGATTCTAAAAAGAAAGACCGGTAGTATATTGCCGTTAGCACGGCGACGCAAGCTGTGCAGCAAAGAGTGAGAGCGGCTAAGGCTCTTAGGCTCCGGTGAGTAGAACAAACTCACCACGTGCCCACAAAACAACACAGCGAACTGTATACAGTTTTTTGATTTTATAAATGTGGGTACACCCTCTTGAGCAGAATACCTTGACGTGGTAAGAGGGCTGCGCTAACGTGCTCTAAAAGTCTGCATGAGAATCATACCCATTAAGGAGGTGTAATTATGGATTCCTATGGGGCACGTTTGCTCTACAAGATTACCGAACTTGAAGTTACTGGCAGAACTACGTTCATTTGCGAATCCGAGTTTAATGAACTCAAATCACGCATTGAATGTGATAACTCACATTATAGCATTCGCAAAACTTCAAGACCGCACGTTTGCGAAAGCTATATTGTTTTCCAGTAAGGGAAATGAAAAATCCCTAAGGGAAATTGACAACGGCACGCACTTGTGCTACAATATCTATGCGGGGAACCTTCGTTTCGATGGTTTTCATATATAAGGGAAAAGAGATGCTGTGGCGGCGTCTCTTTTCTCGCATTAAGGAGGAGTTTCAAATGAACGATGCGGAATTTCAAGGAATCCTGAACCAACTCGGACAGTACCTTGCAACAGACAAGAATTTCATTGTTAATCCCGTAAGGGAACCAGAATTTAAGCGTGCTGTAGCTTTGGCTAATGAACTATTTCCGAACGCAAATGTATACATCAAAGACGATCCACTTCAGATGGGTGCAATGATTTTGCGCATGGAGGCATTTGACATTAACATCAGCACCGAAAGGGAAACAATTCTTTTTACCGAGTTGATTAATATTGCCGACAACTTTGAAGTGTACGCAATTGAAGATGGAAATATCCGCCTTGCAATTGTGTTTCAAGATGTACTTGTAAGAATCTAACAATAAATAAAGTCCCTGTTTCCAATAACGGAAATGGGGACTTTTCACGTCCAATGTAAACGAACAGCCATAGTGCTAGAAAGGGAGATAAGAATTATGACGCTGAATGTAAACAACAACGTAACCATCAACGAAACCCTTGGCCATCACACCCACCATTGCTGTAAGCCCGTTATTAACAGAACTACTGGAGATATTTACGCAAGTGCAACAGATGCGGCGGAAATGCTTGGGGTTGATATCCGTTCAGTATCCTTGGCTTGTCTTGGAAAAGTAAAATCCTGTAAGGGAAATAGACTTGAATATCTTGACCGCACAAGCGGAAATGTAAGCTCACTTGCCGCTGAAATTCGCAGGTTGTATGCGGAAAATGAGCAGCTTAAGGCAGATGCCAAAATTGGACGTGCTATTCGTGAAGAACAGGAAGCGAAACGTAAAGCAGAAGAAGAGCGAAATGCAGCTATTGCAAAACTCGAAGTAAGGCTTGAACACCGTAAGCGCATTGTGGAACGCGTTGACGCTGAATACCAGAACGCCGTGCGTCACATGATGGAAACGGAAAAAGAACTTGTTGAACTGAAAGGAGATAAAAGCAAATGAGCATATTTGCAATCCTTATTGCGGCAACCGCATGTGAAAGCGCCATAGACTTTGCAGAAACTTGTATTAACAAGGGAAAGGAGTATATGACCCATCAGAAATTTAAGCACACCGCACAGGCAAGACGCTATAGAAAAAGAAGATTTGTTTAGAAGCGAAACCTATATAAGACGCTTTGCTAATAAGGCAGAGCGTCTAATTATGGGCTTAGCTCAAATAAACAAGGGAGGTAGTACAATGAGCAATCTCTACTATGAATTGAGTAACGGAGAACTGGTACCAAAGCACAAGGTAGATGCTGCTTTTGAGTTGATTGAACGGTTGAAGGAAGGGTGTTCGATTGTTGGTCTTTCTGATATTGATGTGTTTACTAAGGGAGATAAGCTTGACGCAATTCTCCGTTTTCGCAACAAATACGATACTCCAATTGCTGAAGCGAAAGAAGCAATTGAATTTTTAAGGGAGGAATAATCATGCAGCGTGTAGCAACTTTTACTAAGATTCAGGGTAACGGAAATATAGAAGTTATTATGAACGGCATTGTTAACAAGGAAATTCAGCGCCTTCGTCGGCAGGAACTTATTGAACTCAACAAGGCAAATGAAGAGCTTGAAAGGGAAAGAGATGCGGTTAAAATGATTAAAAAACAGCGCGATAGGTTACTTGCAGAAAAGTACGCAGAAAGCAAGCCTAGGCGCATGAGCATTAGAACTCGTGTAAAGAAAAGCATCATTTTTGCATGGGCATGTCTCATTTGTTGGAGTGAAATGCTTGGATTAATTGAATATATTGGGCCTAAGAAAGGGAGGGAAAAGAAATGAAAATTAAAATCACAACTTTCAAATGTGACGATAATGGAATTGTAAGTTGTAGTGAAAATGTAAGCGATATCATTGATAAAATGATTCAACTTGCCGCAAAGGTAACTGAGCGCTGGGCAAGTGATATTGTGTATGATATCAATGAACTTACTGATGCAATAAAAAATAAAGAATCAATTGACAAGATTCTTTTCTTCCGCGAAAACGGAGTTACTACAAGGGAAACTAATAAATTAACAGCAGAACGTTATGATGGTCTCCTATGCTGTTTCACTCCTATTCAAACATGGAGGCTAACCCACAACCCAGACACGATGGAAACAAAACTTATTCGTGTCAACGTAAGAAAGGAAGGGCTATACTGATGAATGAAATTATTAAAATCCTAATGGAACGTGATGGAGTAAGCCGCGAAGAAGCAAAGGAAATGTATCTTGAATGCAAAAGCGAACTCATGGATGCTATATCCGGTACAAGTTGCCTTGACCCTGAAGAAGTTCTTGCAAGTGAACTTGGGTTGGAGCCTGACTACTTCATTTACTTTTTATAACGGAAAGGAGATATAAACATGACACTTAAAGAATTTGCAGGTGTTGATTCTTTTTATAGAGATATTGAAACTAAAAAAGGAAATCTCGCACACAGAATACATGCACCGTATAATAGACAAGTTAGGACTTGAGAATATCGCACGCCATATTCCATTTGACATTGATTGCCTCAAAGAGAAATTTAAGAGAGATAAGCATTTTAACAATACGACAATGCAGGCTTGGGATGTAGCGGCAGGGTTTATACCACATATAAACAGAAAAACACATACTCTTGAATATAATCAATCTCATAGCGGACTTGCGTATCTATTCATTGATAACAGAATTACATGTTTTAGTGTATCTGAAGGAGTGAGTGTGTTAAAGGAAGCCGCAAGAATTTTATGTGAGGAGAATTAAAGAAATGAACAAAGACCAAGCGAAACGGCTTTTTGTAACAGCGTGCTACGGAAATGTTTATAATTTGCGTACAGCTATTAAGAAAGACAGACTTATGGTACAGGAAGATTGGAGCTTTTTCACTGACAGGCTTTGCCGTGATGGTGAAATCTCAATGAAACAATATGAATCATGGACTTTTCCGTGGCCTAAGAAAGGGAGGTAACACAATGAAATCTTCTGAAATGAAAATCACTGTAAGCCGCAGACCTGATGGAGTTCCTGAATTTACATTTCCTAAAGAATGGGACTTTGATAAGATTTTTGAACAGATTAGTGAATTGTGTTGTACACTTTCCGAAGAACTTGCGCAAGAGAAACGCATAAATTGGGCTTACAAATGTATGCTTGACTATGATAAAAATGTGGGGCATATCTATGGAGAATAAATACAGCATCATTCATATACACGACCACTATGAAATTTACATCAATGGAAGATTCTATTGTAGCGCAGGCACTATGGAAGAAGCGGTAAGAGAAATTGAAGGAGGAATTCTTTATGAGTAATAACAATGGAACCAGCGGAGCAGACGTAGTATTTCATATCTTCATGACGCTAATTACTGGCGGTGTATGGCTCGGAATTCTTGTTGTCTGGCTTATAATTAAGGCAGTTTCACAGAAGTAAAGGAGGTAACGGAAATGCTTTTGAAACTAAATGATAACGATTCCCATTCGCTCATTATGCGGTTGAACATTAATTACAAACTTGAGTACATTGAAGTCACTGTTAGTTTTACTAACAAAATTAACGGAAAGCAGAAGACCAAGCAATTTGCCGCAAGTGAATTTTCAAAAGCACTTGCATACTATAACGAGATTGAAAACATGATATTTTAAGTAGGAATGAAAATGAATATTAACGGATATGAAACAATAACTACATTTTGGGATGACTTTAGTATTGCCGATATGTTTGGCGTAACAGCAATTAAAGATACTTACAAGCGAGCTTTCAATGAGTGGAAAAGCAATTACAAGTATTTGACTGAACTTGTTATGGTACTCAACTGGAAAATCTGGCAGCACTACGAAAACAACGAATCAATTGCAAGAGTGTATAACGAGCTTTGGGAAGAAGCCGCTTTGTACGTACAAGAGAACCTGCATGGCGAAGAAATAGAGTATTTCTTCAGGATAAAAGGAGTGATAAGAATGATAAACAGAAATGAATCTTTGGCAAAAGATATATATAAATGGTGCAAAAAGAAAGGATTATGGGGTGATAATTGCATCTACTTCAACAATAAAGCATGGGCATCATGGTCAGAATGGAGTGGAGTAAAGGGAAAGAAGATTAATGAAGATCTTTATGAATATGAAAATAAAAATCCTATTGACTATTTCGAGTACGCAAATCCTGAAACAGTAAGTATGAGTTATGAAGGTGCGCTAAATCATGTGCTTAATGCATATGTAAGTGGCTGGGTTAAACTAGAAGATGAATTCCTAAAACTGTTTGAAAAGCATGGGCTTTATGCAGAATATGGAAACTCGTGGAACCTGAGCGCATACGAGCTGTAAAGGAGAATAATAATGTCTTTGTTGTATGGATTGCACACCATAGGTGGTAGAAAACATCGTTTATGCATATCTTTTGCTGGTAAAACAGCTAAAGGGTGGAAAAGTGCATATAATGGACCTCCATGGAAAAAATGGTTCAACAATCCAATCTTTCACAACAGAAGCGGATACGACCAAGTGCTTGATAGATATAGAGTTTGGTTTATATTCATGTGGTTTATTATTCAATGGTAAAGGAGATAGCACCCATGACAGTTGAAGAGCTTAAACTTGAAGCCGCAAAACTTGGATATAACATCACCAAAAAATCAGAACCAGTTAAACTTTTGCCATGTGTTTGTGGACACAACAAAAGACACTTGTGGTTTAATTGCGAAACCCAAATGCATTTTTATAGATGTGAATATTGTGGTTTTGATGGTTATCAGTCAAAGACTAAAAAAGACGCAAAGACAAATTGGAACAAAGCTATTGAGGAGGCGAGGAAAAGTGAAAGCAATTAATATTGATTGGGATATTGACTACGAAGAAGATAGAGAGTCGCTTCCAACAGAAATTGAGATTCCTGCCGACATGGAAGATGAAGATGAAATCAGTGATTATCTTTCAGATGTAACTGGATTTTGTCATAAGGGATTTGAATTAATCTAATAAAGGAGTCTGCAAACAAAAAGTCAAGACCCAAATGAAGAAAATTTCACAGTGAGCAGCGGAATAAAAAGGGCATAGCAAAGCTGCCGGTGAACTGGAGCGTTCATCGGCCTGAGAATAGCCGCGTTTAATCAGCCGTTTTCTTCGGCAATCTCAGCGGGAGTTTCGATTTTTGCCATGCACTCTTTGACCCTGGCGTAGTAGATCCGCAGGAACTTGTTGGCACCAGCTGTCATGTAGACATAGTAGGGTTTACCCTCGGAGCGTTTCTTGTCCAGAAACTGGTACACGGCCTCGTCAGCGGGGCTGAGGCGCAGATAGACCGTCATGAGCTGGAACAGCGTTTTCCGCAGGTGAGGCGAGCCACGCTTCGTGGAAGGGTTGCTTTCGGAGTTCATTTTGCCAGACTGGTTGACTTCCGGATCGACTCCTGCAAAGCCTACAAGAGAGCTTCTGCGAGGATAGTTCCGGATATCGCCAATCTCAGCCATAAGCTGAGCGGCTAAAAGCTCACCGACACCGAACATGGCATGAACGGTCTCGTATTCCGGCAGTTCTTTTGCCAGACGGATCATCTCGGCCTTCACAACAGCCAGCAGCTCATTCATTGCGGTCAGCTCCTTGGCAGCCGTCTGGATCAGCAGCTTGGTGTTGTTGTTCTTAGGCAAAGTGACGATGTGTCCCAGACTATCGATGTAGATGTCGGAAGCCTTGGCAGCGGAGAATTTGTACCCCATACGTTTGCACCACTTCTTGTATCGTTCTGTGAAAGCATTTTCGCTGACCAGGCTGATACATTCGCAGTGCCAGAAGGTAGTGACGAAATCAACCCATTTGAGGTGTCCGTCAGACCGCTCAGGGCTTGTAAAGATTTCATTTACACCGGGAAACACTTTGTCTGTCAAAGAAATCAGGTTGCTTTGCAGTGCTACTCTGGACTTCATGTAGAGATTATACTGGCGGCTAAAGATTTTCAATTGTTGTCTTACAGCGTCCATAGGTGTATATTCTCGCAAATCCACCCAATGGTCAAGTGCGAACTTCGCAATTTTGAGAGAATCCTTCTGGTCGTTCTTGACTTTGCGGACAGTTCCTCCGCTGCAATAACCGTGAATCGCCAAAGGATTCACAACAGAAACAAAAATTCCCCGGTCATGCAGCTCCATGGCAACAGGTTCATGGTATCGGCCTGTTGCTTCCATAACAACCCTTGTGTTTTCACCAAGGGACAGAATTTGATATGCCAGCCGTTCCAGGCTGACAGCATCGTGAGGGACATCGACAGGTGCCTGCACAACTTCACCCATGGGCCGGAGAATAGCCACCGTGCTCTTGCCTTTGGACACATCGATACCAACAGCGTTCATTTGAAATACCTCCTGATTGATAAAATTCATGGCGACCGCTTTTACTCATTGCCTGTTCAATCTCCTGGTCGATTACACGAACGCACCGAAAGACGGTGGGACAACCTGCTTAAATCGAATGCTGCGAATGAGAGAGGCGGCTGACAGACTCCTTTACGGGCGTGTTAGCCCAAGGTGATAGCGCGTCAGACCATTTACTCTCCCATTCTAACAGCTTCGGCTTTGAGATGGAAATAGACACGGCTGGCTGCCGTGCCTATGACCGTAACTTTATTGTAGGAGGTGATAATGTGCAAGATAGACTGCTAGAAAAAATGTTTGAGATGCCTCGTTGGGAAACACTAATTGAAAAGGCAGATCTCAAAGGCATAGATAAGAGCGAACTTCGAAAAATGTGCCGTCCTGAGGTGAGGTTGTCAATCTATCAGGCAATCAAAAATGAAACGGCAGAGTTCTGCATTTCACACATGGCACAGATTCCTAAGGACACTCCTGGAGAATTTAGAACTGTGTTTGTAGGAGAGAATGTAGACAGATGCATTCAAAGTCTTATTAACGATTGCTTGTTTGAACTGTTCCCGGAAATGATCCACCCTTCATGTAAGTCTTATCAGAAGAATTTAGGCACAGGCAAAACGGTGAAAGAATTGTCCTCAATTCTTGCAGACACAAAAACAGAAATCGTTGGCGTCAAGAGTGACTTCCACCATTATTTTGATACGGTTAATCTTGAAGCGATCATGAATGTATTTGATATTATTGAATCCAAACTAGGATTCAAAAAAGGAACTGAACCTGTAATGAATTTGCTTCGCAAGACTTGGAACAATAATATGGTATTTGATTTAGACGGGAATCTAATTGAACAATATTGTGGTATTCGTCAGGGCAATGCCGTTGGATCATTTCTTGCCGATGTTATCTTGTATGAACTGGATGATTTCATGAGTAAGAAGTACAAATTCTATTGTAGGTACAGCGACGATTGTGTAACTCTTCATGACAATCCAAATGAAGTGATTGATGATATGAATAGAATCATTTCTAAATATGGAGTAAGTTTGAATCCGAAGAAAGTAGAGGTGCTACGCAAAGATAGATGGATTAAGTTTCTTGGCTTCAATATCAAGGGAGATAAGATTACATTATCTAAGTCTCGTGTTAAGAGTTTCCAAAAAGAGATTGAAGCACGCACCATCAAGCAGCGCAACATCTCCATGAAGCGAGCACTTAATAAAGTGCAATCCTATCTTTATAAAGGAGACGGTAAGTTCTCATGGGCTACTTCAGTGCTCCCCATTATCAATGTTCAAAAAGATATTGACACTCTTAACACATTTATTATGGATGCCATCAGAGCTTGCGCAACCAATAAGAAAAAGATTGGAGGTCTTGGAAGCGTAAATGATAAAGAAGATTACACTATTTTAAGGGGGACTGGAAAGAATGTAACAGCTAATAAGAATAAGACAGACAAGGAAATTGAAGGACTTCTAAGCCTTGGTTGTATGAGAAATGCGTTGCTTACAAATCGTGCAGTATTCGACACACTTGTAAGGCAAATGTAACATTATCCGCAGTGCAGCGGTAAATTACAAAGTAATATAATTCAATAGAAGGCGTGCATAAGCCTGCCAGCTCAGATGCTCTAACAGCCCTATCGTGCCAACGAGCATCGAGCTCACAGGCAACACGCCTCTAACATGAAACAATTAAAGTTATGCACTGATATTATTGAGTAATTTAAATCGTAGTGCGGCGACGAATTGCAAGGTAATAGAATTCAATTCGCTGCAACTTAACCAGATTGACAGCCCGCAACCGAGGCTTATCTCCCTCATTACGGGCTATAAATCTGGCATATGCAGCCAACATGAACTGATAAAGGAACGCACCATTATTATGAGCAATTCAAAATAATAGGAGGTATGGTAATGACAATTTTTAATGAGTTAGTTGAAAGAGTTTCAAATGGAGAAACGTTTCATATTGACTTTGAAAAGCGAACGATGAAGGTTGGTAATGGATTTCTAATCAAAAATGGAGAATATGATACTTCAAGGTATTTGTTTAGTATGGAAGATGATTCTTATTTTACGATTGACATTATTCTTCAAATGATTGACTGTTTGTATAAAAGTTACAAGTATTCCATACCAAGCAAAAGGAGTGATAGTAAAAGAAAAGTATATTTTAAGGCATGTTCTATGACAGAAATCCCGGATGACATATTACTTGCCGCAGAAAGGAGAGAAATTGCACAGAGCAAACTTGAAGGATTTATCTTGTGCATGATTCTTGAGGGTAGGTTTGTATGGGATGAAAAGAAACTCGGCAAATGGTTTTATCAGTCAAATGAAGATTCTGACCTAGTAATTCTTAGAAAATGGATTGAAAATAATTAATTATAGAAAAGGAGCTTGATACTATGATGAACAGAAATAAAAGAATGGAAGCTTTGAACAACGCAGGAGTAGACACGAGTAAGTATTTTACTGTTAATCTTCCAGAAGGAATTAAACCTGGAGCGACTATTTCTCTTGTAATTAATGAAAATGGACAGCCTGTTGTTGTAAATGAAAAGAAAAATGATGTAATTGCTAATCAGATTATTGCTGATGGTTATGTAAGGAATTCTAAGCTTCATAGAAGATTTGTTATGGCTCAGATGTTTCAAATGCTCAACTACGTATCCTATGATGGAACTGGGTCTGGATATAACGCATATCTCAGAAAATTGTATGATTATAAATACACTTTTAATATGATGCTTGAGGAAGTAAGAGTGCTTGGTAAGCTCGAAGAGAGAGATGAAGAAAGCTTTAGAGAAAGAAGTCATTTCTTCACTAGGGAAGTTATCGCTAATGTCATAACCGATTATATGGAAAAGCTTGAAGATTATATTGAGCAGCTTCCTACAAAGAAATGCAAGGGAATTCCTTACAAGCATGTGAAGGGAATGGACATTTTTGTTGCCGACTTGAATAAGAAAATTTATGAGCCTCTTAGAGACTGCATCTTTGCAATTAAATATGCTCGAAACTATTCTCAGAGGTATAGGTTGCTTAATAATTTTATGCTTAAAATGATTAAACTTCCTTCTGATACTCCTAAGAGCAAAGCATGGATTGATGCTTATAAGGGAGAAGGCGCATACTATACGATGAAGAATCTTCTTATGTTTCATAACTGCTTTGTTGAAGTTGAAAATACAGGACTTAAGTTGTATGGAACGAAGGCCGTTAGTTACATCAACTCTAAGCTTGACGAGTATAAAGGAGAAGGATGGAGAATGTTTGCTCTTATGAAGAAAGTTATTGCAAGCAATAATTTTGATTATGGCGCAAGAATGCATGAGCTTGGCGTAAAAGGTTATTAAAAACATAGTGCAGATAGATACTGCAAATGCACAAGGTATTTACATTCAATTTGACTCCAAGATCGTCTACTACCTGGATGTAGTCCGGTTTATCTACCGGCTTCCATCCAGGTATTGAGACGACTTGAGAGTCTTATAATATGAGTCTGTTAAAGAAATATCTACATAAATACAGAGTGCATTTTAACCACCTCGAATTCGACAGGTTTAATGGCATAAGCGCCAATATACACAAGGGAATTCAATTCAACAAAGCTGCATAAACACATCGCAATGGATCGTGCGCCCTCGTATCCTGAGGAGCTTCGATCCATCTCGATGCAATGCAGCTCTTATATGAAACTATTAAAGAGAGCTTACAAGATTCTTGAGTGTATATAAATTTATAAAAAGGAGAACAATATGACGCTCAAAGAACGCGCGTATAAGATTGATACGTTTGCTGCATATCTCGAAGGATGCGGAATCACTAACGATGAGGAAATCAAATCCGCAGCGCGTTATCAGCTCGAATGTATCAGCATGGGAGATGAAAACGGAAGGTGGTGCGATGCTCCCGATAAAGATAAAAGATCATTGCGCGAATTTGTCCGCAAATACTGCTAACCAACTGACTACCCACCCCAGAGGTTACGAGGGCAGAAAGGGAAAGAAAGGTGGATCATGGACAAAACTGAATTTATTTCCCTTATTGGTCAGGATATTATTGTTGATTATCCTTTTTATGGCGAACTTCAACAATGGAATATGAAAACATTTTATATTGATGACAATGGAGAAATTCATCATAATAGGTTGCCATTAATTATTGATGTATTTATTAAAAATGCTAAAAATCCGCATAAAGGTAAAGCTACGCATGGCTAAGGAGGTATGAATTATGAATTACATGGAATCTAAAAAGAAACTTGATGAACTTCGTAAGAGAAATGAAGTTCTATTCCGTATGGCAATTTCTCATTTGATGGACACGGGTATTCGACATTTTACAGAAAAAAGTGTGGCGCGGACTTGTGCAGAAATCATGAAGCAAGATGACAGTCATAGTATTATGACGAATGAATTTCAGTGTGAGCTTGTTAAAACTGCCGCCGAAATTGCAAAGCTAGATCATATTCACGTTCTTACTTATATTGGACGTGAGGTATATTGGGACGTAGGAGATAATGAAATTAGCTATCAGAGAGCAATTGGTCTTTTGAGAAGATGCGTAGAGACCATTGATGAGCACCATGAATTGTGTAGCGATGTGCTAGAAGATTTGTATTATGCAGGGTTTAATAACGATGAAATTGAATCGCTTGGATATGGATATCTACTGGATGTCGAGGAGGAGGGTGAATAATGGAAAAGAAAATTTGTTGTTACTCGTGTAACTGTCCAGATTGTGAAAAATGTGAAAAGAAAGTGTATGCAAACAATAAATGGATGACAAATGTATTTTCACACGAGCAAGATATTATGGTGGAGCACCTCTGGAAAGAAAATGCAGACATTGCATGGGATGAAGATGAAAACGGAGAGTTAATTCTTGCACAGCCATTTCATGGATTTCCTGTTGGTGAATTTACACAGGATGATTGGTTCCATTGGGTAGATGATCATCATAGCAAGGGAGTCGGTTGGGTGTACGAAAATATTAGTCCATATGATTT
>ENA-OYXX01000651-OYXX01000651.1-human-gut-metagenome-genome-assembly--contig:-NODE-651-length-15283-cov-4.380024_pt1 | contig 15283 bp, 16 predicted proteins | sample MGYA00243976_ERZ653434 | MGnify/ENA primary metagenome ERZ653434 (study PRJEB26926, sample SAMN06165112) | human gut metagenome | biome: ENVO:00009003; feature: ENVO:2100002; material: ENVO:00002003...
TATTGACAAACTGGAAAATAATATCTAACTTTGCAGTCGCTTTTTAGCATCCCGTGTGATGGGAAATTAAGGAGCATAACAACTTAATTTTGAGTAACACAAACTAATTAACCAAACAATGGAAATTTTCAAACTTGCGGCTCAGCCCCGCACCGAGCTTGGTAAAAAAGCTACCAAAGCTCTCCGCGCAGACAAAAAAATCCCCGTAGTGCTCAACGGCGGCGAAGTTATCGAGCTCCCCTTCAAAGGCACACTCAAACCCGGTGAGAAAATCGTCGAAATCGGCAATGGCAAAGGTCTTGTCACAACCGACCTCGTTGTCACTCAGGACGCTGTCCGCAAACTCATCTATACTCCCGACATCTACGCTATCGAGCTCGATATCAACGGCGAGAAGCGCATGGCTATCCTCAAGGACATCCAGTTTGAGCCGGTAAAAGACAGCATTCTCCACATCGACCTTCTCGAAGTTAACGACAAGAAGCCTGTCGTTATCGAGGTCCCTGTTAAACTCGACGGCCACGCCGAAGGTGTTAAAGCCGGTGGTAAACTCACTCTGTCGATGCGTAAACTTAAAGTTAAAGCTATCTACTCTGCTGTGCCCGAGCGTCTCGTCATCAATGTCGACAACCTCGGCCTCGGTAAATCGCTTGCTGTCGGTGACCTCCATTTCGAGGGTCTTGAGCTCGTCAATGCCAAGAACGCTGTCGTTTGCGCCGTTCAGCTGACACGTGCAGCCCGTGGTGCAGCCGCTACTGCCGCTAAATAATCAGACAGCCGATGAAATATCTGATTGTTGGACTCGGTAATATCGGTCCTGAATACCGAAATACCCGACACAACATAGGTTTTAAAATATTGGACGCCTTTGCTGAGGCGTCCAATATTAGTTTTTCGACCGAACGCTACGGCGATGTCGCACACATGCGTCTCAAAAACAAGCAGCTTGTCCTGCTAAAGCCGTCGACCTACATGAATCTAAGCGGCAATGCCGTTAGATATTGGAAAGACAAGGAGGGCATAGAGCTTGAGAATATACTCGTGCTTGTCGACGATATCGCCCTACCCTTCGGAGCTATACGCATCAAACAGCGTGGCAGCGACGCCGGGCATAACGGCCTTAAAAACATCGCGCAGATGCTCGGCACGGATGCCTACCCGCGACTGAGATTCGGTCTCGGCGATAATTATCCTCGCGGTTGTCAGATTGACTTCGTGCTCGGCGAGTTTACGCCCGAAGAGAAAACCGAACTGCCGGCTCGCATCGAGGTGGCCTGCGAGGCCATTAAGGAGTTTGTACTCGCCGGAATACAAAATGCCATGTGTAAATTCAACAACAAATAGGACGATGGCCAAAGACGAAGTACGTATTGACAAATGGACGTGGGCGATGAGAATATTCAAGACACGCACTATTGCGACCGAAGCATGCAAGAAGGGCCGCGTGACTGTCGGCGAAGGTGATGCGGCTGTGATAGCCAAACCTTCGCGCATGATAAAAGTCGGCGAGATTGTCAATGTGCGCAAACCGCCCGTCACCTACTCTTTCCGCGTCAAAGCCCTCACTGAAAATCGCCTCGGCGCCAAACTCGTGCCGGAGTATCTTGAGAACATCACGCCACAGTCACAGTATGACCTGCTTGACGTAGTCAAGATTTCGGGGTTTGTCGACCGTCGCAAAGGCCTCGGGCGCCCGACAAAACGCGAGGGACGCGAGTTGTCGAAATTCACCGAGAGTGTTTATGACAACGACGGTTGGGATTTTGAGTTTGATTTCGACGACGACGAAAACGTATAGACACGTTACACCATTATATAGCAATGGCCGGAAAGTTATAATGCAATCCGGCCATTGTTGTATACACGCGAGAGCTTTATCGAAGACGGAAACTGTTAAGCTCTTTAAGCGTCTTATGGTCTCGACGTATGCCCCGATAAGCCGCAAGAGCACATATTAGTGCTACAAAAAGCAATAAAAGGCCACCGAAAACAATCAGCTGGGCATCGGGGATAACAGAGTATACGATGAAAAAGCCTGTTACAATAGCAGCGGCAAGCAATACCATTGAGACAAGAGTAACTGTTTTCTGCAATTTCAGATTCTTATACAGGAAAATCGCTATGAAAAGCAACGCACCGATAAGCAACGACACTGTCAGCAATATAGGAGCGTCTTTAGCGTAAATCTGAGTGGCCTCTGCCACAGGTCGGGAGATTGTGGCAAACGGTGTGCAACAAAACACGCCGATACATACCACGGCAAGGAGCAGAAAAAGTGTTTGCAGACGATGAATATCCATATTATTTCGATTTTTATGTTATATAATATTCTGTATGATTATTTTGTAGCATATATGATAGCATCAATCACTAATGCCATTGACGATGTATTTATGCCGGCTTTCTCAAGATAAGGACGGTCATTGCGTATGGCTTTGATTAACTCCTCACTGTTACCCCCGCGCTCGCTCAGAGACAGCTTGTAAAAATTGACTGCTTCTGGCAGACGGCCTCGTGCCCATGCGATATGCCCGGCGTTAAGAAAATCGTTAGCGTTCGGATTCTCGACAGCGATGACACGTCTGATATACTGCTCGGCTCCGTCTAAATCTCCTGCAAGAAAAAGCACCCAAGCCAGTGGCCTCAACGGTTTTGAGGAATGTTCGTCAATGAACTCGGCCTTATGTAAACTGTCAATTGCGCTTCTATACTTCCCGGCCTCTATATAAAGATGCCCGAGTGTAAGCACGCACGAAAAATCGTCGGGATTGACAGTCTCAAGACGTTTGAAAATATCTATAGCTTCATCAATGCGGCCAAGACGACGCAACACTGCACCATAACGTCGAAGATTCCAAAGATTACGTCCGTCGAGCAGGTCAGCCTGCTCGTAGTAACGCGCCGCTGTCTGATAGTCGCCGCTGCGCTCACAGCAATAGCCTAATTTCTGATAGCGAAGCGGCTCGGGAGGCGCCATGGAGTCAAGACGTTCGAAAACCATACGCGACGAACTGTATAACCCGATTTTGAAATAAAACTCGGCAAGCGTCGTCAACGTTTCGATATCGCTGAAGTCATCTGCAAGCATCGGAGATTCGAGCGGATTTATTACTTCGGCAAAGGGATTATAGAACTCGCTTTTGCGACGGAAAAGATTATAGAATCGGTAGATGCTCAGCACATAGTTATTTATCTCGGCCTTATGATCGGCTTTTTTTGCAGATGTTTCAGACATAGCTGCAGCTTCTTCCATCTCGCGACGCTGCATATCAAACTGTTTCATCATTGCCGCGCGCTGTGCGTCGGGCATCATGCCCAAAGACAGCATCATCGAATATTTGTCGCTGTCACAGACAAACGGCATCACAGAGATTATTGATTGTAAACTGTCAATCAGGCCCTTGTCCAAACCATTCGAAGTAACCGCACTGTGCCCCGTGCGATACGGGAGAAACCAGTTAGCTACATCATTGAAGAAATGAAACTGTTTAAGGCCCGAGAATGTGGCCATGAAAACATCTGCGCCCTCCATCTGCAGCTCGCTGAGCTCTTTAAGATTATTGCGGACCTTTTCGTCTGAAATCATCTTTTCCCATTCAGGATTGCCGTCTGCGCTCATTGAATCCAAATCGAGTTCAATTGCCTTATCCGACAGAGACTCACCCATCTTTTTTATATCAGGGATGATTTCATCCTTGAGTTTTGACGTAATGCGTTTGGTGTCATTGGTACGAATCAGCTCGATAAAAACCTGACGGATATCAGACGACCAACCGGGCATCTCTCTGACCGTAGCAAGGCGGTCACGCAAAGTTTTGCTAAAAGGACTGTTGCGATATTTATAGAACGCAAGCACAAGTCCGACTGCGGCGCGCATTGATACTGTCTGCTCCGATAAGCAGTATGCGTCGAGCAACAAATCCACACGCCGTTCATCAAAATACTCTAAAAGCCCGAGTGTCACAGCACTGACCGACAAGGCCTTCACCGTATCGTCGACGCTCTCGTCAGCCATAAAATCCCTGAGAGACGAAATATCATCTACTCCGAGAGGAAATGTGGTCCACAAACGGTTGAAAATATCACGTTCGAGTGACTCACAACGCTGACGGTCAGCCGGTCTGACACTATCGCTTCCCGACGAAATCATTTCAAAGGGCGAGAGTCGGTCGGCTGCATGCTTATAATCTTGCAGAAGAGATGAGAGTGACTCGCCGCTGCGTGTTCCGATATTCCTCAGCGTATTGAAATAAAGCGTAGGAGTATCTATAAGCGAAATCTGACGACAAATCATGTCTCGAATTGCTGATGCTTCGTTTAAAAGACTATTATACAACTCGTCACGCGTCGGATCCTCAAAGCCGTCTACAAGATAGCGCAGCATATAGCTATAGCCTTGTTCGGCTTGCTCGATGCGCTCGCTGATATGCCAGTCAGACAGTACCCTCGCCGTATTTCGGAGCACGGCAAAAGCCTCGCCGAGACGTCGCTCTGAGAGCAGATAGTCGACACGCTTTCTGAAATTATTGAGTTCGGTTTCAGTCATAATTAAGTTCTTATATCAGTTATAACGCAAAGATTGTGCCAATGTTGCAGTATCAGGCCAATGTATCTTCAGTGTAGCGCGGAAGGTGCTCTTTAATAATTTTCCATTCGTCAGTTTCAAACGCATCGGCGGGTATTTCGATGCGTTCGTCGAGACGCGTTCCGAAAATCAGAATGACTGATCTGCCATTATCTGCATAATTTATAAATTTATCCCATGTCATAAATTCATCAGGTCTGACAACTTTCTCTTCGGCATCATCTGGATACCTTATCGTCACTCCTCGCTCGTCTGCAATAAGTCGTTTCGACATTACAGAGCGACGTGTAGCCGGCGAAAAGGCATAATCAAACCATACCAGAGTAAGAGCCATCGGAAAAGCGATAAACAACAGTATCAGTCCGACATAAACCGCTCTTATATCATAGCAAGCCCATACGGCCACTGCGGCCAACGGAGCGGCTATAATCCACCATCTCGCGGCGAGCCATGACCAAGCGAGCCCGCGCATATATCTGCGGGGCTCGCTTCGAAATGTGGTCTTTGACTCTATATGCATCCTTTATGGACGTAATCAATCGGGTTTGACAGACGTAATCTTTTTGGGCGCCTCCTTTTTGATGCCGTCGCGGATTAAAAGGGCATCGATTGTCGGGTCCTGACCGCGGAAACGACGATAAAGTTCAGCAGGATTTTCCGTGCCGCCTCGAGTGAGAATATTATTGCGGAATGAATCGGCAGTCTTGCGGTCAAAGATACCATTTTCCTTAAACGCTGCAAATGCATCAGCATCAAGCACCTCAGCCCATTTGTAGCTATAATAGCCGGCCGCATATCCCCCCGAGAAGATATGGCTGAACTGAGTCGATATCATCGTACCGTCGACCGCAGGGAAAATCTCGACCTGTTTGATGGCCTCGTTCTCAAAAGCGGCCGGATCCTTGACAGGCTCGGTGGTGGTGTGCCATGCCATGTCAAGATAGCCGAAATTGAGCTGACGCATGCAAGAGTAAGCTGCGCCATACTGCGATGCAGCCACAAGACGCTCGACAAGTTCGGCAGGAATTGGCTCACCGGTCTTATAGTGACGTGCGAAACCGTCAAGGAATTCTTTCTCAGTAAGATAGTTCTCGTTAAATTGCGAGGGAAGCTCGACGAAGTCACGATATACGGCTGTGCCGCTGAGAGACTGATATTTGGTATCGGCGAGCAGGCCGTGGAGCGCATGGCCGAACTCATGCAGGAAAGTCTCGACCTCATAGGGCGTGAGCAGCGAAGGCTTGTCAGCGGTAGGCTTGGTGAAGTTCATCACGATAGTAACCTGAGGACGTGAGTTGACACCTTCGTCTGTGATAAACTGGTCTTTGAAACCTGTCATCCATGCTCCGGGACGCTTCGATGCGCGGGGGAAGAAGTCAGTATAGATAATGCCGATATAGCGGCCGTTCTCATCACTGACCTCATAAGCCTTTACGTCAGGATGATAGACCTCGATGGCGGGGTTATACTTGAACTGAAGACCATAAAGTTTGGTAGCGAGGCCGAAAACACCGCTGATGACGTTGTCAAGCTCGAAGTATGGGCGCATGGCCTCTTCGTCGAAACTATATTTCTCTGCCTTGAGCTTGTTTGAGTAATACGAGTAATCCCATGGTTTGATTTCCATCTTTTTGCCCTCAGTCTTGGATGCGAAGTCGGTAAGTTCCTTGAGCTCGGCGTTAAGGGCGGGACGATAGGCGTCTCTCAGTCTGTCAAGCAGGTCGTAGACCGCTGCCGGTTTCTGAGCCATTGTGCGCTGCAGCGAGTGATCGGCATAAGTCTTTGCTCCAAGCAGGTTTGCAATCTGACGGCGCAGATCGGCTATGCGGCCTGTGAGTTCGAGATTACTGTACTCACCCTTGGTGTTGCGTGATGAGTAAAGCTTATACATCTTCTCGCGCAGGTCACGACGGTCAGAGTATTTCATGAAAGCCATGTAGACAGGCTGGTCGAGGGTGAAGAGATATTTACCCTCGTGGCCCTTGGCTGCGGCAGCCTCGGCAGCAGCGGTTATAGAACTTTCAGGGAGACCGGAGAGGTCATCCTTGTCAAGTATGATTTCATATGTGTTGAGTTCCTTTAGCACGTTCTGGCCGAAGCGAGTGGTCAGTTCGGATAGTTCGGCGCTGAGTTTACGGAACTTCTCGCGGTCGTCTCCCTGAAGGTTGGCGCCCGAGAGTGCAAACGAGTCATAGGTTTTAGTCAGTAGCATGCTGTCTTCTGCATTGAGATGCAGCCGGTCTTTCATATCATAGACCGCCTTGACGCGGTTCCAGAGACCTTGGTTGAGGATAATAGCTGTCGAGTAGTCGCTGAGCTTCTTTGAAGCCTCGACGCTTAACGCCATCATCTCGTCGTCGGCATCAGCCGACAGCAGCGGGAAGAAGACGTTGAGCACACGGTTGAGGTCGTCGCCTGTGCGCTCCAAGGCTACTATAGTATTCTTGAAATCGGGAGCAGCCGGATTGTTTACGATGGCGTCAATCTCTGAGTTGGCGAGCGCGATGCCGCGGTCGATGGCCGGCATCCACATGCTGTTGTCAATCTGCGAGAAAGGAATCGTTCCATGGACAGTCGAATCAAACGGGCGCTCCAAGGGGTTATTTGCTGATGTCATAAGAGCTGCAAAAGTAAAAAGCGGTAATAAAAGTTTTTTCATCGTGATAATGTGTAAAAAGATTTGGCCTACGGCCTATATGCAAATTTACGAAATTTCGCGCAAATAGCCAAAACCTCGTCTGCGGTCATTTATCCTAACAGGTCACGCAGGGCGTCGATGCGGTCGGCAAAGGCATCTATGGCTTTACGTTCATTCTCAGTAAGTCCGAAGATATCGAGTCCGCAATTTGTGCAATACATTGCGTCGGCCGAGTTGACATGTCCGTTCGGACAGATATAGCGACGATCAGTCTTGAACATGCCGCGGCGGTCTTCGACCGAGCCGAGAGCCGGCAATGTACGCAACCGGCGCAATAGGTATGTCATCGCGTCGACGCTGTCTCCGTCATATTCAGGCTGATAAGCCTCAAGCAACGAAACGGCAAGCGAGATACGTCCGTCGGCGAGTAGTTCTCCAATCAGGCCGGCATCAAAAAGACGACATTGATAAACAAGCTTTCGGAAAGCATCTTCCGATGACTCCGTATCACCATAAACAGTCTCAAGGGCGTATGCGCGGTCTACAGTTTCGAGATAGACCGGGAAATTGGTTATGGCATTGAGATGATAGTCACAGCGTTTTGCGGGGTCGAGCAAGGTAGAGACAATATATTTGCGGTACAGACCGGGCCCGAGGCCTTTAAGAGCCCGCGAAATGATAAACTGCCAGTTTTCTGCCGAAGGAAAGACTTCGGGCTGCGACAACAGTTCGACATATCTCCGCCGAGTCATCTCTTCGCGCAACTCGTCGGCCGTGACCGAAAGCTTATGTTCTATATCTTCCATTGCTGATACCATTATTAATTGCAAACTTACGAATAATTTTCGTATCTTTGACTTCATCTAAAAATACATACAAACGACCTTATACAAAAAACATGAAATTTTCATTCAATAATCTGAAATATAGTTTGACAATCGCAGTTGCCGCGGCTTTTGCATCGCAGATGACCGCCGCAGCGTCACATAATCCCAAAAGAGAGTTTCGCGGCGCATGGATGCACACAATCTTCCAAAATCAGTATCACGACCAGACCACTGACCAAAACAAGGCTTACCTTCGTGACCAGTTGGACAAGTTAAAGGATGCGGGCGTAAATGCTGTCATCTTTCAGGTACGGCCGCAGTCTGACGCCTTCTATCAAAGCGACATCGAGCCGTGGAGCCGTTTTCTCACTGATGACGGCAAAGCCCCTGAGCCATTCTGGGACCCGTTGTCTTTTATGGTCGACGAGGCCCACAAACGTGGCATGGAATTACATGCGTGGCTCAACCCCTATCGTGTCACATCTTCGCCGAAACAGACTCTGCCCGCGGGACATATTTACCATAAACATCCCGAGCGTTTTGTCAGATATGACGGCAAACTTTATTTCGACCCGGCTCTGCCCGAGAATCGCGAATACATTGCCGATGTGGTATGCGATATCGTGAGCCGATATGACATCGACGGCATACACTTCGACGACTACTTCTATCCCTACCCCGCAAAAACCGACTTCCCTGATGACAAATCATACGCACGCTACGGCAAAGGCACCGACCGCGGCGACTGGCGACGCAAAAATGTCGATTTGCTCATAGAAGATCTCAACGGGCGTATCAAGGCCATCAAACCTTGGGTCAGATTCGGCATCAGCCCCTTCGGCATCTGGCGCAACAAAAAGTCTGACCCGCGCGGCAGCGAGACTGACGGCCTGCAGAACTATGACGCTCTCTATGCCGACGTGCTGCTCTGGGCCGAGAAGGGTTGGGTTGACTACCTGATGCCTCAGCTTTATTGGGAGCTTGAGCACCCACGTGCCTCATATCTCGTTCTTGTAGACTGGTGGGACAAAAATGCATCGGGACGTCCCGTCTATGTCGGACAGGATGTTGAGAAGACCATGAAACTGCCTGACCTCGCCCCTTCAAACAATCCGACGCAACTCGACCATAAGATAGCTCTGACACGCAAGGCCAAGAATATCGATGGCAATTGCTGGTGGCCCGCATACTCTGTCACACGCAACTCACGCGGTGTGGCCGACTCACTCGCTACTAACCAACAGTCTACGCCTGCACTCGTGCCCGTTTACCCGTGGCTACAGAGCGAAGGACCCGAGTCTATTGTTTCACTCAAAGCCAACGGACGACAGTTGACATGGGACGCCCCAACGCTGCGTAATGCCGCGTCAGATGCCGTAAGGTTTGTTATCTACAGATTTGACAATGACAAAGCTTTTGACCTCGAGGACAGTGACAATATCGTCGCCGTGACCGGAGAGAACAGTTATGTCGTCACAAAACCGGGTTATTACATCGTGACAGCACTCGACCGCGTTAACAATGAGTCGACTCCGTCCGAGCCTGTAATAATCAAATGACATCGTCGCTTTAATGGATTTCAAGGTACTGACACTTGATTTGCCCCGTTTCGCCGAGGCATGCAGTAAGTTGGAGAAACTTGTCGCAGACAGCGAGTTCGAGCCTGAGATTGCCATCTATATACCGTCGAAAGGTACGAAGATGAAGCAATATATGTTCGACGGAGTCAAGGCCGAGGAAATTTCCATCATCCGGCCGCCGAAAGGCCGAATGTTAAAGTCTGTCTCTCGGATTTTAAAGCGTCTGCCGACAAAACTTGTCGACCGCATAAGAGTCGCAGAGGCCCATTTCCTCGTAAAGCGTCGCAGCCATATGCACACTGCCAAACTGCGTTTGCCTGAAATTTCGTCCGGCGTCAGCCGTGTGATAGTCATTGATGACGCCGTAGACAGCGGCGCGACACTTCACAAGGTGATGACAGAGTTGCAGGCCGTCTACCCCGCAGTCACATTCAAGAGCGCAGTGCTGACCGTGACCTCGCCCGCACCGATTTATCGGCCCGATTATACATTATTTGATAATCAGACACTTATCCGCACGCCGTGGTCAATCGACATGAAGAAATAACGTCACTACGCTCCGCAACTGTCGTGGACTTGGACGGTACCTATGTAAGAACAAGCACTTTAAAGGCTTACATGCTCCACGGCCTGCGCTATCTCGTGTCTAAAGGTCGGTTGATTAAGGCGTCTCGAGTCGCAACGCTGCTGTCACTCTATGCGCTCGGGCGCATCAGCCATGTCGAGATGAAATTCAAGTGCCTTGCGCTTATTCCGCGAGATGAAAAGATGTTGCGGAGTTTCGGGGCGAAAATGAGAGCCAAAATCAACCCCGCGGTCTCAAAGCTTATTGAAAAGCGTTTGGCCGACGGGCATAAAGTGTTGCTTGCAACTGCTTCACCCGATTTTTACATCCCTTATATTTGGGACGGCGAGTTTGTTGCTACGGCGGCAGACAATAACCCCGGTTTCACTGAATGTCGCGGCAACAATAAACTTGCGGCCGTCAATAAATGGCTTGAACAAAACGGCTGCCGATTAGACACCGTCATCACAGACCATCACGACGACGCGCCGCTGATAGCCGCCAACGCAGACGGCACAAATATACTTGTAGAGCCTGAAAAAACGACCTTAGACTTTTTCAGAGAGTTCGAGCCAGCGCATTTCCTTCTCATCGATAAGCTCGACAAGTGAGGTATAGCGCGCCGACTTCTCGGCGATATCTGCAATAGTCTCGCCACTGTTAAAGAGTGCATCCAATTCGGTGCGCTCGGCATTAAGCTGCTCTAACTCATGCTCCAAAGCCTCGAACTCTTGTCGCTCTTTGTAGGTCATCTTACGCTCGCTGCTGCTGTGTCGTCGCTCAGGTTTAGTCTCAACAGCCTTTGTCGGTTGAGACTCGGCCCGCTGCTGACGCTCACGCTCGTCGCTCCACTGCCGATAGTCCGTGTAAGTGCCGGGGAAATCCTTGATTTGTCCTCCACCCCCCATTACGAAAATGTGGTCTACGACATTGTCTAAGAAATAGCGGTCGTGGCTGATGACAATCAGACAACCCTTGAACGATGCGAGATACTCCTCGAGGATGCCGAGTGTGACGATGTCAAGGTCATTGGTCGGCTCGTCGAGGATGAGGAAATTAGGCTGACGCATCAATACGGTAGCGAGATGCAAACGACAACGTTCGCCGCCCGACAACGTGCGGATATACTTCTGCTGGTCAGGTACCGAGAAGAGAAATTTCTGCAGATACTGCATCGGAGCGACATGCAGCCCCTCAAGTTCTATATCCTCGGCGATCTCAGTCACAGCGTCGATGACCTTCTTGTTGTCGTTAAAAGCAATACCGTCCTGACTGTAATAACCGAATCTTACTGTCTCTCCGATTTCAAATTCGCCGCTATCAGGCTCGCAAAGCCCCTGAAGGAGTTTGATGAACGTGGATTTGCCGACGCCGTTGGCGCCGACTATACCCAATTTCTCGTAGCGGGCGAAAACATAGTTGAAGTCATCGAGAATCACCTTGTCGCCGAAGCGTTTGGAGATATGTTTTGCCTCGAAAATCTTGCTGCCGATGTAACTCGAGCCGACGGTGAGACTGACATTGTCGTCGCGGTAACGCACCGATGCCCGCTCTTTGAGGTCATAGAAGCTGTCGATGCGGAAACGCGCCTTCCCGGCACGGGCCTGAGGCTGTCGGCTCATCCACTCCTGCTCACGGCGCAGAGTGTTGCGCACACGCGCAAGCTCAGCGTTCATGGCCTCGATGCGCTCGGCGCGGCGGCGCAGATAGTAATCATAATTGCCGTCATAAATATATGCCGTCGAGTTGTCTAACTCGATAATGCGCGAGCAGACGCGGTCGAGGAAGTAGCGGTCATGAGTAACCATCAGTATGGTCAGGCGCTGGCGTTTCAGATAATTCTCAAGCCACTCGATAACGTCTATGTCGAGATGGTTGGTCGGCTCGTCAAGTATGATAAGGTCGGGTTGTTGCATGATGGCGCGGGCTATGGCCACTCGCTTTTTCTGGCCGCCCGACATCACGTTGATCGGGCGGTCAAAGTCAGAGATATGCAGCGACGTCAGCAGCTGACGGACACGGTCTTCGTAGTCCCACGCCGAGAGTGCGTCCATGCGGTGTGCGGCCTCGCTGATGCGCGATGCGTCGCCTGACGCACTTGCTAACTCATACTCACGCACGGCTGCGGCCACAGGGCTGCCGTCGTCGAGACAAGCCTCGATGACAGTCTGTCCGTCAGCGAAATGCGGTGTCTGCTCAAGATAAGCTACTTTGATGTCGTTGCGGAATATGACTTTACCGCTATCAGGGGCGTCATGGCCCGCTATGATACTCAGGAGCGTCGACTTGCCGGTGCCGTTCTTGGCCACGATGCCCACCTTGTCGCCATCCTCGATGCCGAATGTGAGGTCAGCGAATAGCATACGCTCGCCGACACTCTTGGTCAGATTTTCGAGCTGAACAAATGATGCCATGGCCGCTGCGTCACTGAATTAGCTGCTTGCCCTCGCACTTCAGCACGCGTCCGCTGAAACGGTCGAGCATCGCGAGGTTGTGTGTAGCGACGATGACCGCCGTGCCTGTACGAGCAATCTGGTAGAGGTGATTAATAATCTGCTCGCCGGTCTCGGGGTCGAGGTTGCCGGTGGGCTCGTCAGCAATAATCAGTTCAGGCTTGTTGAGAAGGGCGCGAGCTATGACGATGCGCTGCTGCTCCCCTCCGGAGAGTTCGTGAGGCATCTTGTATGACTTGTTGGTCATGCCCACTTCTTTTAGCACCTCCTCGATGCGTTGCTCCTTGGCGTCATTGTCTTTCCAGCCCGTGGCGTCCAAGACAAACTCCAAGTTGGAATAGACATTTCGGTCAGTCAGCAGTTGAAAGTCCTGAAACACAATGCCTATCTTGCGGCGTAGAAACGGTATCTGCTTACGCTTTATGGTCAGCAGGTCATAGTCGAAGATACGCGCTTCGCCTGTTTCGACGGGCACTTCGGCATAAAGTGATTTGAGCAGCGAACTTTTGCCGCTGCCGACCTTTCCGATGAGGTATACAAATTCCCCCGACTCAACCGAGAATGTCACGCCCTTAAGCACCACGTGCTCCTTGCGCAAAATCTCAACGTCCTTATATTCGATTAAACTCATTATTCTGTGCTCTACTGATTGATAACACAAAAATAGGAAATTTCACCCTAATATCGCCAAAGCAGTGACCAAAATATCGATTTAATCAAATATCAGCTTCATATATCAGTTTGCCGTTTTCTTTATAGTTCCAGAACTTGCGATAGCAGTTACCTTGTTCGTCATAGTATTTCCATTCGCCAAACGGATTGCTCAAATCATCTTCCGGGTCATCGAAATATGCGATCCATCCTTCACAACGTTTACTGCCATCCTTATATAGATAACATATATATGCAACCGAATCAGGCATCTGCGTAATATCAGAGACAGGCCAGATCCGTAATTCATTATAACAGATGCTGTCTATTACAGGCATAATCGCATAATCCTGCTCAAAACTCGAAATCCTGTTTATAGCGGCAATCGTGTCGACATTTAATGGTAATTCGATGTAGTATATATCCGGAGCTTCGGTCCAACGTCGTTCTTCGCTGATATATTGCGTCAATACACTATCTTCAGAAGTATACTCAATGACATATTCGTTATCTCCGAATCTGATGAAGTCAAATTTAATTCCCTTATATTCATATCCCCATGCCGTTTGTGCAAACCCTATAGCAGACAAGGTTTCCGGAAGATATTTGTTGGCTGAGACGAACGAATCAATCCTCTCAATAATTTCATCTCTGTCAGACATCTCCTTATTACCATTATCGACGACATAGTTACCGATGTCGTAAACCGATATAAGAATCAAGACAACAATGATTACAAAACCGATGACAATAGAATATGCCAATGTCGAGCCTGCTTTTTTCACTATGAAACTCCGTTTTTAAGTTTTAGTATTTTGTTCATGACGAATGCGCCGACAGCACAAATCAAGGCACTGAACAGGATATATATCGGCAATAAGTATACCTGCCCGATTATCAATGGATAAGACTCCATCTTGATAAGTCTGAATATATCAATAACAGCGATGTCAATAATATATGCAAAGATAGAAACTACAAATGTTACTATCCAAGTCACAATCGGTTTTACTTTTACTAATAACAGACATCCGATAGCACTTGTTATGGCATACGACACAATTATAAGCAAAATCACAGTCAAATTTTCACCATAAAACATCAAAGGCATTGCTGCAAGGAGAAGGGTTACTACAAACTCCAATATCAAAAAAGGTTTATCGGTCAGTTTCATGTCAAAAGTTTACTTGGCTATTAGAATCAGAATCACAGCGAGGACGAGGAATCCGAGAAATCCGTTGGCGAGGTTGTTGTCGGCATAGTCTATATTGCTGAAATCTTCCGACCCATATCGGATCTGCCGATACGATACTCTCTTTCCGCGACGGAACAGCCGCAGACACCCATACCTAAGCCCGGCTCCGAAATGCAAAATAACTGTGCGAAGCCAATAATATGGATAGGTGAACAGAATCGCAATAACTGATATGATTTTAGTTATGAATATGGCTTTCTCTTTCATTGCTTACCCTAATAGAATCCACGTATGCGGCACACATTTTCATCAACGGCTCAAATTCTGACCAGTCTTTTACCTCCGGATGCGATTTCTTGTATTGGCCTACGAAGTCTCCATAGCCGGAAAGCTGTTTGCATCGTCCGTGAATAATGTGGGAAAAATCCCATGCCATTCCATCTGCCATGTCGGGGCCAAATGAAATGCAGTTCTTTATTCTTTCAGTCCATCTCATGCCTTGCGGACCGACTAATTCCTGTCCGCCGATACATGCTGTCCACAGTGTTACCGTATTACATTGACGCACTTTTGTCATCAGAAGTGTACGGTCATGAAAATACAACACCGGATACCAATATTCAACAACGGTATCATTCGGAATTTCATATTTCAACTCTCGAATATCAGTTGCCTTATATTTTACGGCTTTCTTACCATCCGGCCCGGGCGAAACTTTGATTGTCGGGCGTTCGTGTTTGAACAGATTTTTCACAATATCCATCTGTCTCTTATACACATCTGACGCTG
>ENA-OYXX01000652-OYXX01000652.1-human-gut-metagenome-genome-assembly--contig:-NODE-652-length-15265-cov-7.970743_pt1 | contig 15265 bp, 9 predicted proteins | sample MGYA00243976_ERZ653434 | MGnify/ENA primary metagenome ERZ653434 (study PRJEB26926, sample SAMN06165112) | human gut metagenome | biome: ENVO:00009003; feature: ENVO:2100002; material: ENVO:00002003...
TGTTCACTTTCATCACCGGGTTCCAAACCCGAGGTTTTCCCGTTCACTTTGATAAGAGCAGCAAATAAGATTTCCACTCTGGCACACTCCTTTCTTCCAATTGCGCTTGCGCCATTGCGTTGTAAGGGGATGCACGTAAAAAATCACACGGAGAACACTCAAAGCCCTAAATCTGCGTAGAGCTTGTCCATATCCGTCTTCTCCAAAGACGGCTTGGCTCGGCCGGAACCTCCCGAAGTGCTCTTTTTCCCGTTGTTCTTTGCGTCGAAATCCAGTTGGTATTTAGGCTTGCCGTTTTCATCGAACTGAACGCAAAGCGTTGCGTCAAATGTCTTACCCGGATTCTTCTTAGACTTGCACCCTTTGAGTGGGGTTCGACCCTTTGATAACACATTTTTAACCATGGCTGCAGTGTACTTCTTGCCGAATGATTTAAGGAAAGCATCTTCTTTCCAAAGAGCGAAATGGCAATCGGGGTTCGTACAGAAGAAGCCTTTGTTTTTCTCCACAACATTCCCGCCGCATTTCGGGCATTTTCCAATAGATTCAAGCTGACTGTCATCCGCAAACTTATAAGCAGGGAAGTCTCCGCTAAAATCGCAGAGAATGAGGGCATCATAGAGTTTGCCCTCTTTCGACTTGCAGTTCTTGACCTTAATTCGCCCGGAAGAAAGCATGATAGACACCGCTTTTGCCGGCAAGGATTTTCCGAGGACGGACGTAAAGAACTTGTCCCCCTTGCTGATGTAGAACTTGCATTCAGAACTGACGCATTTATAGCCCTTTGCCGTTTCTACGACGTTTCCGCCGCATTTCGGACACTTACCGATAGGTTCGCCGCCAATAGCGCCGGCAGAATAGGTTTCGGCGTTTTCCATTCGTCCACAGTCGGATGAGATAATTTTGGAAACAGTGCGGAGAACATCTTTTGCCATGGCATCAGGGGTGAGTTCTCCAGCTTTAATCTGTTCCTGCTCATACCACCATTTTGCGGATACATCTACCTTGCGCACAGAATCGGGGAGCACGTCGTAGAACTCACGCCCAAGTGGGGTAGAGATAAGGCAAGTTCTTTTACCCTTGCGCTCCTCTTTGAGATAGCCAGCCTTAATCAATTCCGCAATGATGATGTGACGGGTCGCAGATGTGCCGATTGAGCCGTTTTCACCTTTTTTGTCTTTATCTTTCGACAGGAGCAGCTTCTTGACCTCTTTGTTTTCGACATATTTCGCAATGCTGCTCATGTCTTCTACCAAAGATGCCTGCGTGTATCTTGCAGGCGGCTTTGTTTCCTGCTCCTTGATAGCAGTTTTCGTAATGGAGCCATCATAAACGCCTGCATCAAGCCCGCTCAGCGCGGTAGTAGTATCATCACCCTCATTCTTTTCGCTGCCCTCAGAAGCCTCAGAAATGCCCTTTAAGAAGGTCAAATAGCCAGGCGATAGAATCTTCGTACTGACAGATTGAATCGTACCATTATCGACAGAGGGGGCTGTTAGCTTTGTCACCTCTTTGATTGCCGGGGGCATGAACTGTACGAGGTAATATTTTGCAATGACCTCGTAGACTTTCCGCTCATTTGCAGTAAACGTAGAGAGGTCCTGCTTGGTCTGTGTGGGAATGATAGCAGTGTGCGCCGTAAGGTTTGCGTCATTGAAGCAGCGGCTCTTAATGGACGTATCAAATTGACCGACCTCCACTTCGAGGTTCTTGCAGACCAGAGGTAGCGTTGTTGGGGCCTCTCCGAAGGTTGCTTCTCCGAGGTACTGACAGTCAGAACGGTTATAGGTAATAGCCTTATGTTTTTCACGCAATGCCTGCGTAATTTTAGCAACGTCTGTAGGCTGTAAGTCCCAGGCTTTGGAGCAATAGTCATACAGTTTGGTTTGGTTGAAAGGAAGGGGAGGAGCTTCTTTCTTTTGCTCCTTCGTGATGGTTATGGGTGATAGATGTGTTCCTTTGACGCGCCGCTCTACATCAGAAATGTAGTTCTTATCAAGGATTTTTCCATCAAGTAGATGTGCATTATCAGCGGCAGGAACATAACGGCAAGGAATGTCATTCCCTGCTACCGCCGAGAGACAAGCCAGCGTATAATAGAGGGTTTTCTTGTGCCCCTCTATCAGTCTATCTCGCTGTACGACCAAGCCCAGCGTGGGCATTTTAACGCGGCCTGTAGGCAGTGTCTTCTTCCCTCCGTTGATGAGGCTGAAATAACGAGTCAGATTATACCCAAACGTCTTATCACATAACTGCCGACCGAAAGCAGATACGCCGTCTGCACGGTGCTTTTCATTGGGCGTCATCGACTTCAACGCTCTACGCATAGCGACCTCAGAGGGGTCGTTCGTGTCGAGACGCAGCGTACGTCCATGCCATCCGCAATAGTCCAGCAGTTCATCAACAAGGAGCTGCCCTTCCTCATCGATATCACCGGCGTTTACTACTGTAGACGCTTTTTTAAGCAGGCATGCGATTTGTTCTACTCTCTGTGCGATAGAACGTCCGCCTTTAATATCCTTTGCGTCAGGCTTTACCTTGTGTTTCCAGTTCTCAAAATAAAAGGGAAGGGTATCCATCGACCACGCTTTGTATTTTTCGTCGTAATCCTCAGGCTCCCAAAGAGTAAGAAGGTGTCCGAAACACCATACGATAATCGTTTCTTCACCTTCCCAGGTAGCCCGAATCAGGCTATTTTCTTTGTCATATTCCTGATGTCCGGAAATCCCTGCCGCGATAGCTTTCCCCAAGTCAGGCTTCTCAGCAATTATCAGCATCATGTGTTAAAATCAACTCCGATTCACTCAAAAAACGCGGGTATTTACTAATCAGTGATGCTATTATACTCCATTCAACTTTCCCGGTCAAATCATTCCGTATGTGGTACATTTGAACGAAATAAGCAAAAAACAAACGGGGGTACGCACTGTACGTGCGTACCCCCGTTGTTTCATCGAATATATCTTTTGACCAGCTGTAGCAGTTGGTCAGGCAGCGTTTTGATTTCCGTAATGTCGAGGAACCCTTCACCGAAAATACGGTGAATGTTTTCCTTATCACTACCAATAGCTGCCGCAAAGATGGTCATGCCTTTCCGCCGCAGGTTTGCCACGATATTCGACATATCATGTTCTGCGGGAGGTCCACTATATCCTCTGGCAAGAGGGGCCCCGTCGCTGATGATAAACATCAGCTTTACGGGTTCTTCTCGCTTGAGGAGGTGTTCCCCTGCGAACAGGATTGCCGCTCCATCGCGGTTATCCCATTTGGCGGAGATATTGAGCAGCCGGTACTTATCGAGAGCATCCGGCGTTTCGAAGTCTGCATAGATGTTGTAGAAGGGTTTCCCTGTGTGGTAATCTGCGGTGTGCCCGATAACGGAACACGGGATTTTGCATGCAGCACAGAACTCATAAAGAGCAATCGCAGCGGTTCTGGCTGCCTTAATGCGTTCACCGCCCATACTACCAGATTCATCGACAACAACCGACAAGACAACTCTGGTGTCCGGCAGGGGAGAGGTCGCGCTTTTGAAAACGCGGCAGTCATTCATGACCAGACGGGTAGCATCAAACTTGCTTCCAGAGTAGTACCCGGACATGGCCATACGATTCTGGTCGTCTTCCTTCTTAAGCAGAGGCTTGACCCGCTTTGCTGCAATCGCAGCAATCTGCTTAATGGAATCCATTGTAGAATCGTACAGTTCCCGAGCCGAGTCACTGACCTTAGCTACTCGCTCAACAGTGGGGCGAATCCCCCGATGGGCCGCACCATAATCGAGCGTCATCGCTTCGGACTCTAATTCGTGTGTCAATTCTTCGTTGACTGTGTCGATAGCTGACTCTTCCTTAATCTCCGTTTCGATGCGACGCATAGTGGCTTCAATTTCGGAGGCGCTAAAGCTCTCCTCGATATCTTCCATCGTCATATCGGAGCCTTCGTCTGGGTCGTCCGGCATATCGAGCTCACCGTCTTCATCCGAGTAAGAATGCTCTTCTGCATCGGGATGACTCTCGCTTTCTTCCTTACCGTCTGCGTCACCGCCGGCGGAGTCTTCATCTTCGCTATCCTTCTCGGTTCCATCCTTATCCTCGGATTCAGAAGGAGATGCCTTATCATCCGATTCGGATTCGTCACAGTCTTCGCCTTCACCGGCGGCGGAGGTGCTTTCATCCTTGCCGGGAGCATCACTGCTGTCAGAAGACTCACCATCTGCGGAATCGGACGTTCCATCCGCTCCCGTTTCAGAATCATCCTCATCGGAGCCTCCATCGCTATCCTTCGAGGTCTTATCCTTTCCAGCAAGGTGCTTTGCCGTTTCCTTGCGTGACGTTCGAGAACCTGATTTACCGGTATCCTCGCCATCCTCCACAGGGACAGGCTTTAAGCTCGGAGACCCACCATAAGAAGACGAGCGCATCATACCTGCGGTACGTTTACTGCCATCCGTTACGGAAGAATCAGAGCCGCCATCTCCATCAGAGGAGGGGTCAGGCATGTGTTCAATATGTTCTTTGATAATGGGCCATAGAGAGAGGAACGTCATATGGACACCCTTCAGACGCCGCGTCGTCGAAGAAACATACAGGACTTGGTCTACGTAGGCTCTGGCTTCTGCAATCCACTGGACCGGCTCGCTTTCGCTTTCTTCGGGATTATCCCAATTGCATTTAAGCGTGCCGAATTTGCAATACATAAGAAGCAAGGACGACACGACATCGTACATATCGAAATCCTCACCGATACCAGGGAGCATGTCTTTCAGAGCCATTGCGGATTCCTTCTGAAAAAAGCGAAGTGAATTAAGCCCATCAACGAGGATGCCGCTCATGCAGTGGTACAGGCATTCCTCTATGTAGCCATCTTCCATGATATTGTAAATATCATGCCAGACGTGGATGAGCTTGTTGACCCGCTCCGGATGTTCCTCCTTGTTTGCCTCGATGAATTCCTCAACTTCCTGTCTGTAGCCTTCCTGAGTATCAGGAAGTTCTTCAGGGAGTTTCGGATACCACTTTCCAATCGAGAGTTTTGTTAGGGCGGTTTGTCTGCCAGCCATATCGGTGAAGCGGTAATGACCGTACTCATGGACAAGACATCCAATCAGAGCCGCAGCCTTATATTCTCTCGTTGGAAGTTTCGTAACAATGGAATTCTCCGAGTCGATACAAATGCGTGTCCCATCCCAGAAGGCAAGTGCTTTACCCTTTAGGGATGTAGCGGATGCAGGGAAATGCATGAGGACAGAAGGAACCTTCCTGCCAATAGTACGGCAGGGGATAGACAGCAACGTACGAAGATAGTTGCCAAATGAGATACTGCCAAAAATCTTCTTATCGGGGACTGTCATATCCGCCATAAGCTGTCTTACTCTACGAGCAGAGTTCATAATTACTCTCCTTTACGTTAGATTAGAATGGAGGCGGACAGATATGGAAAACCAATCTGTCCGCCTGTTTTAATTAAATCTTCGCCGCTTTCGCTGCCTTATCGCGGGAAGTTCTGGCAGCGAATTTTGAATTTGCACGGTAGCAGGCGCGAAGCGTTTCCACGTCATCGTCGTCGGTCGTCATCTTGTAAACGACTCTCCACATGAACGTATCTTCGCTGTAGTCGCCACGCTTCAAATCCATCATCCAAGCCAACAGGCTACGCATACCAAAGGAACCCTTGATGCATCTGGACTTTGCCTCGCTCTCAATGGCTTTGATAACTCTGGCAGCTTCCAGAGCAATGGTGTAGTCCGTCATACCGGTACGCGCCATCGCTCTCTTCGCCATGTCTTCAGCCGAAGGGGAGTCCATCTTGATACCGAACATGCAGCGGTCACGCAGGGACTCGTTGAGTTCCACGTTACCGGCATATCCTCTGTTCGTGGTAATAACCACGATGGTGTCAGGATGACGATGGATGCAGGTCCCGTTCGGGAGCTCAATACGTCCATCAGGCTCCAGCAAGGAGTTCAGTTCCGTAAGTACGCCGGGACGCAGAACAGAAGCAGCTTCCTGAATTTCTACGAGCCAGCCATTCTGGAAGGCCTTCAGCAACTCGGACATGACAAACTGATAAGAGACAGAGCCCTTATCTGCCTGTTCGTTCATGATACCGGTCAGCCGATACACCTTGTCCTCGATGGCGGAATTAACTGCCGCCGCGACCTCTTCATCATCAGGGCATTCCGTCTTGTGCCCAAGACGCTCCCATGCGCTATCAGGGTCGAATGCAACGTCTGCCTGAGATGGGATGTCATAGGCTTCACAGATAAGACTGCGGACCTCAGGAGCGGCAAGCCCGCGCCGAATAGACGTGAGCAAGTCTTTTGCGCCGGGCGTATAGTGCCCGGTATACTCCTCTTTCTCGACCAACTCCTTGACCTTCTTGATGACAGTCATGTCAGCGGCAGAAATGTTCCAATCCTCAATGTCGCGGAACACCGGGTAGAAGGCGCCAATCAAGTTGGCACTTTCAAACGTGGGGTTCATCGTCATTTTGGTACGAGGAATGCCGAAGACATATGCCCAGAAGATAGAAGCGGTGGTCTTACCGGAACCAGCATCGCCTTCCAGAATGAAGTTCGGCGCCAATCCAAGGCCGGGATACTTCCAATCACGCTTAATAGCGCGAGCAGCTGAAAGCAAATCGGCAGGAACCACATAGTGCGGGTCCACCTTCGGAATCATATCCTTTTCAGCGTGTGTGAGTTCGTGGATATCCAACTGCAACTCTTCACGATAGCTTTCCAGAATTTTCATGCGCATGGCATCGCTGGCATCTTCATCCCCCGAAGGGTCAGACTCAACTTCTGCCTCTGCTTTTACTCCTGCAACACCTTTCAAAGCGTACGGGGGCTCTTTCGTTCCGGAATTGATAATGGAAAGAATAGCTCTTGCTGCAGTCGCAGTTTCAGATGTTGCCGTCCCTGCTCGAACAGCGGCATCAAAGCCAGCGTTCTCATAGGTCAGTGGCATGCACCGACGGGCATCGCTGAGGATATCATCGATGGAAAGCCGGCCGATAAGATAGTCCGAAGAAAAGCCCTGGATGTAGTTCACCTCATTGATTTTCTTGTAAATAGCCTCAGCAGCCTGTCCCCAAGGTTCAAGCGTGTCATCCTCTACAGGGCGGGAAAATGCAAGAGCCAAGTTTTCCCAAATATCTTCCCAGACATCATGGTCAACGGCTTTTGCTGCTGCAATGAGCTCACCGAGCACGATGGCCATTAAAGGGGAAGCACCGGACCCACTATCTCTACCTGTTGAATAGTCGATGACGTGTGTTCCTGTAGGAATTCCCTTGTCGATTGCCAGCTGCGCTCCTTGCAGAGAACGCCCTTCTGCATCATAGCGGTATACCCGGACGTCTCCCTTTGACTCGGAATGATATTCTACCATTACCGTTGCTGGAGGGATAAATCCGAAAGAATTTTCGCCAGACGTCAGATAATTGAAGATTCTGGGCAAAGATACGCCAAGGAAATCACCAGTTGCTCCAATCTTGCGGGAATCATTGAACACATCATTGGGCATGGACCGCCACGGCTCGGGGTATCTTTCTTTGCTCGTGGTTAATCCCATTAACCATTGAACAGCGCTTGTGTAGTATTTCGGTTTAGTAGCCATAATTACTCTCCTTCATTTGATAAATTTTCAGCGAACAACCTCCTGAAGAAGTCATCAGCCATTTCAATAAAGTCTTTTGTGTCTGCCCCCGCAGACCATTCTGCATGGTGAATGACCTGGAACTCATCCGGTGATGTAACACGGCAGCAAAGAACGCCGTTTTTTACATACGCCACAGGATGCTCCAGGATGATATTGTCACCAGGCACAGGTTCAAGTGCTTTCCACATCTTGACCGGTTCTTCGCCGTATAAAATGACATTTGTTTTTTCCTTCCATGGCACAGTGTCCCCAATTGGAATTTCAGATTCTATCTCAAAACAGAGAAAAGGCGTCTTTCGGATTTCCCCGGAATCGAGGTATTCCTTAAGGATTGCCTCTTGAGTGGGAGTATCCGTAAGCACTCCAACTCGAAAAATCTTAGATTTCCCAATAAGGTTCTTTGCCTGATGAGCCATACCTATCACCCCTTTCATAAAAAATACAGGGGGACATCAACATCCTCCTGCTCGCCAATTTCTTGGCTTATATGTAAAAAATCGCCCTCACACCCACATGGGTATAAAGACGACTTTAATCAAAATATAGAAACGATACCTATAATAAGGCAAAAAGAGACGAACTGCAAAAGCAGCAAGAGAGAGACTTTACATTTATGATATTACCACAAGGCACGTGGGTAGTCAAGGGAAAAAGGGACTGGCTCATGAAAGTTTTCACAATACGAACTGATACGTGGATAGTCAAAACAGGCCATGAAAATACTGCCATACATACATATCCCCGTTGCAATGGAAGAGGGGCAGGGGGGATTCTCACCTACAAGCGGAATTGCTTCATGAATTTTGAAACGAAAAATTGAATCAGAGAAAAGGCGCCACTTATGCTCGGGCGAGCATAAGTGGCGCCTTTGTGTGGTTATACTCCTATTATACCCCGAAACGGACAGCTGGGGGTATAACGCAATATGGCGTTGCATCTCAACGGAGATGAACTATTTGCTCCTTCCTGCTTTGGAAGGGAACTCAAACTTCACTGAACCGTCATGTTCGTCCAAATATAGGAGCGCAACAAATTCTTTTCCCTTACTGTTGGTCAGGTGGAGGGGCTTCGTTTTCTGCATGGAAAGGAGAGCTGCTTCATCATCATCCGTCAACTCATACTTGCAGATGGACTTATTCAAAGAGAATGAGCAGTCGGCTGTTTTACATTTCACACCCCACATATATTCCGACAGTTCTCCGCCACACAGTGGGCATTTGTAAGGGGAGAGGAAGGTTCGCTCAATCTTCCCACTGGTTGTGACAATAAGGCGAGCCGCATAGGCACCCTTGTTAGACTGGAAATCCCGGATAGAGGATGTCCTATGTCGAGTGAGAAGCTGCACAATGTCCAACTTGGACATTGTGTGTCCGAATAGCTGCGCAGGAATTTTGAAACGACAAGAGGCATTCGAGCAATGCCATTCATTATTAGAGTCTTTGCCCCCTTTGGATTGGCACATTGGGCAACGGCATTCGTTCAGCATAACGCCGCCGCAGGCATTGAGCTCGTTTGCAGCGTCCTGCACCTCGCAGCACAGGTCAGTTACAAAAGCATCGATATCGGCTTTGTATGTAGCGGGAGATGCGTCTCCGGTCAGCACAGTAGACAGGCGATTAGGCCAAACGACAGAGTCTTCCTCGTTGGCCAACTGTGACATGGATAGATACCTACAGGCAGGCTTGCCAAAGGCCGTAAGGGAAATTGACATATCTGGACCAACACAAATCTGCTTCCACGCGATAAGGTTTTCGACAGTTCTGCTTAACTCCTTCTGGTCCGGCAAAAACGAGTTTTTGAGCTTCGTGCAGACAGAGTCCAATATATCATAGAGATAAACGGTCTTTTGGGCTTCTGTGGGCGACACGGTACATCTCTTTCCCGCAAGCATCTGTGCATCCAACTTGGGAATTTGAGTGCCTTCTGCTGTATATGCTGCTTGGAAATCAACGTTTTTCCCATCTACATCGAGGGAGAGAGATATGGTGTACTCAGTTCTGAAGCGCTTTATAGCATCGATATTGTTTTGGCAGATAAGTTCGTATAACTGACGTAAGTCACTCGGCAGAGACTGCACATCCTGCCGGGGCGTCACAATGATACCCGTTTGACCAAATGCATCCTCCTGCTCGTCCCAATCACGGAACAGTTCTACATCACGTGGGATGAACTGCCCTTGGAATACAGGGTTCATATTGATGACGGAGCATGCTTTGGTGTACTCCAGCTTCATTTGCCAAGGGATGGCGTCGCTGTACGACGGGAAAGATATAAAGCCTAAATCATATAGCGCATTTGCGCGGCGAAGTGTTTCGCTCGGGAGAATTCTAAGGTGCCGTGCAGCGGCTGCTTGCAGTGTGAAGACATTGAAGAGCCGGATGTTTGCCTGTCTATCTCGATGGATAACGGCATCCTTTATAACGGCACTTTTCACTCCGTCGGCAGGAGTATAAAGTGTCCCCTCAAAGGAAAACTGTCCGTCCGATGTCCTTAGTAAATAGCGTGGGCCCGCATCATTTGCGTCCTTGATTGAAAACAGAACCATCGCTTCCATAAAGCCGGCAGGCAGGAGAAGATGGTTCTCGGAGTATTGGGCAATCGCGTCGGTAACATTACAGGAAACGAGCCACGAAAAACGCTCCCATAACTGGCAGCACAAAGAGAACACTTGATGAGACGTCCCGTCTTGCGGAGCATTGAAGCAGGAATAAATTGAGGTTTCTTCGAGCATTCTAATATTGACGCGCTGATACAGCTTTGGAGTTTCCATCGCCCGTTGGAACTGGAAAAAGGCTAATTCTCCGTCCATGTCAAATGTTGCAGCATTTATTACCTTTAAGGCGTCTTCGTAAATCCTTTTGTATACGGGAATACGTTCATCAAACGACGTATCAACCGTTCTTCGTTCCATAGGGGATGGGAGAAACGGCACTGGCCTATTAAGGATTTTGGAATAGGAAGGGTCATAGTCAACCATTTTGCTCGGAAGCGAAATCAGCCCGTCTGAATACACAAAGAGGTATTGGTTTCCGTGGAAGTAAGAACACAGATAGCCGGTCGAAAGCAATTCGTCCTTCATGTCCTCTTTGTGCTCATTATAGTTATCCGCACGAATGCGGACGTCAGTTCCTTTCAAGGCTACGCCATCCAGTCGCGTAGCCAACAGCATAGCTCTCTCAAGACTGTTTACAAATACAACGACCATAGGGCCTCCTTTGAGAATGGCGGCCAGGCGCATTGCCTGGCCGCCAAAATATCACATGAGAAGTGACTGCAGCTGGACCAAGAGATATGCGAAAATCAGGATTCCGGCACCGCCAAGAATCAGGGGCACCCATTGGATGTTACGGCCACTGTCGATTCCTTCTTCATTATCAATGGGATAACGGTCGGAGTAATACTCGTCCCTGTTGGCAAGCTCTTGGAACTTCTCCCGTTTCTTGCTATCTTTATCTGCTTTGGATGCCTTACCGCGCTTGCTCTTCTTGGCCTTTTTCGCCTTTTTGGAAGCCTTAGGAGAGGGAACTTCTTCGTCCTCCTCATCCTCGTAGTATTCATCCTCGGATATTTCCTGAGTAGTGGGCTTTGCCCGTTTAGATTGGGACAAATAGTCAAGGGGATTCATTTGCGCTTCATCGGGCTGCTGAGGCGGCGTCTGCACCGGGCCCCAACCGTTCTGCGCAGGCCATTGACCCTGCATAGGCGGCTGAGCCGGCCAACCTTGCGCAGGAGGCGTCTGAGGCCAGCCTTGCGTGGGAGGTGTTTGCGGCCAGCCCTGTACAGCCTGAGGCTGCTGCGGCTGTTGCCATACTTGTGCCTGAGGGGGTTGCTGAGGCTGCGGCTGGAACTGTGGCTGAGGTGCAGGTTCGGGCTGAGGCTGCGGCGCCTGATATGGGACCTGCTGTTGAGGGGCGGCAACAGGTTGCTGCATTTGAAGTTGTGCCTGTTGCTGCTGCGCGAAATACTGATTGGGGTCAATGAATTCTTCCTCATCATCAGCAGCAGGCTCTGTTTGCTCTGGGTCTTCACGCTTTGCTTTATTCTTTCCAAAGCCAAATTTTTTCTTGTGAGGCTTTTCTTCCTCCTGCTCTTCTTCGTCCTCGTAGTATATTCCTTCATCGGGAGCGACCGTTGCAGGTTGTGCTTTCGGTGCGGGAGGAGTAACTTGCGGTTGTGCTACTGGAGGAGCGACAGGGGAGGGAGGTGCCGGCTCAACATAAGGCGCAGCGGACGCCTGTGGAGGCGGTGTAGGTTGGACCGGCTGCACAGGAGGGACCGCATTTGCAGAGGGAGCCGGTTCTGTAGGCGCCCCTATTGATGTTCCGCAGTACGGGCAGAATTTTGCACCAGGCACAGGTAGTTCTGCTCCGCAATTCGGGCAGTTTGTTTGGGGCGGTGGGAACTTATAACCGCATTGAAAACAAAATTTCGCATCTGCGACCACTTGCGTGCCGCAGGTGGGGCAAACTTTTTGTCCCATAAAACAACACCTTCCTTATAGGCATCAAATAGAGCGCCTTAATTTACAAATCACATTTTCCCGACAAAAGACAAAAGGTACGAAAGTAATGCCAATGCAATAAGCAGACGGATAAGATTGATGGCGAACTTCAACGGTATACGAATATACCAAGGACGTCTCTTCTTTTTATCGCCAGAGTCCTCCGCTTCCTGTATATTCTCTGCCTTCTGATGCTCAGTTTCATCCTCTTTAGAGGTAAGAGAGCGGACAGGAGCAAACTTCTTAATCACCTTTCAGCCTCTTTCTGGTGTAAGCCTCTCGTTCGTTGCGGATGATAGGCATACGCCGTTGAAATTCTGCGTGGATGTATTCCTGCGCATAAGCCTGTCCAATCAAGCAGAACTCTTTCAATTCATCGTTCGGCATGTTCATGAAGAGGCTCAATTTCGGAGAAGCACCTGCATTTGAAACAACGCTTCCGTTCTTCCCAAAGGATGCTGGGGTGACCGACCCTAAAAACGCAAAGTACGCATCGCCAAGTCCATCGACGACAGAAAACCGCCTTGCGAGAATCTCGCCGGAGATGTTTTTCCCGCCGCCTTTTTGCTCAAAATAGATGGTGCCTTTCGTTCCAGACTTCATGGCAAGGGTTTTCTGCTTAACCATGTTGCCAGATAGAACATCGTGACATAGAAGCAAGAACCGCTGCAGTGGGATAAAAAACATCTCTGTATCCGCACGGTCGCCTTTCCCTTTCTGCAGGTCAATGTTCGACATGCTTACCTTCATGCATGGGTAGGGGGCTCCGGAATTCGATACCATATCAAGAGCATCGATACTCAAAAAAATAGACCGTTTCTCTGTGATTCTGCTGTAAATATTTCGCAGATTGTAAGATGCAAAGTTTTCTTCTGTCAAGCAAGAGTCGATGGCTTGACCCATACATTCGCCCATGCAGAACCACCTCTTTCGCCGGATGTTCCATAGCGCTTCTTGATTTTTGCGCATACCTCATCGAATGCTTCGCGGCTCTCCCGGGAGAGGATACTCAGATACATATCAAGGAGATAATTGAGCCGGGCAAACGCCTGGTCAATATCAAGCAGATAAGGGCGCATTTTCGCAGAACCTGCACCGGGGATACATTTGGAAACCATCTGATAGAAGTCGGGAACATCAAAGTACGTGTTCGTCAAAGTCTTCAGCATATCATAGTGGTTAGCCAGTTTGACGACGCGGGGAATCTTGGTCCTGATGCCAACGGGAATACCAAAGAGGGGGAGCATGATGCCATTTGCGGCAAATTCCTGAGTATCCCACTTGCCCTTATAGTAACGGTAGTTCCCTTTGATGCACTCAGACTCCTGCTTCGAAAATTCGCCCCAGCTCGTAAGCATCGTCTGCACAGGGACAACTTGTTTGGAAACGAAAACATTCCCTTCGCCGTACTTAGCTTCCAGGACCGCAGTAACCTTTTCAACGAAGCGGTCAGACATCTTATAGTTAAACGCCTTCGGCTCTTCAATGAAGTCGATGGAAATATTGCTATTGTAAATCGGCAGAATCAGCGAATGGATGCACTCCGCCATAGGAGCAGTTTCCCAATACTTATCCATGTTCTGCTGAGTCAAGGAAAAACGAGTTTCCATCATGTAGTCGAAGAACAGCTTCCCCATATTTTCTTTGGTAATAATCTTATCTGGGTAGGTATCATTTACCCACCAAGAGAATGACTTTTTGTTGGGGGTATCAAACATCGGGATAAACTCGACGAATGCATCATCCAACGTTCCATCATGCTCCGCAATGTGAAAGCCTCTGCGAATCATGGATGCAGGCATATCGTCAGCAACTTCTTCACCGTAACCGATATAGACATACTGCTTTTTGGAATGTGTGGTAATCACAGAGCAGTCCAGCGTTTTCTCAGAGACAGGCGTCTGCTTAGTCTTGCTTTTCAAGAAATTTAACATAGAAACACCATCCAGAATTTATTAGGTGAGAACATTATACCATTTCTGAAAATCGGTGTGCAAGGCGCATCGGGCACCATCATAGATTAGGCAGAGGCTGCGCTTTCTGCGGCGGTTGCAGGGGTTTCGCTCGCATAGTTGAGCGCATCCATATTCTGAAGGCGCCTGCGATATGCTTTGCGGAAATAGTGAACGCTGGAGACATTCGTTTGCTCTCTGACTGTATCAAGGTCTTCTGTCTGAGATGCAAGACGGACCTTTGCAGTCATTTGCAAATCCCGAATGGAAATACCTTTTGCCGGCATACCGATGGACGCCACGGCTTTCCGCAGCATTTTCTCAACGGCGCCCCGGCGCAGCCGCCTTTTTTTGTTCTTGCTTCCCACAAAAAGTGCATTGCTTCCATCCGTAGGAGGGATGCGGTCCGGTAAATAGTCATTGATGGCATTGACACATTCTTCGTCAAGGGCAACAGTGCGCGTTTTACCATCACTGGACCGGACTTGCAGGCTTTTCAGTTCTACATCTTCCATATTGAGAGCGCAGATTTCTTCCAAACCCAGACCACAATGGAGGAACAGCTTGATGATGCAAGCGTTTCTCGACACATTGTCTCCTCGCAGAGCCATGCAGATTTTATCTTCCAGCCCGGGTGTGATAATACGGAACTCCTTGTAAACGGGCGCTGGTCTGGCCGTAGATATGACATGAGAGGGCGGCGTCACATCCATGTTCTTGCCAAGCCATTCGAAGAATTTTCTCGTAGAAGAAATTCTTACGGACAGCGTTCCAGCTGTATCCTTTTGGGTGAACTGGCAGTAGTCGAGGAAATCGAACCATTCATCCTCTGTAATCGACATCATTTCATCTTTCGTCACAGAGAACATCTCGACTTCGTCCGGCTGGCAGTCCATATTCTTCCTACGATGCTTCAAAAATTTCGCAAGGAGGCGCAGCTGCATATAGTAGTTATACGCAGTCTGTCGGGAGACAATATTATTATCAGCAAGATAGTCCAGGTATTCCGACAGGATGCCCGGCTCTTTCTCATAGTGGTCGGACATTTTCCCGCTATATTTTGCCAAAATACCACCTCCATATATTTTTAAAGATTATACCATATATCTGTCTCTTATACACATCTGACGCTGCCGACGACTCCTTACGTG
>ENA-OYXX01000656-OYXX01000656.1-human-gut-metagenome-genome-assembly--contig:-NODE-656-length-15209-cov-4.527122_pt1 | contig 15209 bp, 18 predicted proteins | sample MGYA00243976_ERZ653434 | MGnify/ENA primary metagenome ERZ653434 (study PRJEB26926, sample SAMN06165112) | human gut metagenome | biome: ENVO:00009003; feature: ENVO:2100002; material: ENVO:00002003...
AAATCCGACCGCAACGAGATGTATAACCGCATCAAGAGCTACTTCCAGAACGCTGCCGGCGGCACGATCATCCTGAAAAATATCCAGCTTCTCAACTTCGAGAAGCAATCGGTATTCCTGCATATTCTTTCGGAGGAACACCCCGATGTGAGGATGATATGCACTGCCAACGGCACACTGATGAAGATGCTTGCCGAGGAAGATTTCCGCGACAACCTTTTCTATATGTTGCGCCAGTCTGGAATAACAGTACCGCCGTTGCGCGAGATGACCGAGGATATTCCCGATATAGCCGATTATCTTCTTGCCATATACGCGCATAAGACATCCCAAACAAGAAAGCGGCTCGACGCATCTGCTATCAAGGCTCTGAAACTCTATCCGTGGCCCGGCAATATCCGTGAACTGAAAGATACAATTCTAATGGCTGCCTTCCATGCCGACGGCGAAACCATATCTGCCGATGACCTTGTTTTCAGCGACATCCAACCGGAAACTGCCGAAGACCTGACCCACCGAAATCCGAAAGCGGAGAAAGACCGCATCATGAGGGCGTATATCCGTGCCGGCACATGGAGAGGTGCCGCGAAACTGCTGAATGTGTCCGAAAAGACACTGATTCAGCTCCGTAAAAAGCACCGTATCAATCCCAATGGTGAAATTGAGGCTTGATTACCTCGATATAAATGCGTAACTTTGCAACGCTAAATAGCAAAGAATAGCGATTGGAGAGCCAATCGTATCAATGATATTCATAACATAACACCGCATTTTGTTTTGACGAAAATCTGGTAAATTTTTGAATACAAGAGCAAATGCGTGAAAGTTATGCTATGCGCAAGCATAGCGTGCTGTCACGTTTTCTTGTATAGGCAGTACCAGAGCCTTCGTTAAAAAGCGTGTTCAGCACGCTTTTTGCCATTACCCTATGATGTATTGAATAAAATACACTCTATTTTATTCAATACAATGATTTAATTGAATAAAAATCGCTATATTTGCAGTCTAAAACAGACTGTAATGAAAACAACGATACTCAATCAGCTGGCGGAGCGCGACGAATTGTTGTCGCGTCCTTATCAGCAACGACATACCAAGTATGACGCTGATGAACTTTTGCAAAACCCGCTAATCAAGCTTATAACCGGTCCTCGTCGTGTAGGAAAATCTGTTTTTGCCCTGTTGATGTTGCAAGGAAAGAATTTTGCCTACCTCAATTTTGACGATAACCAGTTGCTCGAAAAGTGGGACGAGGATATAGCAATGTCAGCACTTGATGATGTCTATCCCGATTATGATTTTATGTTGCTTGATGAAATTCAGAATCTTCCGGATTGGGATTTGTGGGTAAGCAAGCTGTATCGCCAGGGAAAGAATCTGATAATAACCGGCAGTAATGCCAATATGTTGAGCAGTGAAATGGCGACAGTGCTGACTGGTCGTTATCTCCAGATTGAGATGTTGCCTTTCAGTCTTGATGAAACCATGAGGTGGAAAAATATCAGCCCGGACCGCGAGGAACAGGCGGCACAGGCAATAGTGCTGGCTGATGACTATATGCGAAACGGCGGCTATCCTGAAACAATTCCGGCGCGTAGCATCACCAAGAGTTACCTCTCCACGCTGTTTGATTCAATTTTGCTGAAAGATGTCGCCCAACGCCATAATGTAAGGAATACGACCGACCTATACAACCTTGCCACATATCTGTTGTCAAACTTCTGCAATCCGATTTCTGCCAACGAACTTGCAGGTGAACTGGGTATGTCAAGTGTGGCGACTACAAAGAAATTCTGCGACTATCTCAACGAGCCTTACCTGTTCTTCTATTTGCCACGCTTCAACAACAAGCTGAAACTGATGAATAAGGCTCCGAAAAAGGTATATGTCGTTGACAACGGTTTTGTGCAAAGCACAGCGTTCAATCTTAGTGAAAACCTCGGCAGACTGTTGGAAAACCAAGTCTTTGTAGAACTCCTGCGTCGTGGCTACATCCCCGGGCAGACGCTGTTCTATTACCGCACCCGCAACGATAAAGAGATAGATTTTGTCACTCGTAAAGGTGCGAAAGTAGAACAACTGATTCAAGTTTGCTACGACATGACCCCCGAGAAAACCCGTAAACGTGAACTCGACGCCCTTGTCGAGGCCGCCGAAGAACTCCACTGCGACAACCTGCTTGTCATTACTAATACTCAACAGGAAGAAACCGAATGGGAAAATCGCAAAATTAAAATTGTTAATATCGGTTGTTTTTGATATTTAATCTTTAACTATTTTAAAACAAGGTGATCGATATTAAATAAATTCCAGTAATAGACTGTATGTCTATTACTTGTTTGCTTTTGCGACTTCTTCTGCAATTACAGCGTCTTCAATGTCTGTATGCAATTTGTGTAGTTTTTTAAAATTGTATATCTCATAAATAAGTGATGTGGCGACTAATACAACGGCAATAAGCATTATATCAATAATACACCAATCATAAAAAACATATCGCATACAATTTTCTTTCCAAATAAGAGCAACAACTAAAACAAAAGTAGATACTCCAAAATCAAGTAATAGCATATTGCGTGAGTGAGTTATTGAAGACCGCAAACTTTTTCGCATCTTTGCATTAAGTATTTTGGAAAGACTAAAAGATACCAATAAACTCATCGAAATAGAAAAGACAATACCGAGCACTGTAAATAGCGTTTGCAGAACTGCTGCATTGCCATTTACTCCGATAACAGCCAATACCATTGCAATAATAGCTGCTATTAATATGCGTACGATAAGTCTAATCATTATTTTGTTCATTTAAGTCATTTAAGAATGACTCCATCTTTTGTTTGAGTTGTTCTTCTACAAGACGATTACCAGTGGTTTTCTCAACAGTAATATCTCTTACTACTTTAACAGCTTCACCATTATATTTGTTGCCATTCTTAGCAATTATCGCAATACCACTGTCATTTGTGATTTGCTTAGTTACAGCACCCATAACGCGTTGGTAATCTTCGTGTGCCATATCTTGTGGTTTACGCTTTACGGTCAACAACAATTTTGCAGCTATAATTTGATCTCTTTCAATCTCCGTAATACAAGCAGTATCAGAAAACAAGCTATCAAGGAGTGAATTAGTCAATTCTTGCATTTTAGTTGCAGTGCCATTTTCGGTACTTGCAATTCCAGTAGTAAGAGTTGATGATTGTCCTCCGAAAAACTCAATGCCTTTAATTTCAGATAATTTAATCCCTTCAGGTAATTTTGTGACGGGTGTAAATTCGAAGAGTCGAGAACCTCTCACTGAGTTTAAAAGCCAATTGAGGTACGTTTGTAACCGATCTATGCTATATGATCCAGAAAGATTGGTTACCAAGTAACTATTGTTTATCGCAAAATAGTAATGATCTTTATATTGACTTTGGTCTGGGTTACCAGCATTTACTTCAGCAATTGTTATTGTCTGCTGTGCAAATAATTCCGAATTAATCACTCCGCCATTAGCAGCAGGAATTATTCGCAACATCATACCGAATAAATAGGAGTTATTTTGCTGCCATGCAAAATATGACAATAAATCCTCATCAGAATCGTCTTCATTGAGTTTCATTCTTCGTTGCTGTGCAGTGGAGTTATCTGTAAGCACTTGTTGGAGCAATGCTAAGATACCAGAATGAGGCTCGGTTAGAGTCGGATTCTCAATTCTAAACGCGCGTAATTTTATTTTTGCATTGTTGGTAGCCATGATATATAATATTGCCTTGCAAAGATAGCATAAATTTTCAAGATAGCCAACTTTCAACAATGCCATGCTTATGTTTTATAACACAAACACTCTTTCTCAATCTGCACATCTCTAAATTTTTAGATGCTATGGAGCTTTGTAGGTTGAAGAAAAAATAGTACCTTTGTACTACCCAATGGAAACAATGGGGAAGAACATTGAAATAGTGTCGTGTGCAATTCGTGAACAACGGATATGACGGCATTACAATATTCTGAATACTACTTAGTTACAACGATATACTCCGGCTTCTCCGGGGTCGCCAATCAATTAAGTCAAATTGCTAACCTACAGCAGTTTGGCTTAATTCTTTCTATGAAATGTCTGCAAAAATCATAAATTATCTTGCAGCGGAAGGGGGTAGATTATAGAAAACCGCAGAAGCAGAGAGGCGCCCCAAGAGGGTGGGCTCCTGCATCCTTGACTAAGATAAACGTGTTGAACCCAAATTAGTTAATGGGGCAAGTGCAATTTCATGCTGATTTCGGGGGGATGTCTGAAGGATGCGTTTGCAGACTCAGGAAGCGAGAGCTTTGGAGAGGGCGGCGATGATGAGGCCGAGGAGGGTGAGGCCAAGGGCGGTATAGCGGAGAATGTCGATGGCTTTCAGGAGCGACGTGGAAGCGTGAAGGCCTTTATGTAGCCTGAAACCGACCAGTGCACGGATGGTCCATGCGGCGCAGAAGCAGCCAATTGCGCAGATGAAGATGATTATTATAGCCCAGAGCAGCATATCAGAAGAAGATATAAGTGGCGAATCCAAGAATCAAGAGAAGTATGACCCCCATGATTATCATTTTCTTTAAGTATCGCGTCATTCCCTGTTTCCGCGCATAGTAGCAGCGATATCCCATGACTGTGAATGCAACGAGGGAAATGGCCCACAGAAGGATTATGTTCAGCCTGTAAGAAATGACAGAAGAGGGAAGCAGGATCAGAATTGTGATCGCTGCAGCAAGCAGAATCGAGATTACGCGTATCGCTTTGTCATGAGGTGTTACGGGTTGCGGGGTCATAGACATATAACGCCTTCTTTCCTGAAAAGGTTGTCAGGGTAATTTGATTGGGAGCGCAGGAAAGAACGCGTCGGACAGGGTCGGACGGGTCTTTTTCCGGAGGAGGGGGAGGAACTTCGGGCGTATCTGATAGGGAGGTTCAGCGGCGCATCAGGCGGTTGATGACGAGCCATCCTCCGAGGATCTGAAGAAGCATTCCGGGAATGCCTAAGCGGAAATCCTGACAAGCGAGGAAAAAATCGCCTTTCATGATCCATTCTCCAAGGGTGCCGACAGCCTGATAGGAAAGAACAACCAGCGCCAGAAGCGTGAGTGAGGCTTTTTTGAAATGCGAAGCTGCATAACCGGCGCCCACGGCGAGCAGTGCCGATTTAAGCAGGATAGCCGGCAATGCGGCCGCATGCGGCATTCCGAAGAGCAGGGAGTTGACAACCGGAGAAGCGATGGCTGTCAGAAGTCCTACGCGCCAGCCGTATTTGTAGGCACCGGCGAGGGTGAAGAAATAGATGGGCAGCCATATAATTCCGCCCTGAGGGATGAGGTGGACGAGCTGAGGCAAGAAGATGTTGCCGGCAATAAAGGCCAAGGCCACGAAATAGGTAGCGGGACTGGAGAAGGGAAGTGAATGAAGTCTTATTGTTGTCTGCATAATATCTTCTATTGGATGATGTTTTCTTTGTTGTTGCTTTTTACGAAGTCCACTATCAGCGGGAGGCAGGGGGCTGCATCCGTGCAGTCGCGGCAAAGAGTTTCGACGGGACAGATTCCGGTGCCTGCCCTGTTGATTATGTTTGGGACAAGGACGCCGTAGCTGGCGGTGATCGATGCGTCCTCGAGGAATTCAAAGGCGGGACGGCTCATAACGTCGGCATAGACTGACCGGACGCCGCCGAGCATCATCAGGGCGGCCGCACCTTTGCCTACGACCTTGTCGGCGATTTCAGCGCCACGAAGCGGAGAGGATTCATCGAGGACGAACCGGAGAAGGTCCTTCACTCCGCGCAGGTGTCCGAGGATGACGGCGCCGTCGGTGCGCCGAATGACGCAGGAACAGTTCTCGCGATGAAGTATTCCGATCAGTTCTTCCATCTCCTATATCTTTTCCTGTTTGAGATCCTCTACAAACCGGTCGATGCGGTGAAGCTCGGCGGGGATGTCGATTGCCTGGGGACAATGGGGCGCACATTGGTTGCAGCCTATGCAATGGCTTGCCTGACGAAGTTTCGGCACTGAGCGGTCGTAACCGACAAGGAAAGCACGGCGCGCCTTCCGATAGTTCTCGCTCTGCGACGATTCGGGGACATTGCCTTCGTTAATGCATTTGTTGTAGTGAAGGAGAATGGCAGGGATGTCGATTCCGTAAGGACATGGCATGCAGTATTTGCAGTCATTGCAAGGCACCGTAGGATACTGCACCATCAGGTCGGCGGTAGAGTAGAGAAAATCCAGTTCTTCGTCGGTGAGCGGTTTCAGAGGGCAGAATGAATTCAGGTTGTCGATGAGGTGCTCCTTGTAGGTCATGCCGCTCAAGACGGTCAGGACTCCGGCGGGAGTCCCCGCATAGCGGAAGGCCCATGAGGCAACGCTTCGTTCCGGTTCCTTCTGGCGGAGACGTGCCATGATGTGGTCGGGCACATTCGCCAGACGTCCTCCCAGAAGCGGCTCCATTATAATGGCGGGAATTGCGCGTTTTTCAAGCTCGGTGTAGAGATACTCGGCATTCGTGTTGCGGGGATTAATCTCTTTCGCGTGCTTCCAGTCGATGTAGTTGAGCTGTATCTGGACGAAATCCCATTTGTATTCATCGTGTTTCGACAGCAGATAGTCGAACACCTTGATGTCACCGTGGTAGGAAAAACCGAGATTGCGGATTCTGCCGGCCTCCCGCTCTTTCAGGAGGAAGTCGAGGACTCCGTTGTCGATATAGCGTTTGTTGAACTCATCCATTCCGTCGCCCATCCCTACGCCGTGGAGAAGCATGTAGTCGATATAGTCGGTCTGCAATTCCTTCAGAGAATTACGGTACATTTCGATCGACGCCTCGCGGCTCCAAGTGGCGGGTGCGAAATTGGAGAGCTTTGTGGCGATGAAATAGGTGTCGCGGGGATGACGGCTCAACGCTATGCCGGTCGCATGTTCGGAGCGGCCCTTGCAGTAGGCGGGCGATGTGTCGAAATAATTGACGCCGTGGGCGATGGCCGTATCCACGAGATCGTTGACGGTTTCCTGATCGATGGCGTCGTCGCCGTTGTCTCTCGCGCTGTCGCCCGAGACAGTGGGCCAGCGCATACACCCGTAGCCGAGCAGCGACACTTTCTCGCCAGTCTTCGGATTCGTGCGATAGGTCATCTTGCCTTTTGGCGGTGCGGCCGATGTGGTTCTGTCGCCTGTCACTTTGTTGTCGGAGGAGTTGCATCCCGCCAGCGCGAGGCCCGTTACAGAAGCGCCGAGTCCGAGGCGTTTGAGGAAACTGCGGCGGTCCATGTTATCTTTCATATTGTCGGAATTCAGGATTTTGTTAGACATTTCTGTGGCGTTCATGGCCTTCGACATAGATGGCGCTGAACGGTCGCGAGGGACATAGATTCTCGCAAGCGCCGCAACCGATGCATCGTTCGGTGTTTATCGCAGGGATTTTCGGCGCGTTCTCGTTTTTAGTATCGGAGGATATCATAGTTATGGCTCCGACAGGGCAATGGCATGCGCAGTTTCCGCATTCCACGCCATCGGTCAGCGGAATGCAGTTTTCCTTAACCCAGACGGCATGGCCGATCTGGATGGCCGATTTGTCGGCAGCGGTTATCGGAAGAATCGCACCGGCCGGACATACTTCCGAGCAGCGCGTACACTCTGGGCGACAGTATCCGCGCTCGTAGGAGGAGACTGGCTGCATAAGGGTGGCGACGTCGGTCGAGGGACGGAGCACACCGTTGGGACACACAGAGACGCAGAGCTGACACGCGGTGCAGTGAGAGGCAAGATGGCGCAGACCCTGAGCTCCGGGAGGAACGATGGGGGTTACACGCTTAGGAATCTTCTTATCTTCAATTACCGCGAGACCGCCGTCGATTTTCTTTTCCTGGGCGTGGATAGCCGCAGTCGTGGCGATGACAGCTGTGGCAGAGAGGAATTGGCGGCGTTTGCCGTCGATCTTTTCTTCCGGGTCACGGGACGCGTCCGGTTTCTTTGCCGAGGGTCTCAGCCGGTAGGAGATCGCTCCCTTGGTGCATTTGCCGATGCAGTCGAAGCAGGTTACACAACGGGAATAGTCGATGGCGTGTTCCTTGCTGTTGATGCATGAAGCCTTGCAGTTTCTCGCGCAGAGACCGCAGCCGTTGCATTTCGTTGTGTCTATGACAGGACGGAAGAGCGAATAGCGCGAGAGGAAACCGAGAACGGTGCCTACTGGGCAGATGGTGTTGCAGTAGGTGCGGCCGTTGCGCCACGACAGGACTGCGAGCGCCACAAGGGTGACAACGGCGACAGCGAGGGTGACACCCCCTTTAAGCCATACATCGACCGAGTAGAACATGTAGTCGCCACGGGCTTCTGACCATCGGGCCAGAAGATTGTTGCCCCATTGCCAGAGAGGCGAGAGGAGGCTCTGCACAATGCGGCCGTAGGCACTGTAGGGAGCAAGCAGAGCCACAAACGCGCCTATGCCCGCTATGATGGCGGCAACCATAAGCAGCAGCATGACGTAGCGGAGCGGGTTGAGAGCTTTCGAATAGGAATAACGGTTCTTTTTCCTTTTCTTGCCAAGCCATCCGAAGCCGTCCTGCATTATTCCGAGAGGACAGATTACGGAACAGTAAAGGCGTCCGAAAAGCAAAGTGAGGAGGACCAGGGCCAGAATCACCCCTACGTTCAGGGCGAGTAGGGCCGGCAGGAACTGGATCTTGGCCATCCATCCGAAAAACCGATGGACCGTTCCCGTGAAATCAAGGAACAGAGCGGTGACGAGCAGGATGCTGATGACAGCCAGGATCTGTCTTGTTTTTTTCAACATGGATTGTCGCATAATGAACTGGTTTAAACTTGATTCAAAATGTTTGCACTTGTTTCAACTTCGCAAAATTACAGCAAACCGACGTAATGTATATTAATCAAATTACGGATTGGCTTACCTTAATTACAGATAATTGCCGCGTAGCATGACAGCCGGCATTTGCAAAGTTAATGATTTGCCAGAAAGATTCCAACAGTCAGGTAACAGTGAGGGATATTTCTCTGTAGTCCAGCGGACAACATGTTTTACCGAATGATTAACCAATCTTACCGATATGGCCCGGAGAATGTTGGTTTTGATTTCATGAAATGATATATTTGCAAAAAAATCCGCTATATGGCCGACGCCGATATCATCAGACTTGACACAATCGAAAAGTACAACCGCCTGCTCGGGGCCGAGACTCTGCATCCGCTCGTCTCCATGACCGATCTGTCGAAACTTAAAAGCATTCCCCACTGCCGCAAGGAGTTCGGGTTCTATTGCGTATATTACAAGGAACTCGACTGCGGTCCCATCCAGTATGGCCGGAGCAAGTATGACTATCAGGAGGGGACGATGCTTTTCATATCTCCCGGACAGATCGCCGGGAGCAATGACGGCGGCGAGACTCTGAACCCCAAAGGGCTCGCTCTCATGTTTCATCCCGATCTGCTCTACGGCACTCCGCTTGCCCGCAGGATGGGAGATTACAGCTTTTTCTCATACGATTCGAACGAGGCGCTCCACATGTCGGAACGCGAAAAAAAGATAATCCTCAACTGTTTCCATGAAATCGGGGGCGAACTCGAGCATGCTATAGACAAGCACACGAAGCAGATAGTGGCCTCGACGATAGAGACTATGCTGAATTACTGTTCCCGTTTCTATGACAGGCAGTTCATCACGCGCGAGGTGTCCAACCGTGGAATCCTCAGCCGATTTGAGAAAACTGTCAGCGATTGGTTCGAATCGGGCAAAGCCAAGGAAAGGGGGTTGCCGACGGTGCAGATGTGTGCGTCGGAAGCGTGCCTTTCGGCCAATTACTTCGGTGATCTCATAAAGAAAGAGCTTGGCAAGACGGCGCAGGAATACATACAGCTCTATGTCATAGGGCGCGCGAAAGAACTGATTGCCGAAAAGGTCATGAACGTGAGCGAGGTGGCATACGAGCTCGGATTCAAATATCCCCACCATCTGACCCGCGTTTTCAAGAAAGTCACGGGCATGACTCCAAACGAATACCGGCAGACGGTGAACTGACCGCTTCCCCCCCCTTCAGCGAGGATTGCCGTATAACGCTGAATCAATCAACCAATCAGAGAAATATTGAGATATAGATATGAAACACATTTCATCCATTATGTTATCGTGCGCGCTCGCCGTCGCTTGCATTTCGTGCAACAGTTCTGAAAACAAAGAGGCCGTGACGGCGAACGATGAAACACAGGGATTGCCCGTGTATAACATCCCTTTCTCCGCGACTTCGACAATAAATAAAGCTCAGAAAAAGGTGCTGGTGATCTCTGCAAGTCCACGGCGGGGCGGGAACACCGATCTTCTCTGCGATGAATTTGTCAGAGGTGCACGCGAGGCCGGCGGCTCGGTAGAGAAAATTTTTCTCGATGACTATAAAATCGACTTCTTCCATGAGGAACATTCTGTAAACCCCGACACCGTTATGACGGAGGGAGATCAAGCGCCTATGATTGTGGAAAAAATGACGAAGGCCGATATAATAGTGTTGTCGAGTCCGGTCTATTACATGAATATCGACGGTCAGCTTAAAACGCTCATGGACCGCTGTTATCGCAACAAAGGGCTGCAGGGCAAGGAATTCTATTATATCACGGCCTGCGCCGACCGCGAGGAATCAACAGCCGAAACCGCAATTTTCGCTTTCCGCGGGTTTGTTGTCTGTCTGCCCGACCCTGTTGAGCGCGGAAGTATCAAAGCCATAGGCATGGGTCGCAAAGGGGGCGTTGAAAACACTTCCTATCTGACGGACGCCTACGAGTTAGGCAAGACCATCTGATTCATTTGTCTGTGGCGGTCTGCTGCATGGCTTTGAATATGAACCTTGTATATGTAAGGATTGATGTATTAAAAATTTCATTAACTGTGGAAAATACGGTTTTTTTGGTTACATTTGTAGCCTAAGGACCTTTAGATGGAAAAAAGTAATGAAATAATAGTATATCGGCCCGATTCAACATTATCCCTGGAGGTTAGAGTCGAGGATGAGACGGTGTGGCTTAATCGTAATCAGATCGCGATATTGTTTGATAGACATGTAAAAACTATCGGAAAACATATCAGCAACGCCCTTAAAGAAGAATTAGCCGGAGTTTCAGTTATCGCAAAATTTGCGACAACTGCCAGCGACGGCAAGACATACCAAGTTGAATACTATAATATAGAAATGATTACCTCTATAGGGTGAAATCACAACGCGGTATTCAGTTCCGTGTCTGGGCGAACAAGATCTTGAAAGATTATCTGTTGCGGGGCTACAGCGTGAACCAACGTCTCCTTTACATGGAGAGCCGAATTGACCACAGACTTGCTGAACATGACTGTCAGCTGAAGGAATTATCGGATAAAGTTGATTTTTTTCTTCATACAACATTGCCTCCGAAGGAAGGAGTCCTTTTTGACGGACAGATATTCGATGCCTATGTATTTGTATGTGATTTGATACGGCGTGCAAAGAAGCGTATCATACTCATAGACAATTATGTGGATGAGACAGTATTGACATTGCTTGATAAACGGGCAGAGGGCGTTAATGCAACAATCTACACAAAACGCCCCGACCGAATGCTGAGACTTGACATAAGACGGCATAATGATCAGTATTCACAGATCGACATAAGAATAACATCGAATATCCATGACCGTTTCATGGTGATAGACGATATATTATATCATATCGGGGCTTCAATCAAAGACCTCGGGAAAAAGTTGTTTGCTTTTTCAAAAATGGAGATGCCACCCTCGATTGTACTCAATGCTCTTTAGGCCTTTCCTGAGACAGTCTGCTGCATGGCTTTCTTGGGGCATTTGCGGATACATTTCCCGCATTCGATGCATAGGGTGTAATCTATGACCGGAAAACCTTCGGCATTCTGGGAGATTGCGCCTACGGGACAGGCCTTGATCAGGGGACAGACGTGGTTGTGGGGGCAGATATTTTTGTTGACGACTATCATGGTTCTTGTTTTTTTGCTGCAAATTTAGGATAACGCTCTTGTTTGACAAAACAGATTTTATCTATCTTTGCATCGATAAAACCGAACAACAGAAGAAATTCGTATGACACTACAGCAGATGGAATATATTGTGGCGGTTGACAAGTATCGCCATTTTGCAAAGGCTGCCGAATCGTGCGGCATCGCGCAGTCAACGCTGTCGTCCATGATCCAGAAACTTGAGCTTGAGCTGGACGTGACAATTTTTGACCGCAACAGCCATCCGGTCAACCCAACGGCTGTTGGCCGGGAGATTCTCACCCGAGCCAGGAAGCTGCTCTTCAATGCCGCTCAGGTTCGTGAACTGGTCGCCATGCGCAAAGGCGAGTCGATCGGGGCTGTTTCGCTCGGCATTGTCTCGACAGTGGCACCATATCTGTTGCCAAAGATGCTTAAATTCCTTTCAGGAAATTATCCTGACATACGTGTGCATGTGGAGGAGGGCCGGTTGTCGGCGCTGGTTTCGCAGCTTGAGCGCGGAGATATTGATGTTGCACTGATGGCCACGCCGGTCGGCAACGGCGAATTGCTTGAAATTCCCGTCTATCGCGAGAGGCTTTTGGCTTATATTGCTCCCGGGGAGCCGATCTACCGGCAGGAGGTTCTCAGGGTCGGGAATCTGCCGGCGGAAAGTGTCTGGATGCTTCGCGAAGGTTATTGCCCCAACAACGGCGTTTTTCCCTTCTGTGAGCGGCGAGGAAGCGATCAGGCCGTCTATGAGGCGGGGAGCGTTGAGACTCTCATAAAGATTGTCGATGAAAACGGAGGTTACGCCATAATTCCGGAGCTTCACGTGCCGCTGCTTAAAGAGAGTCAGCAGAGAAATGTCCGCGCGTTATGCGACCCGGAGCCTACGCGGGAGATCGCACTGGTGGTTCACCGCAATTTCGTGCGCGAACGTTTGCTGAACGTTCTGGCGGAAGCTGTCAAAACGATAATTCCTTCGGAAATGGTGGATGAGCGGCTAAAAAAGTTTTCAATCAAATTGTAATAGATAAAAGCGATTGCCGTATCTGTTTTATAGTTTGTGTCTATGATCGGGGTTGTATAACTTTGCGGCTGAAAACAAAAACCGAACAAATGGCAACCAAACGATTTTTCCGCTCGCTCCCCAAAAAGGGATTTTCACTCTACTGGATTCTTCTGGCTTATCTCGTGGCAGGATATTTCTATCCCGTCATCGGCTTTCTTGCGCTTGTCTGTATGATAGCGCCGGTGGCATTCGCCGTGAGAAAAGGAAGGTGGTGGTGTGGCAACGCGTGCCCGCGCGGCAATTTCTATGACAAAGTGCTGGCGAAGTACTCACCCCACAGAGAGATTCCGGCTATAGTGCGGACAACGGGGTTCCGTGCCTTTATGGTTGCGTTTATTTTCACAATGTTCGGGATCCAGATGTACCTGGCCTGGGGCGACTGGAACGCGATGGGTCGCGTTTTCTGGACAATTATCCTGATAACAACAGTGGTTGGAGTGACATTGGCGTTCATATTCGCGCCACGCTCATGGTGCTCCTTCTGCCCGATGGGGACGTTGTCGGCTTGGGCGTCGCCCCGCAGCGGCCGTTTGCCCGAGAATTACCGCAGGGTGTTCGTGGGCGACAGATGTACTACCCGTTGCAAGCTCTGTCACGCCGTCTGCCCCATGCAGCTCAAGCCCTTCGAGAGCAAGAACGCCGAAGAAGGCTTCCTGCATCCCGACTGCCTTAAGTGTGGCCACTGTACGCTTGGCTGTCCCCTCAAAGTTCCGGTTCTGCGATCCTGAGGCCTGTACATCATCGCATGAACAGCCATGTCATGCGGGGGCGAGGAAAAGATCGTAGCTCCCCCAATAGAGAAACGTGTAGCCGAAAATAACTGTAAAATTTCGCAGAGGCTTAGAATTTATGATCTTAAATCTGTCGAAAATCCAAAACACGAGACATTCTCGAATTAAGTTCAACGAAGTGTATCAGGGGGGTGGACTCAAAAATATCTGACCGAGAATATTTGACCGCAATGACAGAAAAATACCGGAATTGATTATCTTTGCGGAATCAAATATAGATCGTTTGTGTTATGAAGAAGCTCCTCTCTGTCACTGTGCTTATCATTATGTCCATGGTTTGCTATGCGGGTATCGAAAAGTATTATATCGGCAATGTCGAAGTTTCTCGCGATGATTATTATGCGCTCGACACCACATTGCTGGGAGTGAAAGAAATATGGACGGATGCAGATACGGTGCGTTACGTGGTCTGGCCAAATATGTATTCGCGAATAGATTCGTCGTCAGTGAAGGGCCGCGTGTCAGTCATAAAGAAAACAGCCGCGGAATTAGCCGTGATAGACTCGATAATAAAGGCGAACAGGACTGAATCGGCAATACTGAAAGTGGGTGATACGATACCCGATTTCACGTTTTATGACTATTTGTTTCAGGACCGCGAGCCCTGGAGCTATAAGGACTTGCTTAAAGGAAATGTTATTTTGCTGAACTTTTGGGCGACATGGTGCGGTCCCTGTGTAGAAGAACTGAAGCCGGAGCATCTTCCATCGCTATTGGAAGAATTCAGGGAATATGACAACTTTGTTTTTCTGCCGGTGAGTGTGAATCATACAAATCAGGAACTGGTGGAATTCTTTGAATCACCGAGAGGAAAAGAATTGAATTGGTTAGAATCCAAGACAGCCTGGGATAAAAACGGAGAGTTCTCCAGCTCTCTTTCCAAAGGAGGAATTCCGCTTACAGTACTTATAGATAAGGACGGCATCATCCGCCTCAACGAAGCCGGCGCATTTCTGAGTAAAGAACAAAAGAGAAGACTCCGGGCCAAAATCGCAGAACTGCTGCAACAATCTGCTATTTTTTGATGATTGAAGCTGTGACTAACCTTTCGGTGTCCGTGCGGAGTACATCAAACGTCTCCCGACTGACAAACTCAATGAAATCCTTGAAATCATCATGAAAGGGAATCTATGAATACTCGGCCATAAGTGAGATTTAGGGGCTTCTTTAATAAAACTTTTTTCTTGCCCACATGTAATTATCTGTTTATTATCGCGTCTAATAGTAAAACTAAATATAAGAATCATCATGATCGCTCATTGGTATGTCTATCTAACACTCGCGATAGTATCAGCATTACTGCTATGGATCTGTCTCTTATACACATCTCCGAGCCCACGAGACCGTACTAGATC
>ENA-OYXX01000660-OYXX01000660.1-human-gut-metagenome-genome-assembly--contig:-NODE-660-length-15163-cov-4.864707_pt1 | contig 15163 bp, 7 predicted proteins | sample MGYA00243976_ERZ653434 | MGnify/ENA primary metagenome ERZ653434 (study PRJEB26926, sample SAMN06165112) | human gut metagenome | biome: ENVO:00009003; feature: ENVO:2100002; material: ENVO:00002003...
GAGATCTAGTACGGTCTCGTGGGCTCGGAGATGTGTATAAGAGACAGGCCGTCGACTGTATACCACAAGCCTTCGTCCTCGGCGTCAACCACGATGTCATCGACTCCGCTGGCGGCGTCAGTGGATAAACGGAAATAATCCATGTTACACGACGCATGCACAAGGTGATAGACTAATTTGTGCGTACCCTTGGTGAGCGGTATCGTCACATTGGGCGCCGTAAACTCCTGATACTTCTGCCACTCGTTGAGGCCCGTGTTGACCATAAACGGATTGGCCTCCGAGCCGTAGTCAACGCCGTCGACAGTGATATAATACTTATGCTGACCCATCGTGGCCACACATGTCGAGAATGTGTAATCGCCGGCTACCTTACATTCAAATGTATAGGTCACATAGTTGCCGGGACTGCTGTTGCCCAAGTGGATGATTTCGTCACCCTTTGCATAACCCGGGCCTGACGCTCCGTTCACGCCGTTGACCGAGCGGCTGACGGCCACGTTGCGGTCACGGCGATATTGCTTGTAGCTGCCGTTGATCTTGCCGTCCTTCCAGTAATATTTGCCGTAACCCTCGTCATAATTCTCGACTTCGAGTTTGCCGGGAACACTGAGGTTGAAATTCTCGGGCTCGCCCTCGATGACGATACTCTCGAAGTTGCAGTTGGCGACTCTGAAGACAATATCCATGCGGTGTTTGCCCTTGGCAAGATGCATCTCCGGGATGATTGTCACCAGACCGAAGCCGTGCCAGTCGTTGATTTCGCCGCTGAAATAAGCGACATCCTCGAGATCCTCGCGGTTTATCACGATAGGCTCGGCATCAGTGCCATAACTTACGCCGTCGATTGTTACGACCAACTTGGTGTTACCGATGGTGGCAAGACAGGCACGGACGTCATAATCGCCGGCCTCCGTACACTCAAACTCATAGGCGAGACGGTCGCCGTCAGACATGTTGCCGACATAGATTTGATGCTTGCCGTTGACATCGCCGTCCTTGCTGATGGCCACGCCCTTGTCCTTGCGATACTCTTTATAGTTGCCTGCGTCACCGAAGTGAAATTCATAATCGCCCGTGACAAAATTTTCGGCCTCGACCTTGCCCGGCACCTTGTTGTCAAAGACCTCGATAGTACCGTAGTCGCCAATGCGCGTAAAGATAAACTTATCAGGGTTAAGCGTGTTGATGTCGCCGAAGCGGAAGATGTGCTTACCCTTTTTCAGCGACAGAGCCTTGCTCACGACCGTGAAGTAGGTACCCCACTTGTTTTCGACGTCGGGAGCCGTGAACTCCTGCTTGCCTAACATGGCTTCGCCGTCGACATAGAGACGGAAACTGCCTGCGCCGCCGGTCGAGAGAACGGTCTCCAACTGATAGTCGCCGTCCTCGGCCACATCGATGGTATACTCAAACCAGTCGCCGCCGCTGAGGCTCTGTATGCTGCCCGGGGTCTCGTTGATGCGCACCCACTCGCGGCGGTAGACATAGTCACGGCCCTTGCCGTCGTTGCGGTTCTTGTCCATGGCCTCCTGACGCTGCGACTCACCGTTCTTGTAGTGATACGCCACGCCCTCGCCGCCGTAATCAAAATCCTCGGCTTCGACTATTCCCGGCACGACATTATCACGAAAAGGGCGGCGTCCGCTCTCAGGTGTCACACCCTCGAAATAGTCGGCGGGACTGTAGTTGGTGTAGTTGATGAGCAGTTTCTTGGCTACCTCGGCAGGACCCTCCTTCGACAGCAGGTTGTCGGCAATCTTGAGGTCAGAGAAGACGATGTGACCCTTGCCGTAGTCGATTTCGCCGACCGTCGTTCCGAGATGGAACGAGTATGTGCGCGTCGAGCCCACTACAAGGTTGGCTCCCTGCATATAGTAGCCGTGACGGTTGTTGCCGTCGTCTACCACGGCCTGATACTGCCAACCGAAGCCGATGTTGACGGGCAGACCCTTCATCAGCGGGTGATCAATGTTGAAGTGTATGCCGCCGACCCAGTCTTTGCCGATGGTGTAGCTGCCGTCATAGCGCGCGTCTGTGACCTCGGCAACTTTGCCTAACCATTTATCGGCGTTGGCTATGATTATGACTGTTGTTCCGTCATTCTTGGCGCGGTCGAGAATGTCGTCGGCGTTGACTGCAACCATGTCGGGACGTGACCATGCCAACTGCACCTTGCCGTCCTTCGTTCCGTCGTTGTGCTTGTATTTGAGCTCGACGCTAAGCTGCTGACCCTTCTCGAGATTGAGCTCTTTGGTGTAAGTGTTTGCGTTGGTATTGCCCAACCACTGCTCGTGCCAGAGATCTTTACCCGAGGCATCGCGAAGATAGATTTCCTGACCGCGCAGCGTGTTGACCACAAACTCAAACTTGCCGTCAACGGGCACAGTAATCTTGCCCTCGTAGCGGATGGAGTAAGGTGCGTTGGCAAGCACGTCGGCTGCCGGCTGCGCGCCGTTGTTGCAGTAGAAGTCTATCACGTCGACATCCTCTGTGCGTATCACGTTGGTGAAGTCGGCGTCAGAGTACCATGTGCGCTTCAGCTCACTGAAATCAGCGGCGCTGATTGTGGCGGCCTCGGCAAACTGCGAGCGGTCGATGATAATCCAGTCAAGCTGACCCATATCTGTCGTAAACTGCGGCAGAGTGTTGCCCGTCAGCGTCTTGTAGAACTGCGGAACGGCCGAGCCGCTGCCGTAATATGCGCCCGCACCCTTGAAATCGGCGGCCGTGTATTTCACGGCGAGTATCTCGTCATGGCCTTTGGCAGTTTCGGCTCCCCCCGTGAGCTCGGCCTGCACCTGATATGTGCCCTCGCCGCCCTCGGGAATCTTGAACTCAACACCTTTCTCAAGCAGCTCACCGTAGACGTCGCCGCCGCTCACGCTCACGCTCTTTTCGGGCATAGTCTGCACCACGGCGCCCGTCGGGCCGACCATCTTGGCCTTGAGCGTATAAGTGCCGGCCGGGAGCACCTGCTCGTTGATGATATAGAAGTCGACGATGGCCGTAGCCGGCGATTTGACTATCTGGTTGCGGGTCTTGACAGCCACTAACAGAGGCGCATTTGCCTCCTTCATGATTTTAGCGTCGCCTTTGGTGTTGCGATATATGTCGACGACACCGCTATGGTTGTCATAAGGCTCGCTCTCCCAACCGTTTATGGCATACATATCTCCGCAGTTGCGCATGCGGAAGTTTGTGATGCGGCGTGCCTGATGGTCCATGCTGACATTACCCATAAGCTCTGTCAGCTTGTCGATTGAGCCGAAATATTTATAGAGATTCTGCTCTTTGAAAAATCGCTGATAACGGCTGTACTGATTCTCCCAGTATAGACCGTCCCAGCCCAACTCGCCGGTCTGCTGTATGGTGTTATGAATCTTCTCAATGCGCGGAGGCGTACTCAGGGCACCTTCCTCGCCGCGCACCCATATTTCTTTGGTCACGTAGTCGTCCTTGGGGTTATAGTCCTTGACTCCCTGCAGGTTGTCGGGACCGCGATACATTCCTTCTTTCCACGTCTCGGGAGCGCCGGCCTGATGCACATCCTGCCAGCCCACCTGATAAAGTGTCTCGTCATAGGGGCGCATATGTGTCTTGTGAAGCTCCTCGCCCGTCTGATTGCTCACGCCGGGTGTGTTGCCCGAGCAAAGCAGCAAGAAGCGCGTCTCGTCAATCTTGTGGAACTCGCGCATATCATTCAGACGCTTGTTGATAAGCGGTTGATTATGCAGCAGGTCGCCGAAGAACTCGTTGATAAGGTTATAAATCACGAGCGACGGATGGCTGCGGTCGCGCTTGATCATGCGTGCCGTTTTCTCGACGAGTATGCCGCGGTTGAAGTCGTCTACGCCGCTGTGATAGGCGCCCGGCTCCTCGAAATAGAGCAATCCCATCTCGTCGGCGGTCTCAAGCATCAGCGGGCCGCCGATGTTGCGGTGGAAGTTGAGACAGTTGAGACCGAGGCTCTTGGCTGCGTTGACCTGAGCGATGGTCTGCTCCTTGGTCGAGTAGATGCCGCCCTTGCTCCAGTAGCCCCACGAGATGGCCGAGCGGAGCACAACTCGCTTGCTGTTAAGATAGAAATTGGCATTGTCGCCGAAACCTTTGCCCTCAAACCAACGGAAACCGAAGTGACGGCTGCTGTCGTCGAGCACATTGCCCGCTCCGTCTAACAACTCGACGCGCAGGCGGTAGAGATTGGGATGCTCGAGATCCCACAGTTTGGCGCCGTCAAACGTCAGATCAGTCAGCGTCAACTGCCCGTCACGGACGTCGGCCACGGGCACGCTCTTGGTCAGATGCACGTTGTCGGCATTGTCATAGTCGGTGATGGTGGCGCGCACAGTTTTCACGTCACTGTAGTCGCCGAGAGAGACCACAGCGTCGACCGTATTATAGTTCTGGGACGGCTTGTTCTTCACCCAGACATCAGCTATTTCAGCTTTGGGGTCAATGCAGTGCAGGTTGACACGTCCGGTGATACCGCCGAAACCGTGGCTCGGAGGCATCATCTGGTCTGTGTTGCCCCAACGCTCGAGCGTGAAGTCACCCCACGACGTGTTGCCGCCGTGGTTAGTGATGCGCACGGCGAGAGTCTGTGTCTTGCCGGGTTTGATAGCTTTGGTGATGTCAGCCGCATACGGAGTCTCGGACACGATGTCATAGGCCACAAGTTCGCCGTCGACATAGACTTCGGCGCGCTGGCGGAAACCCTCGAAGTCGAGCATGAATTTCTTGCCGGCCTCCGAGGCAGGCACAGTGATGGTGCGCCACCACCAGCAGACACCCTTGACATGGTCGGGGCGCGACTCACGCTGATTGGCTGCCGGCTCTAAATACTCCATGTCGGTGCCGGGCACACTGACATTCAACGTGCCGTCGGGGCCATCGCCCTCGAGCACACTCCAGCCCCCCGTAGGCGCGTTGACCGGAAGTTTTGTCAGATCTGTTGCCTCTGAGGGCAGATAGAGTTTGTCGTCGGCCCATTGTGCATCGGCGTCACGCCACAGATGCCAGCCGGGTCCGCTGAGACCGATAGTCAGTCGGCCCGATGCAAACGCCGCAGATACGGCCATAAATGCCGCCAACAGCGTCAATACTACTTTTTTCATGCAAATTAAGGTAATGGGATGAATACTAAAGAACTTATCAAATGTTTAAAACCCGGAATTTGGTTTATCAAGTAACAAATTTAGTATTTTTATCACACTGTGCAAAAACTTTTTTTCACTAACTTTGCAGCGGTTTGAAATGAATTTGCTTTTACGCATTAATACTCTGATTATCAGCATATAATGACTGACAACTTCTCAACATCCAAGTCACTTTTCGCACTCGCTGCGGGCACATTCGGCCTCGGCATCACCGAGTATGTGATGATGAGCATTCTCCCTGACCTCGCCTCACAGTTTGACGTCAGCATCACCTCCGCAGGCCACCTCATATCGGCCTACGCCTTAGGCGTTTGCGTCGGCGCACCGCTTATCGTGCTCTTCGCCCGCAATATGCCGCTACGGCGCATCCTGCTGCTCCTCATAGCCATCTTCATCGCCGGGAACCTCGCTTTTGCGCTCTCGCCTAACTACTTGTTCGCCGTCGCCTCGCGCTTTATGGCCGGGCTGCCCCACGGCGCCTACTTCGGCACGGGCGCGCTCGTCGCCAGCCGCATCGCCGGACAGGGCCGAGCCGCCTCGGCCGTCGCTCTGATGTGCATGGGCATGACCGTTGCCTGCCTCATCGGCGTGCCGGCCGGCTCATGGCTCGCATCAGTGCTGTCGTGGCGCGTCATCTTCGGCTTCGCCGCCCTCTGGGGCGTAGTCACCCTCGTGATGCTACGCGTGTGGATACCGTGGTTAGAGGGTCTGCCGCGCACCACCGCCCGCGCCCAGTTCAAATTCATGCGCAACGCCGCCCCATGGCTGCTCTGCGGCGCCACCCTCGCGGGCAACGCCGGCGTCTTCAGCTTCTATAGCTACATCGCCCCGCTCATCACCGGCGTCAGTCACCTGCCCGAGACCTTCATGCCCGTGCTCATGCTCTTGGTGGGCGCCTCAATGTGTGTCGGCACCTACAGCGGCGGACGCCTCAGCGACCGTCACGGCGCCGGACTGACGGCCTACCGTCTGCAGTGGCTCATCTTCGGTGCTTTGGCCGCTATCACCCTATTCTCGCCCGTGGCGTGGCTCAACGTCGTGCTCATCTGCTTCGCGGCGTTTGCCCTTTTCGCCGTCTCGCCTCCGATGCAACTCCTGCTCATACGCTTCAGCCCCGGCAACCAGCTGATGGGCGGAGCCATGATACAGATAGCATTCAACCTCGGCAACGCCGTCGGCGCCTACTGCGGCGGCCTCCCCATCGAGGCCGGCTGGGGCGTCAGATTCTCGGCCACAGTAGGCGCCGTCTTCGCCGTCGCCGGCATAGTCATGATGGCCGCTTTCATGCGCCGCTACGACCGCCCTAATAAAAACCAAGGGGCGCATCATCCGACGCGCCCCCTTTACACACATTTATCAAGTCCCTATGATTAAGGGATAAGATTATGAGCTTTGAAGACTTTGCGAATCTTGTCTAACGCGAAGGTCACCTGATCTTTGGTATGCGTTGACATGAGGCTGAATCTTATCAGTGTGTCCTGCGGAGCTACGGCCGGCGAAACGACGGGGTTGACGAAGATGCCCTCGTTGAGCAGGTCGCGTGTGATGGCAAAGGTCTTGAAGTTATCGCGGATATAGAGAGGGATAATTGGCGTAGATGTATGACCAATCTCACAGCCCATATTGCGGAAGCCCTCGAGAGCATATTTGGTTATCTCCCACAGATGCTCCTGACGCTCGGGCTCGGCGACCATGATTTCGAGAGCCTTGAGGGCGGCAGCCGTCGAGGCCGGCGTAATGCTTGCAGTGAAAATATATGAGCGTGAGTGGTGGCGCAGGAAATTGGTGATTTCCTTGTCTGTAGCGATGAAACCGCCAAGCGATGCAAACGACTTGGAGAATGTACCCATAATCAGGTCGACATCCTTTGTAACGCCGAAGTGATTACAGGTGCCGCGGCCGCCTTCGCCGAAGACACCGATGCCGTGAGCCTCGTCGACCATCACAGAGGCATCATATTTCTTTGCCAACTCGACGATTTTGGGAAGATTGGCCACGTCGCCCTCCATAGAGAACACACCGTCGGTCACAATCAGTTTGACTTTGTCGGGAGCACATTTCTGAAGCTGCTTCTCGAGCGACTCCATGTCGTTGTGCTTGTATTTAAGCTGCTGAGAGAACGACAGACGGCGTCCTTCGATGATTGAGGCGTGGTCCTGTTCGTCCCAAAGTATATAGTCCTCGCGGCCTGTCAACGTCGATACGACACCGAGATTGACACCGAAGCCGGTCGAATAAATCATCACATCTTCCTTGCCGATATATTCGGCGATAGCTCTCTCCAACTGTTTGTGGAGGTCAAGCGTGCCGTTAAGGAAGGGCGAGCCGGCACAGCCCGTGCCGTATTTGCGTGTAGCCTCTATGGCCGCCTCTTTGATACGGGGGTCATTGACAAGACCTGAATAACAGTTTGAGCCGAACATGAGCACCTTTTTGCCATGGATGAGCACCTCGGTGTCCTGCTCTGAGGCTATTTCTCTGAAATAGGGATAAATGCCGGCAGCTTTAGCTTCTTGAGGAGTCGTGTACTTTGCAAGTTTAGCCTGTAATAGCTTCATTTTTATATGTAAGATTGGTCTGTGTATTTACTAAATGACAGGCTTAACTGCCATTCAGACCGCAAATTTAGAAAATTATTCACTAATAATTTCCTTATTGCCCAAATTTCTTATGCCTCGCTTGCATTTTTTCACATTAGCACCGCCGTTAAACATCAGACGACCCACTTTCATCAAAATACATTAATGATACGTCATTAAAACAGCAAATCAATGTAAAGAAACTGTTGTTAAAAACAAATGTAGGGACGTGCCATTCGGCACGTATAATGTGGCCGCCCATGATTCGCGAATTATACATGTCCTTTTTAACATTTCAACCGGCTTTTGCATTTGACCCTAAACACCCGGAGCCGCGCCCGAAAGCGCGGCTCCGCATCATATGTTTATGTCGAACTTGGGTCAGAGTCCGCGGCCGTGGCAATTCTTGTACTTTTTGCCCGAGCCGCAGGGGCACGGGTCGTTACGGCCGATTTTGGGTGCGGCCTTGACAGGCATCACGCGCTGAGGCTCACCCTGACGGGCCGACGCCACGCGGCGCTGCTCCTCTTCGCCGGGCAGACCCGGACGCGAGGTGCGGTAATTGTCATAGCGGCGCGGCATCTCGGGAGCGGCCTGCTTGACCTCGGGCTGACGGGGCTGCGGCTTGGGCTCCTCACCCTCGGCAGCCGGAGCCTCCTCACGCGGCGGACGCACGGGTATCTGAGCGCGCATAAGAGCCGTCATAGCCTTGACATTAAGCTGATTGAGCATGCCCTCAAACAAGTGGAACGACTCGACCTTATAGATTACCAGCGGGTCTTTCTGCTCGTAAGACGCATTCTGCACTGACTGGCGCAGCTGGTCGAGCTCGCGCAGATGCTCCTTCCAGAGCTCGTCGATGGTTACAAGCAGCAGACCTTTCTGCCACTCCTTGACTATCGAGCGGCACTCGGTGTCAAACGCCTCCTGCAAGTCGACGCGCAGATTGAACACTCGCTTGCCGTCGGTGATGGGCACGATAATCTTGCCGCGGTAGTCAGAGTTCTCCAAGAGATTTGAGATAACCGGCATCGCAATCTCGCGTATGCGGTCGTTGCGGCGCGTCATGGCCTCCATGGCGGCGTCGCGCACACGCTCGATGCGGTCCTCGCGGTCGAGACTGCGCCACTCGTCCTCGGTGAACGGAGCTTCGATAGTGAGCACCTTGTATAACTCGAGGCACAGGTCTGCATAATCCTGCGGCTGGTCATAAGTGGTGACGATATTCTCCACGCAATCATAAAGCATGTTGGCGATATCGATGCCGATGCGCTCTCCGAGCAGGGCGTGATGGCGGCGGTTATAGATATATGTACGCTGCTTGTTCATTACGTCGTCATACTCAAGCAGACGCTTGCGTATGCCGAAGTTGTTTTCCTCGACGCGCTTCTGAGCCTTCTCGATGGCATTGGTAACCATCTTGTGCTCGATGGGCTCACCCTCCTGCAGACCGAAACGGTCGAGCCACTTCATCATCGAGTCTGTGGCAAAGAGTCGCATCAGCTGGTCCTCAAACGACACGAAGAAGATTGACGAACCCGGGTCGCCCTGACGTCCGGCACGACCGCGCAACTGACGGTCGACGCGGCGTGACTCGTGGCGCTCTGTGCCGATGATTGCCAGACCGCCGGCCTCTTTGACCTCAGGGGTCAGTTTGATGTCGGTACCGCGGCCCGCCATGTTAGTGGCGATGGTCACGACGCCCTTCTGACCGGCCTGAGCCACAACTTGTGCCTCGCGCTGGTGCAGCTTGGCGTTGAGCACCTGACAGTCTATCTTGCGCATGTCGAGCATGCGTTTGAGCAGCTCGGATATCTCGACCGATGTCGTGCCCACGAGCACCGGGCGTCCGGCATCGCGCATCTTGACGATTTCGTCGATTACGGCGGCGTATTTCTCTTTCTTGGTCTTATAGACACGATCGTTCATGTCTATACGTGCCACGGGGCGGTTGGTCGGGATGGTCACCACATCAAGTTTGTAGATATCCCAGAGCTCGCCGGCCTCGGTCTCGGCCGTACCGGTCATACCCGCAAGCTTGTGATACATGCGGAAGTAGTTCTGCAGCGTGATGGTGGCGAATGTCTGTGTGGCGGCCTCGACCTTGACACCCTCCTTGGCCTCGATGGCCTGATGCAGTCCGTCGCTGTAACGGCGTCCCTCCATGATACGGCCTGTCTGCTCGTCGACAATCTTGATTTTGTTGTCGTCGATGACATACTCAATATCTTTCTCAAAGAGCGTGTATGCCTTGAGAAGCTGAGTGACGGTGTGCACGCGCTCGGCCTTGACGGCATAGTTCTGCATCAGTTCGTCCTTGCGTGCCTGACGCTCGGCCGGATCGGCGATAGACTCGACCTCAGACAGCTGCGAGGCGATGTCGGGCAGCACGAAGAAGTCGGGGTCGTCGGTCTTGCCGGTCAACTCGTCGATACCCTTGTCTGTCAGCTCGACCGAACGGTTTTTCTCGTCGATGACAAAATAAAGCGGATTGGTGACCGTCGGCATCTCGCGGTTGTTGTCCTGCATGTAGTAAGCCTCGGTGTCAAGCAGCGTACTCTTCATGCCCTCTTGGCTGAGGAACTTGATGAGCGCGCCGTTTTTGGGCAAGCCCTTATAGGCGCGGAAGAGCAGCAGAGCGCCTTCTTTCTTGACATCCTTGTCGTCAGAGGCGAGCTTTGCCTTGGCCTCAGTGAGAATCGACGTTACGAGACGGCGCTGGGCTTCGACGACTTTCTGCACGTTCTGTTTGTATTCGTCGAAATACTGGTCGTCGCCCTTGGGCACGGGACCGGAGATAATAAGAGGCGTACGGGCATCATCGATAAGCACGGAGTCGACCTCGTCGACGATGGCATAGTAGTGCTTGCGCTGCACCATGTCCTGCGGTGCCATGGCCATATTGTCGCGGAGGTAGTCGAAACCGAACTCATTGTTTGTGCCGAACGTAATGTCGCACTCATATGCGGCACGGCGTTCGGGCGTATTGGGTTGGTGTTTGTCAATGCAGTCGACCGTAGAGCCGTGGAACATGTAGAGCGGACCCATCCATTCCGAGTCACGCTTTGACAGGTAATCGTTGACGGTCACCACATGCACGCCGCGCTTTGACAGCGAACGTAGGAAGACGGGGAGCGTGGCCACGAGGGTCTTGCCCTCGCCTGTGGCCATCTCGGCGATTTTGCCCTGATGGAGCACGATACCGCCGATGAGCTGCACGTCATAGTGCACCATGTCCCATGTGATTTCATTGCCACCGGCAACCCAGTGATTTTTCCAGATAGCCTTGTCGCCCTCGATGCTGACGAAGTCGCGTCCCTGACCGGCAAGCTCGCGGTCGAGGTCGGTGGCTGTGACCTCTATGGTCTCGTTGTGAGCAAAACGGGCGGCTGTCTCGCGCATTACGGCGAAAACTTCGGGCAGATGCTCGTTGAGTTTATTCTCGATGATGTCGAGTATATCTTTCTCGTGTTTGTCAATCTTGTCCCAGACGGGCTGACGCTCGTCGAAAGGCAGGGTCTCGACCGTCGAGCGCAGCTCCTCGATGGCGTTGCGGTCAGGGGCGACGGCCGCGTCGATATCGGCACGCACGGCGTCTATGCGGCCTCGCAGCTCGTCGTTGCTCAGCGGCTCAAGCTCGGGACCAATAGCCTTGATTTTGTCGACAATGGGGCGTATGGCCTTGAGGTCGCGCTGCGACTTGTTGCCGAATAATTTGCTTAATACATTTACAAATGACATAGTCTATGATAGTTTTATTTTTTGCATGAAAAAGGAAATTGTCACGGGTGCATGCGTCCTGCAGTCGGTTGACATAGCCGCCACACAGACGCATAAACGTCACCGTCCTCGCGTCTCAGTCGAGTTCGAGAGCCGGCAGCGATGCACCGTTGGGCGAACGTATGCGCAGCAGGCGCGCAACTGTCGGGGCGATGACGCGCACATCGACAGGCGTGTGTATTTTCTGAGGCTTTACATCCGGCGCAAGTATAAATGCCGGAGCTGTCGAGGCAGCGATGCGGTGCACGCGGCTCACACGTTTGGGATTAGCCTCGCTGTGGTAATCGTCGACGACTTCCCAGCCGGGGAGCACGCTCATCACGAGGTCGCCGGCAGTCGAGAGGCTGATATTGCGTTTGAGGGCCTCGGAGTTGGGTCCGGCATCGCCCTCGAAAATCTGGTCTATCGTGTAAACGTCCTTTATTCCGCTCATGCGGGCGAGGAAGGCGGCAGCGGCTGTGCGCACGGCCTTCGCGTCAAGGTTTTTCTGCTTGATAAGGGCGTCATTGAGGAAGAAACGGCCTTTGTGATAGCCGCTGACCCATTCGCCGTCGCCATAGACGGCCATAAGGTACATATTGAGCAGAGAGCCCGCCTTGCGGGTCGAGAACTCTCCGTAAGGGATGTTCCACTGTTCGTCGTCGCGTCGCGAGGTCGAGCCGGGAGGTGTCGCGGCGAGGAATATCACCGCATTGCCGCCTGCGGTCGAGCGGTCGACTGTATTGAAAAGCTTCTCCAACTCGCGGTCTAAGCGCAGATAGCTGTCCATCAGCTCAAAGCGCGTGTCGGGATTCTTGGAGTAGCCGTAATGTCTGAGTGTATAAGCCACGTTGACCATGTCGACGCCGTCATGTGTGCCTAACTTAAGATTGTCGATGATGTCGGTGGCGACAGATGTCACCTCGGCATTGACCGGCGCGGCGTTTTTGAATATCTCATAGCGCTGCGCTCCACGCGGGAAGACGTAGCGGAAAGGATAATGCTTGAGATGGTCGGGCAGATTGGGATAATCGGCCGGCTTCATCACCGGCGTCCAGCTCAGCGTGTCGAGACGCGATGCAAGCGGCGTCAGGCGGTTGCGCCCGGTGACGACAGCGGGTACGTCCTTATAGAAAGTCGTAGTGGCCCAGTTGCCGTTGGCGTCCGAAATCCACATGGCGCAGTTGGCCGCATGGCCGCCCAAGGCTATGGCCACCTGCGGGTCGGGTGCAACGGCATAGACCTGTGTGACACCGCCTCCGGCTATGCGCACTTCGTCAGCGAGAGTGGATGTCAGTAGATTGCGAGGCGAGTAGGTCTCGTTGGTGAAATTACCGATGCTTGTATTATCTAACAGTACAGGTGTACTTCGACGCCCGGCTACATCATATGTAAAAGCCTCGGAGATACCGTTGACTGACGGCGACGCGCCGGTCATCAGCATGGCAGTGGCGGCCGTGGCGTCAAGAGGTGTGCCGTAGTCTGTGTTGGCTATCATCACACCGTCGCGCAGCAGACGGCGGAAACCGCCCTCGCCGAAATAGTCGCGAAGCAGGTCGATATAGTCGCGCTCGAGTCCGTCAACCATGATGCCGACGACAAGCTGCGGACGCGACTTTGACTCGGCGGCAGGCATAGTCATGCCGACCATCGAGGCGAGCAGCACAAGCATCAGACGTGATGAAACAGACTTATTAGTCAGCGACATTGTTATTTCTTATTCTTTTCTCTGATAGTCAGATAGATATAATTAGCCGAACGGATGAGGTCACAGAGCGCCAGAGGCACGAAAGCCGCATTGCCCGATTGATGTGTCAGCGGCCAGATGACTGCGAGACACACTATTGCCACAAAGTTAACAATTTGATACGACAATACGACTGTCTTGCACTTTTTTAACCAAATAAAAATCGTCGGGATTAGACACAGCGGATTGAGCCAGAGGTAAAGCCAGTTGGGCGACGTGGCCTCGTGGACTGACACAAAAATCAGGAATGTCAGCAGCAGACCCGTCAGTCCGAATACGCCGAACAGCACGGCGTCAAGCCAGCGTGTCACGCGTCCGCGTCGTATATCCCTGACTGTCATCACGATGACGAATATCAGCAGGTAAACCGAAACGGCCATAGGCGTCAGCAGCCAAGGCGTCGGGTGTTCTATAGCCGCATCGTCGCCCGTGTTGTTGAGCACGGCGACAGACTTGACCAAAGTTTTACCGCCATATGTGGCATCTGCGAGCTGCGCGTCTAAAACCACCGGGGCAAAGGCCTTCATGCGGTTGTCAACCGGACGGTCTATGCCTGAGCCGAGCGCGAGGTCGATACCGAACTGGTACCACGGATAGTTGCGGTGGTAGCGGCGCATGATGTCGCGGAATGTGCCTAACCGGGCCACATCAGCCGTAGGCTCGCCGAGAATGATGCTGTCACCGAGCGCGCGTTCCACGATGCGCAGCGGACGCGTCGCACAGTTGTCGAGAACGTAATTGTAACGATATGTGCGGTTTTCTTCACGCAGATTTTCGCCGAGGAGAGCCACAAGGCGGCGTTTGGCCTCCGGAGCCATGTCCAAGCGGTGCTCGACGATGCGGCGTCCGTCGCGCAGATAATGCGACACCATGTACGGCCACGGCATAACCGTCACCCAGTAATCGGTCTCGCCTTTGACGAAACGATAGACAAAATTGGGCTGGTCGAAGTCATAAGTGCCGTAACTGATTGCGAAATCGCCATCGGGCATGGTCACGCGCAGGGCCGAGTGACCCTCAAGTTCATAAATCTCAGAGCCGGGGTAGAAATTGACAAAACTCACCGTCGTATCTCCGGCCAAGACAGGCATCGCGGCCGGCGATATGACGGGCTGTGCGTTCACAACGAATGCCAGCAGCACAAACACACATATCAGATATACCTTTCGAATCATTGTATATCAATCAGTTTGTGAGTCTGCAATGATAAGCGCCAACGCGGATGCGCGAGGATATAGGCCACGGTCTCGGCTATGTTCAGTCCAGAGCAGGGCTGCAGATACAGACGCGGCGCAGGCAGTAAGGCGGCTATGGCCTCTACATCCTGTCCCTGATAGACGATTTTCAGCTCGTCGATGCGGTCTATGCCCCACGGAGCGTCTTTGGGCGAACATGTCACCCAGTCCACCTCAGGTGGTACGGGCAGCGACCCGTTGGTCTCAATCTGCACAAAAAAGCCGACCAACTTCAGTTTGCGCAGCAAGTCGCTGTCTAACTGCAGTGTAGGCTCGCCGCCGGTGATAACAAGATGGCGTGAGGCGTAGGCACTGACAGCGGCGACTATCTCGTCGGCGTCCATGTCGCGACCGCTCTGATGGGCCGTATCACAAAAGTCACAGTGACGGTTGCAGCCGCTGAAACGCAGAAACACGGCCGCCGTACCCGTGAAATAGCCCTCGCCCTGCAGCGAGTAAAATATCTCGTTTACTTTATAAGTCTTTTTCATAAGAGGCCGTATTACCTTCACTCTCTTGTATATCAACGCGATAGCAGTTTTCTACCATATCGCAGATCCAACGCGCTAAATTCTCGGCCGTCGGATTGAAGTCGACCACGTCGTTGAGACAGCGGTGGTCGAGGCGGTCCAAGACCCTGTCTCTTATACACATCTCCGAGCCCACGAGACCGTACTAGATCTC
>ENA-OYXX01000665-OYXX01000665.1-human-gut-metagenome-genome-assembly--contig:-NODE-665-length-15022-cov-7.592036_pt1 | contig 15022 bp, 13 predicted proteins | sample MGYA00243976_ERZ653434 | MGnify/ENA primary metagenome ERZ653434 (study PRJEB26926, sample SAMN06165112) | human gut metagenome | biome: ENVO:00009003; feature: ENVO:2100002; material: ENVO:00002003...
GAAGAGCGGCAACGTATCATTCAGGCTCTTGAGCAGACGGGAAACAACCGGAGACTGGCCGCTAAGCTGCTGGGCATCGGTAAGTCTACCCTCTATAACAAGTTAAAATTATATGGGATTAACGAATAATAAAAAAATGATAATCCGCAGGCATCGTCACCTGCCGTTGAGTATCAAGATAAAAACGGACTGACAATATGGTTATTGCTGTAGATTTTGACGGGACTATTGTGGAACACAAGTACCCGCAGATAGGCAAGGAAAAACCGTTTGCCATCGAAACACTGAAACGGCTCCAAGCTGAGCGGAATGTACTGATATTATGGAGTGTGCGGGAAGGTGAGCTATTGGATGAAGCCGTGAATTTCTGCCGTGAACACGGTCTGGAGTTCTATGCGGTGAACAGCAACTACCCTGACGATGAACTTGATTTGTCAGCCAGACGCTTCCGTAAGGTGAATGCGGATATGTATATCGACGACCGCAATGTCGGTGGTATGCACGACTGGGGAGTGATATATGAGATGGTTCATAACCGGTGGAGCTATGACCGTTACCTGCAGGAGGTACATGGAGTGGAGAAACCGGAGAAGAAGCCGTGGTGGAAGAGGATATTCGCGAGCCGGTGAATTACAATATCGCAGATTTTATCGGAATTGCCGCGCTTGATGTAAGATTGCCATTTTCAAGAAACGGATATAAATAGACAGTTAATGAATCCGCAAAGCGAGAATACCAGGCGAATAGCGAAGAATACCTTCTATCTGTATGGACGGATGCTCTTCGGGATGCTTGTGAGCCTATATACCTCCCGCATTATCCTTAATGCTCTTGGAGTGGAGGATTATGGTATATATAATGTCGTAGGCGGTTTTGTAGCCATGTTCTCTCTTATCTCCGGTGCATTATCCTCGGCTATCGGACGATTCATTACATTTGAACTGGGAACCGGAAACATCGAGAAACTGAAGAACGTAGTAGCCACATCTTTACTTATTCAATCTGTAATCGGGCTGTTAGTTATTATTATAGCGGAGTCGGTCGGGGTATGGTTCGTGAACCATCAGATGGTGATTCCACCCGATCGCGTCTATGCCGCAAACTGGGTGTTTCAGGCATCCGTATTCACCTTTGTAGTGAATCTATTAAGCTGTCCGTACAGTGCGATGATTATCGCTCACGAAAAGATGAACGTATTTGCCTGTTTAGGAATACTTCAAGTTCTGTTGAATTTATCGGTAGTCCTTTTCATACAATATGCCACCTTCATGTGTGATCGGCTGATTGTCTATTCATTACTGTTGATGGCTGTCACCACACTGATGCAGATTGCATATTGGCAATATAGCAAGCGTAATTTTGTCGAGGGTCGTGTCAAACTCAGGTTTCATAAGGACTGTTGGCGAGAAATGAGCGGTTTTGCGGGATGGAACGCAATAGGATGTACCGCCGCAATCTTAAAGGACCAGGGTGTTAATGTATTGTTGAATTTATTCTTTGGACCAGTGGTGAATGCAGCGCGTGGAATAGCAATGTCAGTAAACACAGCCGTCGGTTCATTTGCGGGGAACTTTATGACAGCGGTAAATCCACAGATAATAAAATCATTTGCGGCAGATGACAGACGATATGTATTTTCACTTGTAGAACGAGGGTCGCGTTTCGGTTACTATATCATGATGTTCCTTGCAATGCCGATAATTTTTGAAACATCGTTCATACTTACATTGTGGCTCAAACAATACCCGGATTTCACAATCATCTTTGTTCGGCTTGTTATGATATACTCGTTGCTTGAAATCTTATCTAACACACTGATTACTCTACAGGTCGCGACAGGTAGGATCCGAAATTACCAGATAGCGGTCGGTGGCCTATTGCTGATGAATTTCCCCTTGTCTTGGCTTGCACTTAAATTAGGAGCTACTCCGTATGCAGTTTTCTATGTTGCGATTTGTGTGGGAGTAGGTTGTCTGATGCTCAGATTATGGTTCCTGCGTAGAATGGTCGGTCTTTCCATGAAGCATTATTTAAGAAGGGTTATTGGAAACGTGATGCTGACCAATCTTTGTGCAGTCGTTTTGCCGTTAATCATATATTTCGTTTTGCCACAGGGGGGTGTGAGATTGACGATTATAGTCGTGGTCAGTTCAATTTCCTGTATTCTATCAACGTTGTATGTAGGATGCGATAAAGGAGAGCGCAATTTCATCATTGGAAAATTCTTGGGTATCAAGGCGAAATTTATCAGTTGATCACTTTATCACTTTATGATTTGGATCGTAGACAAACAGAAATGTTGCGGCTGTTCGGCATGTCAGATGGTGTGTCCACGACAATGTATAAAAATGGAATCTGATGTCGAAGGGTTTCTTTACCCTTGTGTAAACGTAGAGGCATGTGTTGATTGCAGTCTGTGTGAACGTGTTTGTCCGGAACTCAATAAGGATTGCAACAAAGTGGTGCTGAAAGTCTATGCGGCTGTAAATCCAGATGAAGAAGTCTTACTGAAAAGTTCATCCGGAGGAATGTTTTCGTTATTGTCTGAGAGGATCATCTTGCAGGGTGGCATTGTGTTTGGAGCATGCTTCGACGGAGATTTCTCGGTCAGTCATGACTACACAGATACCATTGAAGGTCTGGCAACTTTCAGGGGATCAAAATATTTGCAAAGCAATATCAAATATAGCTTTTTGAAGGCAAAGCAATTTCTTGAAGACGGGCGGAAAGTACTTTTCACCGGTACGCCATGCCAAATTGCCGGATTGAAAAGATACCTCCGTAAAGATTATGAGAATCTTATTACCGTTGATTTTGTTTGTCACGGAGTCCCTTCCCCGGCAGTATGGAAGAAATATCTTGAACACATTAGTCGTCCGGTGAAAGTCAATTTCAGAGATAAACGTAATGGATGGAAGAAATATGGCGTGGCAATAGTTTCAACTGACGGGAGTGAAGAACTTACTTGTTTTCATGAGAACAGATACATGCGGATGTTCCTTTCTGATATGATCCTTCGTCCATCTTGCTACGCTTGTCCTTCCAAAGGAGGCATGTCAATGAGCGATATAACTCTCGGAGACTTTTGGGGAATTGAAAAAATCAATCCTGAGATTGACGATGACAAAGGACTTTCGCTTGTCCTTGTCAATACAAAAAAAGGAGAAGCATTGATATCCGATTGTGGTGCATTGATGTTCGAACAAGACTACAGCGATGCTGTTAAGCATAATCCCGCTATAGAGAAATCTGTCAGGCAACCTGTTTACCGGAACTTATTTATGAGAACCTGTGAGGAGAAGGGATTTGACAAAGCGTATGCGGCAGTGAACGATAAAACCCTCATAGCAAAAGTAAAACGCCGTTTATGGCTTTATTTTCAAACTAAATGAAGATTGGAATTCTGACACAGCCATTGCATACCAATTATGGAGGAGTCATTCAAAATTGGGCTTTGCAACAAGTGCTTATTCGCATGGGGCATGAACCGGAAATGATCTGGCGTAATCATGACGCGCCAGACTTTAGTCTTAGTTTGATGCTCAGGAGATTCGGTTCGTTTGGGAAAACAATCATACTACGATATATTTTAAACAACAAAAAAGTAGTACTTCGTTCCCCATTTGAAAAAATGTATAATCCAAGGACGCCTCGATTTGCAGATAATAAATTCATAAAGAGGATTACCAAAACAAAAGAATGCTTTTCAGACTTGCAGCTTAGAAAGATTATATCCCGAAATTCGTATGATGCTTTTATTGTTGGTAGTGATCAGGTTTGGAGAGAAGAGTATTCCCCCCGCATAGAGACATATTTTCTGGATTTCCTTCCATCAACAGATTCACGACCAAAAATCGCATATGCGGCTTCGTTTGGAACCGACACCAATTATATTTCTCCTCAAAAGCTCCCGAATTGCCAAAAGTTGTTAGAAAAATTTTCTGCAGTTTCTGTGCGTGAGGATGGCGGACTTAAGATAATACATGAGATTTTCAGGCGTACCGATGCAATGAAAGTGCTTGATCCGAGTTTGCTATTGGACATAGAAGATTATGAGGCGCTGATACAAAAGGAAGACAGGCATGACAGCGAACGGTTTATCGGTGCATATATTTTGAACAGGAATAATGATAAAGAATACATTATAGCAGACATCGCTTCTGAAAAAGGTTTGGCAGTAAAACAAGAAAGCGGAAGCTATGAAGATCATAAAATGTTGACGATAAGCCGGTGGCTCGCCATGTTTGCTGACGCTGAATATATCGTAACCGATTCTTTTCATGGATGTGTTTTTTCCATCATATTTAATAAGCCCTTCGTTGCAATAGGAAACGAAGTGAGAGGTCTCGACCGCTTCACCTCGCTTTTGTCAATGCTAAAACTTGAAGATCGATTGATATTGACATTGTCCGAATATTGTAACAAGAAGGAGTCGCTTATGGTTTCAACAGATTACCAAGCGGTCAACGAGCGGCTTTCCTTATTAAAAAAAGAAAGTATAAGTTTTTTAGAAAATGCGTTATCCTAAGATCTCGGTCATAGTACCGGTATATAATGCAGAGAAATATTTGCATTGTTGTATCGATAGCATTCTCTCCCAGACATTCACTGATTTTGAATTGCTTCTTATTGATGACGGGAGCAAGGATGAATCCGGAAAGATATGTGACGGGTATGCGGAGAAAGATGTGCGTATAAGAGTCTTTCACAAAAAGAGCGGTGGGGCGAGTTCGGCAAGGAATACAGGTCTTGACAATGCTAAGGGTGAATGGATTGCCTTCTGTGATGCTGACGATTATGTTTTTCCTGACTGGTTGGATATTTTCACCAAAAACAGCAGGAAAAGCGATTTGGTTGTACAAGGATATATAACAGACAAATGCACGATCCCGACAGGAGTAAACTATACAGGAAATGCATGCGACACTTTCATGGCACTGGCACAATATTCAATTGTCGGTTATTTATGGATAAAACTATTCCGTCGTGATATTATATACCGAAACAAATTACGTTTCAGAGAAGATACTGTCTTTCGTGAAGACGAGGAATTTGTATTACGCTACTTGAATGTAACAAAGAATGCGACTTGTATAAAAACCGGGACATACGTATACAACATGCCGAATTTAGGAAAGAAATATTTGAATGCGGATAACTTTTATTGCAGTTGTTCCATGTTCCGTTCTGTACAAGAACTTATGGGGAAGCCTCTCGACAAATACAGCAAGGCATATCTCGAAGAACTGAACAATGCTCTTTTCCAGTCTTTTGCCATAAAGAAAAGTGACCGTTGCAAAAGGTTAGCTACCTATCAACAAGCTGTAGGCAAATATGTCATACACTCACAGCTTAATGTATTCTCGAAGTTTGTATTACTCACGATACGTTGTCCTAAAATTGCATCATGGATTTTCGATTTCAAGGCACGATTAAAAAACAAGTGCTAAGTATAAGTAAATGTAGGAAAATATTAAAAGATGGGAGATTGATATGATTACAATTATAGTTCCTGTATATAATGCGAAAGAACATCTCAATCACTGTGTCAATAGCCTTGTACAACAAAGCTATCCGGAGATAGAAATTATATTGATAGACGATGGTTCTACCGATGGCAGTGACTCTCTTTGCGATGAATGGGGCGATCAAGACCAACGCATACAAGTGATACACAAGCCCAATGAAGGCGTATCGTCTGCCCGAAATACCGGAATCAAAATGGCAAAAGGTGAATATCTGCTATTTATAGACAGTGATGATGCGTTGGCTTCAGACACCTGTAAAATATTGGTAGAACTGCAAGAAAAGGAAAAGTCAGACTGCATCGTATTCGGAATAAAACAAACAAACGGAAACATTTGGGCTCCACGTCAGCACGCAAAATATTATTCAAGTACAGATTTCAAGACAGATTTCACCTATTGGTTAAATGCAGAATTAATAAGTCCTCCTGTCAATAAATTCTTCAAGAAGGAACTGATATATGATTTATTCCAAAAATCCATGTCATTTGGAGAAGATTTAGTCTTTTGTTTATCCTATTTAAAGCATTGTGAGCGAATAATATTTATTCCCGATGCTCTATATCTACATAATAATCTGAATGTCAATTCCATTACACATCAGTTTGACAAAAAAAGGATATATGATATAGAAGCATGGGAAACCAGCGTTTTGTCCTTTTTCTCAAATAACGGACAAGATCCCGGACTGTACCAAAAATATATAAAGGATGTACTGTTCTACATAAAAGGATGGTGTATGCAGAGTAGCGTCCAGCACAAAGCGAAAAGAGAATGGTTAACTCAGTGGTATAGACAATCATATCTGAGAAAAACGGATTTTCAGTTTGATGGACCTATACGTGACAAGATATTGCTTTTTCTTATCAAAAGAGAATTATGGAGTTTGATTCAAATCCTAATTTCTTACAAGACAAAGTTTAAATCACAACAGTGTTTCCACTATAATAAAAGGGTATCCAGCTCGCTTTCCCGATAAAAACCTATTTAGTATCTATATGCACTATACCGCAGTTATACGCACTTTGGGAAAAGGTGGAAAAAGTTATCAAGAGTTGCTTGATTCATTACTTTGTCAGACATTTCCTCCTTCAGCCATTATCGTATATATCGCAGAAGGCTATCCTTTACCTCAAGAAACGATTGGCACGGAGCAATATGTGCATGTAAAAAAAGGAATGGTCGCACAACGGGCATTAAAATATTCTGAAGTGACAACCGAATACGTTCTTTTCCTTGATGATGACGTTTACCTGCCACCTGCGGCCGTAGAAACCTTATATAACGAAATGACGGTGCATAAAGCTCAGGTCATTTCCCCTTGCGTATTCGCCAATCATAAAGTGTCGGTAAAAGATAAATTGCGATCAAGCATATTTGGACGAGAAGTTTGCCGCTTGTGTGGGCAAAGATGGGGGTACAAAGTATTGAGAACTGCCGGATTCTCATACAATAACCATCCCATACAGCCTGTGTATGAATCACAATCCAATGCCGGTCCCTGTTTTTTTTGTCGGAAAGAAGATTTCTTGAAAATTCATTATGAGGAAGAATTGTGGTTAGATAAAACTTACTACGCTTTTCCAGACGATCAAGTCATGTATTACAAAATGTATAAAGCCGGTCTGAAAATACTTACCTCTTTTGATTCCGGTGTCATACATTTAGATGCAAGTTCGACCGTAGAAAAATCCAAAGATAAAACAGAGAAACTGATTTATTCCGAATACCGAAACAAACTGATATTATGGCATCGGTTCATTTTCCTGCCGGAAAAGAGCTTAATACTAAAAATATGGTCGGTGATTGCCATATTCTATGCTTACAGCATTCAGGGCATGAAATATGGCGTGAGATACTTGTTTGGTGATAAAGATATGTCGGTGGCCTATAAAAATGGGGTGGCAGACGGATTCTCATTTTTAAAAAGTGAGGAATATAAGAAACTCCCCAAAATCAAATCATGTCGATGAAAAAGAAAATCATGTTCATGATGCCTGCCTTGCCTGGAGGAGGAGCGGAAAAAGTTCTTATTGATATTTTAAAGAACTTTGATTATGCCTCTTATGAAGTGACACTGTTTCTGGAATATAAGGAAGGCGTTTATTTGAATGACGTTCCGGAGAAAGTGAGAATATTGGCTTTACATCCGCAAAATACAATATGGTTTGAACGGCTTCACCGTATTCTAAGATTTTTTCATAGCTATGTTCTCTTTCATACGCTTGTATATAAATATATGTTTTTGAAACTTCTGAAAGGAGAACGATTCGATACAATTGTTTCGTTCATGGAGGGTTCTGCGGTAAAGTTTCATTCTTATATCATACATAAAGCGGATAACAATCTTTCTTGGGTGCATATTGACTTGAAGAAGAAACATTGGTCTTTAGATTTCTTCCGAAATGAAAAAGATGAATTTGAAGCCTATAAAAAGATGGATGAAATCGTTTTTGTTTCAGAATATGTAAAAAGGAGGTTCTTTGAACTGTATACAATAGAAGATGATAAATGTACGGTTATCTATAATCTGATTGACAAGAATGTTATCCAACGATTGGCAGTATCGGACAATGTAGTAAAAAGAAATTTTACAATCTGCGCGGTCGGGAGGCTCAACAGACAAAAAAGATACGATAAGGCATTAAAAGTAGCCAAACGATTGAAGAATGACGGTTATGATTTTGATTTATGGATTATCGGCGAAGGAAGCCTTGAAAAGCCATTGAAAGCAATAAGGAATGAATACGGAATAGATGATTGCGTACGTTTTTTAGGATTCCGGAAACCACCCTACCCTTATATGAAAGAAGCTGATATATATCTAAACACATCGGAAGCGGAGGGTTATCCTTTGGTCATTTGTGAGGCTTTATGCTTAGGGCTGGCGATTGTGGCTACGGACATCAGCGGCGCAAGTGAGATATTGGCCCATTCGGAATACGGCTTGCTGGTTTCAGAAAAAGAAGAAGACATCTACAACGGTGTGAAACGGTTGATGGATAATACCGCCTTGCGTGACGAATACCGTGCGAAAGCCTTGCAACGGGCAAAGATGTTTGATGTACCAGCCACAATGGCGCAAATTTATGAGATACTGTAGATAATATAAGATTATCTATGAGAGTTTCAATAGTCATACCCATATACAACGTTTCCGCTTATATTGAAAACTGTTTGGAATCGGTTCGGAAACAGTCTTACCAGGATTTAGAAGTGATTCTTGTCGATGATTGCGGCACGGACAACAGTATGGGAATCATACAAGAATACTTGGAACACCATGACTTTATCAAAGTAAAGATAATCCACCATACGCATAACCGTGGCTTATCAGCCGCCCGCAATACCGGTTTGGAAGCTGCAACGGGAGATTATGTGTATTTCTTAGACAGCGATGACGCACTTACGGAATACTGTATTTTCATACTGACCGCCCCCTTGGAAGCACAGCCTTATGATTTTATCATCGGCAACTATGAAGTGAAAGGAAGCAACAAGGAATATCCAGCCTTAACCCTGCCCTCGGGCGCACTCCGTAGCAACAAGGAGATTCTACACTCATATACAGAAGGACGATGGTATATGATGGCATGGAACAAATTGTGCAACCGGAAATTCCTGTTGGACAACAAGCTGTTTTTTGAGGAAGGTTTGCTGCATGAGGATGTGATATGGAGTTTCAAACTGGCCTGTAAAGCCCGTTCCATGTATGTAATTCAAGAGCCGACCTACAAATATACCATACGGGCAGCCTCTATCATGACAGGAACAGACATAGAACAAGATACCAACCAATATATAAAGGTATTTGAGGCGATAACACAATTTGTCATAAGAGAGGACAGGCAACAGGCACAGGATGAATACACTTTTTTAGAGGGCAGGAAAAGCACTTTGTTATTCTCCTTGTTGCAAAGAAACGAATACGAGTTATACAACCGCTATTATCCGTATCTGCACGAGATGTCGCCTATCTCCCCTTGGGTAGCATTTAAAAGCAAGACGATAGGGCTGAAATACCTGTTGCGTGATTTGCATTACCTGATGCCCGTGGCATGGGGGAAACGATACAAGCGATTGTTCTATAACCTGTATTACAAATGGAGAGGCAAGCCTATAGAAGGTGCTCTTTGGTAAAAGCCTGTCGTTTAAGCCATGAACTATAAAATTTCGATAATCATCCCGGTATATCGGGTAGAGAACTATATCTCACGCTGTTGCAGGTCGCTGTTCGAGATGCGGCTTCAAGATGTGGAATACTTGTTTGTGAACGATGCAACCCCAGACGGCAGTATTGCCGTTATCGAAAACGTTTTGAACGAATACCCTCACAGGAAAGCGCATACAAGACTGCTGGCACATTCCCAGAACATGGGAGTGGCCTATGCCCGCAATACCGGAATCGAAGCCGCGACCGGCGAATACATCGCATTTGTCGATGCGGACGACTGGATAGAGAAAGACATGTTTGAAAAGCTATACCGGAAAGCCGAAGCCGGACATCTTGACATTACGGGTTGCGACTGGTATTTGGAATTTGAAGCATCCAGACGCTATATGCGGCAACCCGTCTATGAGAAAACTTCGGATTGCCTGAAGGCCATGTTGTCCGGTGAAATGCGTTGGTTCTTATGGGCATTCCTTATACGACGCGATCTCTATGTAAAAAACAATATCCGTTTTCTTGACGGGGCTGATATCGGTGAGGATATGACCGTGCTCATCCGGTGCTTCAGTTTTGCCAGGTCATACCGTCATATCCCGGAAGCACTTTATCACTATGTGAAGTCCAATGCAGCTTCAATGACTGCTCTTGATTCCAAAAAGCAAATAGAGATTGTGAAACGGAATGTGGATGCAACGGTCAGTTTTATCCGTAGCAGGTATCCAGACAGTTTAGAACAGGAACTGGATTTTTTGAAACTGAATGTGAAGTTTCCTTTACTGATTTCGGACAATACGGCCAATTACGAAGTGTGGAATGCCAGTTTTCCCGAAACCAACCGTTCCATTTGGAAAAATTCCAAGCAACCGCTCCGAAACAAGCTGCTCCAATGGTCTGCCTCGCATCGCTATTATTGGATAGTAAAGGGGTATTATAACCTTTTATTTAAATTCGTGTACGGGGTATTATATCGATAATATAATGGCAAAGTTATTGAAAGCCGTTTTAACCGGCATGGTGTTCAGCGGATATTATTTCCCGTTTGAGTTTACATTCCTTCCTGGAATCAATACCAAAATAATATTGGCTGTGGTCGGCATGGTTTTGCTGGCTATGCATTGGCTGAAAGAAAGGAACACAGAAGTAAACACGGTATTTGTATTCATCTCTATCGTTGCGGGTATTTTTTCGCTGTTCTCACTATTCTCTGTCACTTATAATAACACTACGGATTACACTTACGCCTCTTACATTTTCAAAATGTGGGTTTGGCTGTCCGGAGCTTATTCCACTCTGTACTTGATACGGCAAGTACATGGAGAAGTGACCGTAAGATGGATATTCCACTATATGGCTTGGGTCTGTGCCGTACAATCCATATTGGGTATCGTCATAGACAACATTCCAGTAATCCAAGGCTGGATAGATGCCAACATCTTGCAAGACACAGAATTTTTTCATAAAACCAAACGTCTGTATGGAATCGGAGCCGCTTTCGATACGGCAGGCATCCGCTTTTCGTGCGCTTTATTGGGGCTTGGTTATCTGCTGACTCATATATCCGGCACAAAGAAGACATGGTATTGGGGTCTTTTCATTGTTATCAGTGTATTAGGCAATATCATGTCACGTACCACTACCGTCGGTTTAGTTATAGCTGTTCTGTATATGACATTGATAAATTTTTCATTAAACGTCCAACTCAATACTTCAAAGATGAGATTTATCAGCATTACCATTGTGGTTATCGGCTTACTGGCTGGCGTTACATTCTATGGCTACCATCATTCCCCTACGCTCAGGTATTATCTGCAATATGGCTTTGAAGGCTTTTTCAATTGGTATCAGGATGGTACATGGGAGACAAGTTCTACCACTATATTGCAAAAAATGATTGTTTTACCAGATAACTTGAAAACATGGCTTATTGGTGATGGATGGTTTGATGATCCGAATCATCCGGGAACATTCTACAAATATACAGATGTCGGTTACTTGCGGTTCATCTTTTATTGTGGCAGCATCGGATTAAGCTTGTTTATTTCTTTTTTTATCTGTTGCACGGCTATCCTTTCCCGAAAGTGGAAAGAAGACAAGTTGTTCTTATCATTGCTGTTCTTGCTTGAACTGATTGTCTGGACAAAGATTTCAACCGATATATTTTTAGTGTATGCCCCGCTCCTGTTATTAGACAGATATGCCCCTGCACAAGACAGTATTAAATATTCTAAGCAGCTTGCCTTATGATACCCAAAATCATCCATTATTGCTGGCTCAGCAACGACCCTTTTCCAGACAAGATACAGATGTGTATAGATTCTTGGAAGAAGGTGATGCCTGACTATGAATTAAAGTTGTGGAACACTCAAAATTTTGATATAGAGAACAGTGTACCCTATGTCAAAGAAGCATTCGCTAATCGTAGATGGGCATTTGTAGCAGATTATGTCCGAATGTATGCACTCTATACTGATGGGGGAATCTATTTGGATTCTGATGTAAAGGTCTTGAAACGTTTTGATGATTTCCTACATCACTCTTTCTTTTCCTCTATGGAGTATCATCCTTTTATAGTTGAGAGGGATAATTCTTTGAACGATGTGGACGAGGAGGGGCATCGGATTTCTAATAACTACGTATCAGGCATAGAAATACAGGCAGCCGTAATGGGCGCCGAGAAAGGACATCCATTTGTTGCTAACGTATTGAATTGGTATCAAGACAAGCATTTTGTAAAGCCGGACGGAACTATGGGGTTGGATGTGATAGCTCCACAAATTTATGCACGGATAGCCGAAGGTTTTGGGTATCGATATAAGGATACTGACCAGCAATTGAAAGACAACATGATGATTTACCGTTCGGAGATTTTTGCCGGAAACAGGCGAGAAGTGACTCCGGCTTCATATGCCATTCATTTTTGTGAAAATAGCTGGTTCAGACGTTCTTTCCGGGAGAAAGCAGCGCACTACCTGAAATACTTTGTCTTTTTAGTGAAAAGCAAAGTACTCAGAAAAATATAACTGACTTTACGTATGAAAACAATTGTGATTTCAGCAGTAAACCTGCGTAAAGGAGGGACATTAACTATCTTGCGCGATTGTCTGGAACATCTTTCAAAGCTCACACAAACGGGACAGTATAAAGTGGTAGCCTTAGTACATAAAAAAGAACTTGCATATTATCCCGGTATAGAATATATCGAGTTGCCATGGACTTTGCGCAGCTGGGTGCTACGGCTATGGTGTGAATATGTTTCAATGTACAGGATTTCCAAAAAGTTGAGCCCCGTCTATTTATGGCTTTCCCTGCATGATACGACTCCTAATGTCCAGGCAGAGCGAAGAGCCGTATATTGTCATAATCCGTTTCCCTTTTATCGGTGGAAATGGAAAGAGCTCTTCTTGAATTACAGGATTGTGTGCCTTGCCTGGTTCTCAAAATATATATACCAAATCAATATACATAAGAATTATCGCATTTTGGTTCAACAACAGTGGATCAGGAAACAGTTTACGGAAATATTTCATCTGCCGGGCGAAAGAATTATCGTGACAAAGCCTGCAGTTCCTTCTGTGAAACAGGCAAATGAAACATACTCACCAACATATAGTTTTCTGTTCCCGTCTTACGGTGATATTCATAAAAATTTCGAGTTGCTTTGCCAAGCCGCCGCACTTTTGGAGAAAGAGACCGGTGAAGGAAAATTCAAAGTGACGCTGACCATTACCGGAACAGAAAACAAATATACAAAATGGTTATATCACAAATGGGGAAAGGTGAAATCACTGGATTTCGCCGGATTCATGAGTAGAAGTGAATTGTTTACCGCTTATGAAAAAAGCGACTGCCTCGTGTTTCCATCTAAAGTTGAAACGTGGGGACTGCCAATTTCAGAGTTTGCCCAATTCGGAAAACCTATGCTATTGGCAGATCTACCTTATGCCCACGAGACGGCAATGGGGAGCAAGGAAACCGCATTTTTCAATGTACGAAAAGCAGGTGAGTTAAAAGAACAGATGAAACGTTTACTGTTGAATGACAAGACTTTTTTAGCGACTGTATCCGAACAAGAAATTGCGGAGCCAGTCACTTACACATGGGAGGAACTGTTTAATAAATTATTAAAGTAAATGTTACCAATAAATACATCTTCGACGGTCGGATATTCCCTATAACAATATGAGAGACTATATCTGACAGAACTGTTCCGACACGATACATTGCAATAAAAAATAAACACATAAGAAGATGAGAATATTACAGTTAGGAAAATTCTACCCAGTCCGTGGCGGTGTGGAAAAAGTAATGTATGACCTGACATCGGGTCTTTCCGAACGGGGAATAGACTGCGATATGCTATGTGCCGCCTACAAGGGACGGGGCCGGACGATAGAACTGAACAAAAAGGGATGTGTCATCAGCTGCCGGACATGGATAAAGATTGCCGGCACGATGATTTCTCCGGGACTTGTCCTGCGTATGATGCGCATCTGTCATCATTATGATATCGTGCATATACACCATCCCGACCCTATGGCCTGTCTCGCCCTGTATTGCTCGGGGTACAAGGGGAAGGTCATCCTGCACTGGCACAGCGACATCATCAAGCAGAAAAGTATGCTGTGGTTTTACCGTCCGCTGCAACAGTGGCTGATACGCCGTGCGGATCTTATCCTCGGGACAACTCCCGTCTACCTGACGAAATCGCCCTACCTGAAAGAGGTGGCCGACCGGTGCGCCTGTCTGCCCATCGGTGTCTGTCCCGTGCCGCCGATGCCTGACAAGGAAAGTATCGTGCACGCCAAATATCCGGGAAAGAAAATCATCTTCTCCCTCGGACGACTGGTACCTTATAAAGGTTTTGAATACCTCATCCGCGCCGCCCTGCTGTTGCCGGACGACTATATCGTACTGATTGGTGGGAACGGGCCTTTGAGATATGATCTGGAAAGAGATATCGATACATACGGAGTGAGCGACAAGGTGAAGCTGCTCGGCAGGATACATGAGGAAGACCTCCCCGCCTATTATCATGCCTGTACCTTGTTCTGTCTGCCGTCCGTGCAGAAAACGGAAGCGTTTGGCATCGTGCAGATAGAGGCCATGTCGTGTGGCAAGCCTGTTGTGGCGACCGATATTCCTGAAAGCGGTGTGCCGTGGGTGAACGAACACGGCGTGTCAGGGATGAACATGCCGCCCAAAGACCCAGAGGCATTGGCAGAAGCCATCCTGGAAATAACGAAGGACGAGGAAACGTACCGGAGATATTCGCGAAACGCCTATGAACCTGTCTCTTATACACATCTGACGCTGCCGACGACTCCTT
>ENA-OYXX01000667-OYXX01000667.1-human-gut-metagenome-genome-assembly--contig:-NODE-667-length-14984-cov-6.735883_pt1 | contig 14984 bp, 12 predicted proteins | sample MGYA00243976_ERZ653434 | MGnify/ENA primary metagenome ERZ653434 (study PRJEB26926, sample SAMN06165112) | human gut metagenome | biome: ENVO:00009003; feature: ENVO:2100002; material: ENVO:00002003...
TTTTGGGCTGCGTATACCGCGACCTCGGCGATGTCCCGCGCGCACTGCAATGCTATAATGATGCCGTGGGCTGTGCCGACACCACGCGCGCCGACTGCGACTATGCCACAATGAGCCGCATCTACGGGCAGATGGCTGTTTTGTTTTCTGACAACGAAATACCCCAAAGTGCCGTCTCATCTTTACAGAACGTCATTAGATACGGGACTCTTGCCGATGACACACTCATTGTGTTGCAGGCCATGGAGAATATGGCAAATGCCTATTACCATCAGAATGAGTTCGATTCGGTGGTGGCAATACGCGAGCGTGTCTCCGCCCGGTATGCCCGATATGGTTATACCGAATTTGCGGCTTTGGCTCTCGGCCCGGCAATACATATTCTTATTGAAAAGGGGGAGTATGAGAAGGCCGGAAAATACATTGATGTTTATGAAAGGGAGTCGGGCGTGTTCGACAGTTGCGGAAATATAGGGCAAGGCCGTGAAATCTATAATGCGTTCAAGGGGAATTATTATCTTGGGATAAATGAGTATGATTCGGCGGAGGCATGTTTCAGAAAATGTATTTCTCAGGACAACAGCATGGAGAGCAGGGCGGCATCGTTCGACGGGCTTCATTCGCTGTATATTAAGAAGAACGAAATTGATTCCGTTGCAAAATATGCAGAATTGAGTGCAGTGACAAACGATTCCATCTACTCAGGCATTGTTTCCAACAGTTCAAAAATCATAAAAGATTTGTCTGCCAGCAATACGGAGAAGGACAGACAGCTGATGGAGGTGGACAAGAACAGATGGCCGGTAATTTTCATCATGGCTGTGTTTGCCATCGTTGTCGCAGCCTTTATTTTCAGATGGATAAATCACGACAAAAAATGTTCAAAGGGAACGGAGGATGACAACAAGGATATAATCATTTCCGGTGCAGAATCGGAGGAATCCGGTAATGGGGAGCAGCCACGGTATGTAAAGTGTCCGGAGAAAACGGTTTCGGAAAAAGCGGAAATAGAAAAGGCGCTGTGCAGTTCGGAAATATATGTCAAGTTCAAAAACCTTTCTGCCGACATGACAGTCCCGTCGAATGAGGATTGGGCAGAGATGCTGAAGTTTGTCGATAAGACAATACCGGATTTTCATAAAACGGTCAACAATGTACAAAAACCGTTGCGCATCGAAGAGTATTATATCTGTATACTTGTAAGATTGCATTTCAGTCCTTACGAACAGTGTCGTCTCATTGGCAAATCCTCTTCTTATATATCAATGACAAGGGCCCGTTTGTTGAAAAAGATTTTCGGAATGGATGGAAAAACTAAAGAATTCGACAAGTTAATCTGTGACATATACTAAAAACGGGGGAAATTTGCGGGTTCGTATATGCTTGATTTATAGTTGGTTGTAGTTTTGTGAAATTTTTGTGAAAAACTAAATGGCTTAATTTTTGACATTGATACTAATTGTTTCTAACTTTGTGGCAAAAAATTTAAAAGACAAAACAATGAAGCGATTAGTATTATTATTTGTGAGTTTTTGCTGTTTGTTCTCATGGGGAGCAGAGCAAGTATGTTTGAAAATTAAAATCCACAAACCTGAAACAACAGGTAATGGCATCAAACGTTCTCCCGTGTATGCGCCATACATTTTCATTGATGGCCATATCATAAGTATAGACGGGTACATGTCTGCTTGTACCTTGCAGTTGAAGAACGGGGAAGGTGTGGCGTACGAAGTTTCCGTGCCTGCCGGAACGCAGGAGATATATCTGCCGGAAGACCTTGCGGGCAGTTACGAACTGCTGCTGATATTCGGCGGGTACAGTTTCGTGGGTGAGATAACATTATAAGAATTGGCAGCGGTCTCCCTGTTAATTATGGTTAACGTTTCATGCGAAAAGTTACAACGAATCGTTATAATCATTATCTTTACCACAAACTAATTTAATGAACCATTTATATTTATATACTAACCAATTAAACATAAAAAAATGAGAAGTATTTTAATCACAGCAATCTTTACCTTACAGTGTGTGGCGGCTTTTCCGCAGTTTAGGGTTCATAGCAATGGAAATGTGTCCATGGGCTTGTCTGCCGGTGTTCCCCAGTCGCGCTTTACCATGTCGGGAGTGGGCGACAGCACCTACAGTTTTTATCTGAAAGATAACCGTAGCGGAATCTTCAGCCAGGCAAGGGGTGGTGGTAAAGGTACGTGGCTTTATGGCGCCAACATGTCGAGCGTGGTTATGAATGGCAAGATGATGTTTGTCGGTGTCAGTGGCAACGCCGTTTCTTCTGATGGTACCGATAATAATAATGGCCGTGCCTTTGGTGTGATGGGTACTGCCGGTAACGCCACATCAGGCTGGAACTATGGCGTGTTCGGGCGTATTGTGGGTAAGAACAACGGTGCTGCCGTATATGGAACAACAAACGGTAAAGAGAACGGTCGTGAACTGAAAGACCGCTATGCCGGTTATTTTGATGGTAAAGTGTCGGTGAAGGGTGACCTGACGGTAAGAGGATATATTGACGGAATGGTGCTTGGCCCGTCGTTGGCAGAATACTATTATTATTTTCCATCAATTGGTACAGTTGAGCCTGTACCAGGTGTTTTATCTATGGATGACGATTACATGTCTTCTTCTGTAACTGACAACCTCTCTTCTTTTATGACATTGGTTGGAACCAACACTGTTCTTCCTTTTGATGGATTTATTGAAAGGAATGATACTACGCCGCATGTTCAGAGCACACTGGATAAAAATGATTATACAGCCATGGAGAGGCAATACAACGAGAAGAATCACTTCGCTTTGTCCGTAAACGAGGTGGAGGCTGCATATCCCGACCTTGTTTATACCAAGGATGACGGCACAAAAGTGATAAACTATATAGAGATGATACCTCTGCTCGTAGAGTCGATAAAGGAGCTGAAAGCCCAGATGGCAACGCTTCAGGGCAGTGGCGGCAACAGCCGGATGATGGCCGCTCCGGCGGCCGCTTCTTCCGGCGGCAACGGTGAAACATCGGGCATCGGCGGCACGGTGTCGGCTTCAGTCCCCTCGCTCTCGCAGAACGACCCCAATCCCTTTGTCGACGTTACATCAGTGAAGATGACCATACCGCAGTCTGCCGCCACGGCGCTGCTCTGCATCTACGACATGAGCGGCAAGCAGATACGCAGTGATGTTATACCCGGCCGTGGTGAGGTGACAGTCTCCGTCACATCCGAGGGTTTGGGTGCCGGCATGTATCTCTACAGCCTTATTGTAGACGGAAAGCTGGTGAATACGAGAAAGATGATATTGACGAAATGATAAAAGTAACATTAATAATTGGTATGAAAGCATTCTTGTTTGCATTAGTGTTAATTGTATCCTGTGCTTATGAGGTCAAGGCACAGAATATGAAAGATGTTGACTCTTTTAATGGAAAAACAGTCACCACCAATGTTACAGTAATAGGTAATGATACATTAAAAGTGACAAATGTTTCAGTTGCTGATAAGGGTAATCTGTTGCTGATGTCACCTTGTGAGATAGTTATAAATGGTCCTTTTGAGGTCTTAATAGGTGGCTCAATGACCGTTGCCAGACCGGTGCGTGCATATCATTATGAATATGATTTAAACGGAAACAGAGTAAGGACTGATGTTATATACAAATAGTTATTGTAATGTTTACGATTGATAAGTTTATGTTGAATAGAATATATATTATACTTTTTTTTGTTGGAATATATGTGTCTGTATATGGAGCCGATGTGGATAGTCTTGACACAAAAGCTCGTCCTGATACACTTTCTCTCTTATCTATAATAGGAGAAGAAAAAAACTCCAATCCACAGAAGCAACAGGCAAAAGCCAATATACCTCAACGGGTTGCAGACAAGTCGCTTCCTGTCGGGCGGATTGAAGGCCATGCGGATGTCACCCCTACTGGTGCCGCTTCTTATAGGATACCTATAGATGTTCCGAAAGGTTACAATGGATTTGCCCCATCGGTTGATATCGTTTATAACAGCCAGTCTGGCAATGACATTCTTGGATATGGCTGGAACTTGTCTGCCTGTTCAATGATTGGTCGTTGTGGCAAGAATAAATATTATGATAATGAGGCAGCGGAGGTAATCTTGCAAAATTCAGATAATCTTATGCTTGACGGCCGGCGTTTGATGTTGGTTTCAGGCCAGAACCTTATAAATGGTTCTAAATATCGGTTGGAAGATGATCCGTCGACAGATATTGAGTTTAAGGAAGAAAATGGTTTCCAGTGCTTCATTGTCAGGATGAAGGACGGTATTATAAAGAAATATGGAGCGTCTGCGCTTTCAAGAGTAATAGTCAGTGAACGTATATTGTTCTGGTTTTTGACATCAGTGACAGACAATAAAGGAAACAGCATTGATTATTCCTATATAAAACCCAATGGAGGAAATGAATGTTATTTGGAGAAGATTGCTTATGGAAATGCCGGTTCCGTTTCTATTGTATTTGAATATGAGTCCAGGTTTGACGGACATTCTTCATATATGGTCGGTCAAGTGTTTACCATGGGTAAACGTTTGAAAAGCATAAAGGTGTATCAGGGTAATTTATGTGTGAATAAGTATTCATTAGATTATGAATATGACGGATTCTATTCCAAGTTATCAAGCATTACAAAATATGGGAAGGACGATAAAGAACATTATAATCCTACTTTGATAGAGTACGGAAGTACTAAAAATCGTGAAGAGTATCAGGTGCAGTACTCATCAAAAAGAAACGGCCAGATGACTCTTTTTGCAGATTATAAAGGTGAGGGGAGGTCATCTTTAATAACTTATCCTGTAAAAGACCGTTATTCGGAATCGGATTATATCTGGTTCTATTCTTATGAGGAAGGACTTGGTATGAGGACTTTTGTGAAGACAGACAGTATAAGACTCAGCTCCGGATTTAAGAATGTAATATTGGCTGACGTGAATGGTGATGGCAGAAAGGATGTAGTTATGGTGATACATGCTCCTGATGGAACATACAGATATAATTATTACGAGTCAGACGGTAACGATTTTAAGTATAACTATAGGGGATTTAACGAAAGTGACTTTTCCGCTATGGCAGCTGATTTTGATGGTGATGGACGGGAAGAAATATTGGTAAAGGGAAGTCAAAAGGTTTACAATGCAGACGGGAGAGTGATAGCAACCGGAGGAATTGATGACTGGGGGAAAGCATATGTTGATAATTATTATCCCAACAATCGTTTTTTTGGTGATTTTAATGGGAATGGCAAGATGGATATCTTGTGCTCGAATCCTTATGGTGCCTGGGTTTACGAACTTCAGGGGAAAAAGTTCGTGCGTTTGTCTTCTTTTCAAACAAGCAGTATAAAAAACACATATTTCACTTATTGCGGTGATTTTAATGGAGATGGCAAGACCGATCTTATTCTTCAAAACAATAATAACTATGATGATGTTTTCATAATGTTTTCTTCAGGGACTTCTTTTGTGAGGAAAAACATTTCAGGTGCAAATATCAGGTCATTGGTAAAGGTCGGTGATTTCAACCGTGACGGTAAATCAGACATTTTTCATATGCAAGTGCTGAATGATAAACTTGTGATGAAAGTAGGGGTGTTTAACGGTACTAATTTTACAACAAAGGTCTATAATACTGAACAATTAAAAGTCCAGGACATAAATAAATATTCTGTTTATTATGATGACACGATGTTCCCATTGATAGATATTGATGGGGACGGACGTTCGGAGTTTTGTTGTGCATGTTACAAAGATGCTTGTATTATCAATTCATTTGATGATGAACAGGGGTTGTTGGTAGAGTCTGTTACTGATGGATTCGGGCAGGGCGTTGCGTTTAGTTATGATGAATTGACTGATATATCCGTTTGTGAAAGCACGAATAATGATATATCGTTTCCCATGACAAATGTTTTATACCCATTGGTTGTGGTAAGGCAAATGATAACCAATAGTGACAATACCACAAGTGATTCCTTTTATGAGTATAAGAATCCGCGTATGCATGTACAGGGCAAAGGATTCCTTGGTTTTTCGGAGATAAGTGTTCAGGAAAACAGGAGGAGAACGATAACGGTTACAGAATATGGTGTTTATGATAGTTATTATTATCCGTATTTAAGCAGACAGAAATCATATACACGTTCCGGCTTGCCTATATCAGAGACTGAATTTTATTATGAATTTAAATATTGTGGGTATAAAAGGTTTTCCTCAAATATTAGAATGAAGAAAGAAAAAGATTACTTGTCCGGTGTGACGGCGGTAACGAATTTTACCACTGACGATTATGGTAATGTACTGACTATGGCAACCAATTATGGGGCAAATATGCGTGAGGATCATACCATGACCTACAAGACAAAGATGGACGGGGATTTGTGGATAAGTGTTCCGGCATCGACATTGAAGACGGTAACAACGGCTGATGACAGTTGGACGGAAAAAACTGTTGTGGAATACGATGACAAATACTGGCCGATAAAAAAGACAAAGTTTGTTGGAGACGGAACAAAGCAGGTTTCAGAGGATTCTTATGTGTATAACAATAATGGGACTGTTGCAAAAATAAAGTCTCTGGCTTTTGGCTCTTCCGAGCCTCTTGTTACGGAATATCTGTACAGAAACGGAACGGGGGTGGAAGTGGAAGACGTTGTTGATTTCAGATCCATGCGGACTCATTATGATTATGACGGTTATGGCTTTTGTGCCCAAAAGGAAACCCCTGATGGGATACTGACAGTGTATAACCGTGACAGTTTTGGACGTGTGGTTGCAGAGAACAAAAGTGACGGCACTGTAAAGACAAGTGTATTATCGTGGAATACCGGCCTGTCGGCAGCGTTATATAAACAGGTGGTATCAGAATCCGGAAAACCGACAATAACAACTTATTATGACATGTTGGGTAGAGAGAATCGCAAATCGGAGCAGAGATTTGACAACAGTTATGTCTGTATAGATAAAGAGTATGACTGGTATAGCGGAAGATTAGAACAGGAGTCTTTGCCGTTTAAAGGCAATAAGGCTTCGGCATGGAATACATATGAGTATGATGTTTATGGTCGTTTGGCCAAGTTAAACCATTATTCAGGTAAGGTGGAAAGTTATACATATTCAAATCTGAATGTCAAAAAAGACGAGAATGGCATTTCCCGGACTGTTACATATGATGTAAGAGGTAATGTCGTATCTGTAAAAGATCCGGCAGGAACAATCGACTATAAGTTGAGGGCAGACGGTAATCCGGCGCGCATAATGGCTCCGGGGAATGTTGTAACTACTTTCGGATACGACTCTTACGGACGTAAGATTTCGATAAAGGATCCCAGTGCGGGCTTGCGGACATATACTTATGATGATGCCGGAAACATAGCCAGTGAAGTTATGGCTGATGGCAAGGCTATTGTAATGAAATACAATAAATTTGGTGATATATTGGAAAAGACGACACCAGAATTTAAGTCTTCATATACGTATGATTCTGATTTCAGATTAACGGCGGTGAAATCGGATAATGGCATCTCACGAACATACGAGTATGATGATTTTGGGCGTATAAAGAGACAGAAAGAGATGGTGGCGAGAAGTCAATGGCTGGAAAAGACGTTTAACTACTTAAATGGCAATGTACAGTCGGTGGATTATGTCTGTTCTTCAGGACATATAGGTGGAGAGACATTCTCATATTCCAATGGCGTGTTGTCTGAAATCAAGTTTAATGGGAAAAGTGTGTGGAAAATGGATGCAGAAACAGACATGGGTATGCCGTCTGCTGTCATTACCGGTAGCCTGAGGCGTGAATATACCTACGACAGCTATGGTCATGCAACAGGCCGTAAAGTTGTATCCGTAGAAGGTGGTAATGTGATACAGACTTTTTCGTACGAATTTGATTCTATGCGCGGAAATCTGAAATGGCGTAAGGACAACAGGTATGACATCAAGGAGAATTTTGCTTACGATGATATGGACCGTCTTTTGTCGTATGGGGGAAACAGTATGAAATATGACTCAAAGGGTAATATCTTGTCCAAAAGCGATATCGGAGCCGAATATGTTTATGGAATATCAAATAAACCCTATGCCGTGTCTGATATAAATGTAGAATGTAACGCTGTGTTGCCGACATGTATTCAGAGTGTGTCATATTCGTCTTTTATGAGACCTGCAGAGATTGTTTCAGATGGAGCAAAAGCTTCTTTTATATATGATGACTTGTATAATCGTAAGAAAATGACGGTGAGTGATGCTTCCGGTAATGAAGAATATGTGGGATATTATATATCGGACAACTATGAGTCGTATATTTATGCAGGAAAAGGAAAATCATCGAATAAAGACCAAAAGTCGGAATCATACCGTTTATATATAGGTGGTGATGCTTATTCCGCTCCAGCCGTATATGTAAGTGCCAATGGACATGACTGGGATTTGTTCTATATATGTCGTGACTATCTTGGAAGCATAACTCATATTACAGATAGTACAGGTAATTTGAAATATGAATATAGTTATGACGCTTGGGGACGTATGCGTGATCCTGAAACACAGGACGTTTATGCAGCCGGTATGGAACCAGAACTTTTTCTTGGTCGTGGATATTGCGGACATGAACATCTGCAGGAATTCGGACTTATAAATATGAATGCCCGGTTGTATGATCCTATGTTGGGGCGTTTTCTGTCTCCGGATCCCTATGTACAGGAACCTGATATGTCTCAGAATTTCAACAGATATACTTATGCGTTGAACAATCCGCTGAAATATAATGATCCTGATGGTGAGTTCTTTTTGTTTACGATATTCAATGCTTTTACAGACCTTGTATGGAATGTTTTTAGTCGTGGAGTAAATTTCAGTCATTACAATTGGAACAGGACAGTCAATTCATGGAAAATTGATATGGGAATGTTTCGGGGAAATATTGGACAGATCTTAAATAAATGGACTTGGGGATTGTTGAATTCTATGGTAGGTAACCTTGTTTCAGAAGGATATAATACTGTTGGTTATGTTGACAATGTAACTTCACTGGATGGTATGCTTGCACTTTCCGGTGCGACATCGGGTGAACGTGCATTTACAATCGGTCATTATTCTTTTGGCCCTAACGGATATGAGGCAGATTGGCGTGACCATCTTTTTGTACACGAGTACGGACATTATATACAGAGTCAACAATGGGGATATTTCTATATACCGGTAATAGCTGTCCCGAGTTTGATAAGTGCAGTACATTTCTTTCCTGGAGAGCATCGCTATAAATGGTTTGAGGTGAATGCCAGCAAACTTGGGGCTCTGCATTTTGACAAGAAATATGGCCGTGGCGCACCTGGGTATGTTGAAGGAGACGAAAACTATTTTGATATAGAGTCTTTTTCAACCAATGGGAAGGCATCTCCATATATAAATCCGAGAAAAGGAACAAAAAATACTGATAGATATTTCCCACTAACAGGTTCTAAGCCTGCCTATGGGGAGCATATACTATCGACAATTGCTATGGCTTTGTCACTAATATTTATTTTCTAACAATAAAAGTATTAATATGAGAACTCTAATTAAAATATTTTTCTTGGTAAGTATATGTCTTGGCGTGTTGGCATGTGTTCCCAATTATTGTATATATGTGAAAAATTTCTCGGAAGATACAATATATTGTGCAAAAAATTATGTGGGCAGTCCAATGGATGATGTTCAAATAGAATTGTTCAATCTGTCTGATATACCTCCTTATACTACCCAAATTTGGGGATATACTCGTGATTTTGAAGAGGATTGTGCGATTCTTCATACATCTCATCTGCTATTCTATTTTTATAAGAAGAGTACTTTAGATAAATATAATAAGGAAAAACTAGATTTAAATCATATCTACGACAAGCGTGTTGTCGTAGATATGTATGATTTGAAGAAGATGAATTATATAATTACTTATCCATTTGACTGAATGGATCTACCTACTTTATATAGTACAATGAGTATATCTAAGTTGATGAAAACAATCGGTCATTATTCTCTTGGCCCTAACGGATATGAGGCTGATTGGCGTGACCATCTTTTTGTACACGAATACGGACATTATATTCAAAGCCAGAATTTGGGACTTTTTTACATACCTGTGATAGCAATTCCGAGTTTGATAAGTGCATCGGGGATTTCACCTGGAGAGCATAAATATAAATGGTTTGAGGTGAATGCCAGCAAACTTGGCGCAGAGCATTTTGACAAGAAATATGGACGTGGAGCCGACGGGTACGTAGAAGGAGACAAAAACTATTTTGATATAGTTTCTTTTTCAACCAATGGAATCACTTCTCCATATCAAAATCCGAGAATAAAGAATCGTAATAGAAACGGTTATCCCGTAGGTTATTCACTTGATTCATTTTGGTATATTTTTCTTCCGATGTAATAATTGGATTGTTGCTTCTATATAAAGAATTTACATATGAGAATATTGCTGAATATTATTTTTGTGTTGGGCGTGTGTTTTAGCATATCGTCTTGTTTCCCATCCTGTCCTATTTATGTGAAAAATAGTACAAGTGATACTGTGTATTGGTTTTATACTGCTTCAAATAAGACGATAGAGTCTTCTGAAATTAAATATTGGTCATTGCTTAAACTTCCCCCTTATACAACAGAATATTTAGAGGATTTTTATGAATTTGAAGAGTACTCTGCTGATTATCTTATTGTCTTTTTCTTCAATAAAGATACTGTGGATAAATACGGAGAAAAATATGTAGTGGAAAATAATCTCTATGCCAAACGGTGTGTAGCAGATGCGAATGATTTGAAGAAGATGAATTATATAATTGTCTACCCGTATGATCGTAAATAGAAGATGGATATACAATGAGTGGTTTCATCACTAATGATTTATATGATTGATATTGTATAAACAGATTAATCGTTATGTATATGAAATACTGGCTATTTATGTTTTTGTCGTTTTGCTGTGCATTTCGAATGATGGCGGTAACGGTCGACGGAACACTTGTTGTCAATAAGATAAAAACTGGCGACAGTATATACGTCTATAACGGCATTTCTAAAACTAACAGACTTGTTGACAGGCCACGGATGTTGATGAGGACGGAAGATTATGATATGGTGAATCAGTTGCTTGGTGGAATAAAGTGGACGGGGCAGCGCAATGGACATGTCTTGAAAGATGGCATTTTCGTGGAGGTAAAGGCTTCAGACAGGGAGGTTTGCGGGCTTTACATAAGCAGTAGCCGTTTTACGGTGATGGGAGGTGGCGAATATTCGATGCAATCGTATGCAGTGCCAAAGAAAATGAGAGGAACCGTGGACAGTATTATATCGTTTTATCGTGGAAAACTGCCGTATGACAGGGTGATACACCGGTTTGACACTTGCAGAATGAAATCGGTGGTGAGAAGGAATCTTTGCATGTTTAATCCAAGGAAAAAGAATGTGTGCGTGATATTTTATGTTTTTGCCGATTCGTCTGTTGTCCCCGTTTACTATTATGTATATAAGAGTAAAAGGGGAGTGAAGGTGTGGCGTGAAATCCCGCTATGGGACAGAAAGGAGAATATGGCAATGGACGAAGAAAAAGAACGTAACAGCGATACTGTTGCTACGAGCATACTTTCCAATATGTTTTACGGCTGGAACGAAATGTCTGACAAGGAACGAATGAGTGCTCTTGACAATATGATAACATTATAGAATTGGCAGCGGTCTCCCTCTGTTAATTATGATTAATGTTTTACGTGAAAAGTTACAACGAATCATTATAATGACTATATTTACATGATATTAAGCAAATGCCAACAAACTAAAACCGAAGAGTCTATGAAGAATCAATTTGTGAAAAGAATGTTATCTGCCATTGCAATACTGTTGTTTGTATTGCAGTATTCGAATATATATGCCCAGACAGAACAGTCGGAAGTGCGGGTAAGCGTGTGTGTGGGCGAAGAGCGCCTTGAGAATCTCCTCACGGACAGTCAGAAGGACAGCGTGACGCATCTCACAATAACGGGAACGATGGCGGAGGAGGATTATGCCTTTATCCGCCGCAACAGGCTCAAACGGATAGAGGAGCTGAATTTCCGAGATGCTGATATTGACACGATACCGCCGCATGCATTTGATATGAATTGGTGGAATTTTGATATGGAATTGACAATTGTTTTACCGAAAAGTTTGAAATATCTTTCAGACTATTCTTTGTGTATCCTATTGAATAGGAATAAATGTACTTATGTCTTTACCGGAGATTATCCTAATGTCGGAAATAATGTATATAATTCAGGAAAAGAAGATTACGAATATACTATTAGAATTTTTGTCCCGTCAGAAGATAATCCTTTCTTAAAAAAGGAGGATCAATTTTTGTATTCTTCTGATGGCTCCAAACTCTATTTGGCAGATGGGTTTTCTGAAGAGATTGCGTATGGTACAAAGATAATTAATGAAAGGGCATTTGAAAATATGTTTGTTCATTATTCGACATTGGTTATCCCGGAAACAGTCGATTCTATTGGCGATCGGGCTTTTGCCGGATTGAAGATAGGCACTATGACAAGTAATGGTTTTTATTGTTGGGGATATATTACATGTCTTGCTGCCAATCCTCCAAAACTTGGGAAAGATGTCTTTTACATTTCTTATCCTTGGTTCAATATGTTTGAAGACTATGGAATGGTATTGTATGTCCCTGACGGCAGCGAGGATTTGTATAGAGCGGCCGAAGGCTGGAAAGATTTTTGGAAGATATATCCGCTGAGCGAATTTCATGGAGGAGAAAGTGGTGTAAAGGATATCGGTTCGGATAAAGGCTTGTCGGTAAAAGAGCGGTGTGACGGATATGTATTGAAGTCTTCGCATTTCATCAACAAAGTGACCGGATATGGCGTAGGCGGAAAAATGTTGTTCGACTGCAGGGTGGATGCTAGTACTGTAACAGTACCTAAGGAATCGCTTGTTTCTCCTTTTACAATATTGCGACTCTCTTATAGTGATGGCACAACAGAGACTTTAAAACTAAAACCGTGAGGGCTATGAGAAGAATACTAATTGCAATATGCCTGCTTGTCGTATTTCACTCAGCACCGTTGGCACAGGTGAAGGGTAATATTGATTTAAGAGCAGAAGATTTCTCATATTCCAAACAAGGCGGATATGATGTTATTAGGGCGAATGGATGTGATGCTTTCACAAGCAGGGTAGGCTCTCCCGAACTGCCTGATGTAAAAGGGGCAATAATGGATGTTGACAATGGAAGTATCGAATAAAAAAGTATTCATATGAGAAGTTTTGTCGTTTTTATAAGTTTTGTATTGTCTTGCGTGTCGTTCGCCCAAACTTCGGGTCTGCGCTTTGTTGAGGCCGGTAAGGAATGGCATGTACGCAGGAACTTTCCTGTTGTTTCCGATATCTATTATCGTTTGGATGGAGATACAGTCGTTGGTGGTGTCAAGTGTATGAAGATGTTTCAGGCATACGGTTCCAAACCGGAAAGTGTCTGGACCGACTGTGTTGCATCATTATATGAAGACGGTGACAAGGTGTATTGTTTTGATAGTGGAAGCAATCAATCCTATCAACTTTATGATTTTGGCTTGAAAGTAGGGGATGTGGTTCCTCACCAGATGGAAGAAACAGAAGTTGTGAGTGTAAATGAATTGCGTGTTGGTGACAAGAATATACGTGGACTGTTGATTGTCTGTGGTAGTGGAGAAGATGTTTATGAGGGTTTTTGGCTTGAGGGAATCGGAAGTTTTATCGGGCCGCTTTACTCTGGTGTGAGACATCCCGGCTGTTATGAATCTTTTGAGTCATGTACGCTTCCGGACGATACAGTGATAAATGCTTCAGACATTATATCCGCTATGGGAATCGATATTTCATGTTTGGATAAGACAGATGCGGCAGACGTGTCCACTTACGATTTGAGCGGCCGTAAGGTGACGGGCACACCCCGTAGTGGAATATACATAAAAGGTGGCCGCAAGGTTTTGGTGAAGTGAAAATTGTAAAAACAGTATTGGCGATATGTAAGTTTCGGGATATTACTTGTGTGACAAGATGTCCCGAAACTTAAAACTAAATCCTTTGGATTATGAGAATACTACTGGATGTTATTTTTGTGTTGGGCGTGTGTTTTGGCATATCGTCTTGTTTCCCCTTTCAGCCTATTTATTTAAGAAATCTCACGAGTGATACTGTATATTGGGATTATGTTACTGCAAATGATACGGTAAAAATTTCAGATTTTTATCCATATAATTATCCAGCTCATTTGCTAACATTGTCACCTTATGTAATAGATGACCTTGGAGATTTGGATTTTCATGAGTTTGAAGATTATGGTGAAGATTATATTATTGTCTTCTTCTTCAAGAAAAAGACAGTGGAAGAATATGGTGAGAAATATGTAATAGAAAACAATCTCTATGACAAGCGTTGTGTGGTAGATGCGAATGGTTTGAAGAAGATGAATTATGTGATTGTCTACCCGTATGATCGTAAATAGAAGATGAAACTGGCGACAGTATATATGTCTATAAAGGCATTTCTAAAATTAACAGACTTGTTGACAGGCCACGGATGTTGATGAGGACGGAAGATTAGTCGCTCGTATCAATGGTAGGGTCACAGTCTTGTCTTTGACCGCACTACAAGCCTGCTGCTTTTTTGTATGGCGGGCAAAAACAAGTTCTGCCCCTACCATTGCTTGATTGTGCCATTGAGCTTCCTTCCGTCCTGTATCGCCACTTATATATCGCGGTATATAGCGATAATGCTTGACAATGGGCTTAAAATGTTGTATCTTTGCATTGTCTTCCGGAAAGACACAGTGAAAGAACAATTAATTTAATAACCATTAAAAACAAGAGAAAGGAAACAGATTATGGCAGTACATTACAGACTTTACCAGAACAACAACGTTGAGAGTGAGCAGTATAAGAAG
>ENA-OYXX01000668-OYXX01000668.1-human-gut-metagenome-genome-assembly--contig:-NODE-668-length-14980-cov-8.016147_pt1 | contig 14980 bp, 18 predicted proteins | sample MGYA00243976_ERZ653434 | MGnify/ENA primary metagenome ERZ653434 (study PRJEB26926, sample SAMN06165112) | human gut metagenome | biome: ENVO:00009003; feature: ENVO:2100002; material: ENVO:00002003...
TCTAGTACGGTCTCGTGGGCTCGGAGATGTGTATAAGAGACAGATTATATATACAATACTCTAAGGAACAAGGATGCGGCTGTCGTAGGCCGTGAGTTTGTTCTTCATCTGCTCTATCGCCGCACGCTTGCCGGCATCAAGTGCGGGCACCGTATCGTGCGCGCCGCCTCTCTTAATCTCTGCCGAACGTATCTGACGGTCCGTCTGTCCGAAGAAGTCAAGCACCTCTTTTGTCTTGCCGCCGGCTTCCCTTATGAGCGCCGAATAACGCTCATGCTCGCCGCGCAACGCCTTGTGCACCTTCGAGAGATAGGCCATCTTCTTCACCTTGCCGAGCTTGTTGTATTTCTCTTCGTCGAAAACAGTCATCGTATATCCGTCGGCCGACAACTGCGGCAGGGTGCCCATCTGCACATCAAGGGTTATGCCGGCAGCGGAGGCACGGCGTTTCATCACGTCTATGGAGTCGGACAGGAACGGAAATCCGGCATTGACGGCGGTCAGCGTTTCCACGTCTTTCGTCACATCGGCAGTCAGGGCGACCACCTCGCCGCGTATCTCTTCAAGTCCGGAGTTGGGTATTGCCATTGAGGCCAGCCCCTTCAAAGCCTGGATTTGGGCACCGGCCGGAACGCACAAGCCGAGCGCAAAGGCTAACGGTATAATACTCTTTTTCATTTCTTGCTATATTTCTTTATCACGCTGTAAGCCGTATACAGTCCCGACTCACCGGCCTTGCTCAGGTCGTTGATGCCTTCCTGCGTGCGCCCCGACAGCAAACGGGCAAGCCCGCGGTTGTAATAAGCCTCGGCAAGATTACCGTCGAGCGAGAGGGCACGGCCGTAATCCTCGATGGCCTTAGCATAATCCTTGCACGAAGCATACACGTTGCCGCGGTTGTAATAGAGGTATGCGCACTGCGGATTGTGGGCGATGGCTTCCGAGAAGTCGGATATAACCGCCGCCGATGCCATTTCCGTGGCACCTGAACCCTGCGAAGCCTCAAACTTTTCCATCTTCGACCGGCATACGGCACGCTGCCAATATGCCATCGCCGATGTGCTGTCGGCAAGCAGAACGGCGGATAGGTCGTCTATGGCACTCTCGAAATTCTGTATCACCGAGTAGGCTACAGCCCTCCGCAACAATGTGGCGGTACGCGACGGGGCGTCGCCATAAGACAAGACGGACGTCAGACTGTCGATGCGCGAGAAGTAAACGGCAGAGCGCTTTTCGTCGAGTTTGGCCGGCACACAGTTGACATAAATCCGGTCGGCGGGGCGTGCCGTGCCGTTGAAAGCCTCCACCTGGCTGTCAAAGGCCATGAACGGCTTCACTTCGGTGCGGTGCTGCTCGTAAGACAATTCGTACATTGGCATGAAAGCCATGTCGGCACGGCGGTTCTGCACGCGTCCGCGATAGTCGCTTTCGTACTCGTGTTCAACCTCCTGCTCGTCTGCCACTACGAGCTGATTGTACTTGTCGGGGTCGGCGTCGCTGCGTTTTCGCATCTGTTCCTTGTCAAGACGCGGCTGTTTGCCGTAAAGAGACTTGTACAACCGGGCCTTGTATATACGGAATTCATCCATCTCCGCCTGACGTGTCATGCCAAGACGGCGATAGCATCCGGCACGGTAATGCAGGCCGGTCCAGAAGTTCGGGTACTTGTCGATTACCTTTGTGTAGTCGCGTATGGCGCCTTGCAGGTCGCCGGTCTTGTCGAGCAGCAGCGCACGGTTGAACAAAGCCATCATGTTGTCGGGCTCAAGACCGAGCACAAAGTCGAAATCGGTGATGGCACGGTTGTCGTCTCCCACCTGCGCACGCAACAAACCACGGTTGTAATGGCCGAGGAAATTGTTGGGTTCGAGGTCGAGTGCCGTATCATAGTCGGCCATGGCACCGCGCAAGTTGTTGCGGTTGACGCGCACAAGGGCACGGTTTATGTAGTTGCCGGCCTGCTTCGGCAAAAGGTGAATGGCCTTGTCAAGGCGCTTTTCCGCTTCGGGCCAGTCGCTGCGCGACAGGCTTATGACTGCCGCCGCCGACCATGTGCCGCCATCGTACGGGTCGAGTTCGAGGCTGCGGTCAAGAGCCTCGACGGCACGCGCGGTGTCTTTCTGAAGCAGATAAACCTCGGCCCGCATCGAGTAACCGCGTGCGTATGTGCTCCATCGGGTGAGCATGGTGTCAAGATCGAGATGCGCCTGCCCGAAATTCTTCTGCTGTATGCGGCAGAGAACACGGTTGTGCCACAGGCTCTGGTTGTCGGGAGCATACTTCAAGGCGCGTATATAGTCATCGGCGGCCTCGTCAAACTTGTTCTGTCTGATACGGGCCAAACCGCGCAATTCGTAGATGTTCACCACATACGGGTTGCGTTTGATAGCCTCCGAACAGTCGTTCTCGGCACCAACATAGTCGTCGAGGTAATACTTTGCCACGCCGCGGAAGAACCACGGCTCGTAAAGATAGGGCTTGGCACTGATGGCCTGGTTGAAATATTGCATGGAAAGAACATAGTCTTCGTAATAAAGCGCACTGCGCCCTATCGTCACCAAGCGGTCGGTATTGAACTGTGCAATACAGACAACCGGCATTAATGTTGTTATCAGACTTACAATCTTTCTACGCATTTCATACACAAACTCACTTCCTGACCGCTGCCTTGGTCTTGTATCCGCAACGGAACCGGCCCTGAAGCAGAGAGCGGAGCTTGCTCTTTATCAGCTGCTTGCGCAACGACGATATGCGGTCTATGAACACCTTTCCGTCAAGATGGTCGAACTCGTGCTGCATGACACGGGCGAGATAACCGTCCACCCACTCGTCGTGCGGCTGCATGTCTTCATCGAGATACCGTACATGTATACGCTTCGGACGCACCACTTTCTCGTGTATTGCCGGCAGACTGAGGCATCCTTCTTCCATTGCTTCAGTCTCCGTCTCATCGTATTCAATGATGTGCGGGTTTATGTATGCACGGCGGAAATCCTTATATTCTGGCAAATCTTCCGAAAGAACATCGAGATCAATGACCACAACACGTATGGCCTTACCTATCTGAGGTGCGGCCAAACCCACTCCGTCAGATTCAGTAAGCGTCTCGAACATATCCTTAATCAATTCTTTCAATCCCGGAAAATCTTCAGGAATATCCTCGGCAACCTTTCTCAATACCGGTTGCCCGTATATATATATAGGTAATATCACTGTTCTTATTGCTTGTCGTTAATATAAAATAAACTGATATCCGTGTGCAGCCCGGATGATGCCGTCATACATTCGGATGCCCCCTCATGTAATCCTGCAGGATGATGGTGGCGCTGATCTCATCCACAAGCGCCTTGTCCTGACGCGCCTTACGACCCAAACCGCCGTCTATCATGGCCCGATGGGCGAGCACGGAAGTGAAGCGCTCGTCGTAATATTCTATCGGAACGGACGGCATGGCCTTGCGCCATCTGTTGACAAACTGCTGCACACGCGCGAAATTCTCGCTCGGTTCACCGTTCGGCTGCAATGGTTTGCCGATGACAATGCGTTCAACCGGCTCACGCGAAACATAATCACAGAGGTACTCATACAGCCCTGATGTAGGCACAGTCGCCAATCCTCCCGCGATAATCCGGAGAGGATCGGTGACTGCCAGGCCTGTACGTTTCTTCCCGTAATCAATAGAAAGTATACGTGCCACTATCGTATCAATGTGTGTACGCTTACTGACCGTTGAAGAGCAGCCATGCGTCGGGATACTTGGCACGGAACTCATTGCGGCTTGCGGCGGCGTCTGCCTTATTGTCAAATGTAGCCGCAATGACACGATACATGTTGCGATCGTCGTTCTTTGCTATCTGTGCATCGTATCCGGCCGACTTCAAACGCTGGTAAAGACCTTCCGCATTGGCTATAACGGAGAACGAACCGACAACAACACTGAAGTTCTTCAGGCCGCTACCGCTGATAACCGACACACGCTCCTGGCGCACCTGTACATTGTCTGTGTTATCTATTACTCTTGTTTCTGTTGCTGGTTTCTCCACTATAGGGGTGACAACATTCACTTCTTCTGTCTGTGTAGATTCCACGGGCTGCTGGGCCGTCTCCTGAGCCTTGGCTTTTTCATAAGCTTTCTTATAAGCGCTTTCACTCGACTTACATCCGGTAAAGGCTGCCGCAGCAAGCAATCCCGCACACAATACCATGTACTTCTTCATTTTTTTCAATACCTTATTTAATTAGACTTTACGTTTTCGAAAATATTTTTGCGAAGTTACAAAATATCATTCAAAAGCAAATGATGTTGGCACATAAAGTTTGTTAAATGCCGAAAATACAGGGGTTTTAACAAAAAATGATAGTGAAATGTGCCTTATTTCAGAAAAGATTGCGTACATTTGCCCAACGAATTCGTCGAAGTGTTGCCATGCAAGCGACTGAGGCACACAAAACACTGATGTTGTTGCGGCGGCCTTCGTGCAATAAAAGAATGTTTAACTAATTAAATTATCAGAATTATGAAAAGCTTAGGTTACATTGGCGCATTTTTAGGCGGGGCAATCGCCGGCGCCGCAGTAGGTTTGTTGCTCGCTCCCGAAAAGGGAAAGGAAACACGTGAGAAGATTACAGACGCTGTTGATGACTTTCTTCAGAAACACAATATCAAGCTGACACGCAAGGAAGTGGGCGACTTGGTGGATGACATTAAGGATGCAGCGCCGTCTTTATAAGCCACAGTGAGACAAGAAACAAGAACAGAGCATAATATATAAGTTATGTTATCAAGCGACAAAAACGTTGAATCAGTAGCACAACTGATAGAAGTGCTCAAAGATTATATCGGACTTCAGAAGGAATATCTGAAGTTCGATGTAATCGACAAGATGGTAAAGATACTCACGGCACTTATCTTTTCCATCATCCTTCTTTTGCTGACAATAGCCATACTATTCTACTTTTCGTTTGCCGCCGTGTATTGGATGGCTCCCGTCACCGGCATTGCCGGAGCATACGCCATAGTGTCCGCCTTCTTCCTTCTGATGATTGTGCTGACGATTATATTCCGTAAAAAACTTATAGAAAGGCCTCTCATCAGATTCATGACCGGCATACTGTTGAACTGAACGCTTTCCGCAAGTCATGCGGACGGGGCAGTCACAATCTTGTTTGATACTACATTATATTATATACAGGAACATCAGAAAGACATGGTAACAGACAATAAATACAGTTTCAACTCACTCGAAGAACTGGAAATGCGCAAGAACGCACTGCGTGAAGAGATTCGCGGCAAGTCGGAAACGATAGAAAATATATGGCACGGACTGTTCACCGAGAAGAAAGAAAGCAGCAGAGGCGAACTCATTGCCGGCATCATAAGCAAAAGCGTCATGGCTTTTGATGCCTTCATGCTCGCACGCAAGCTTATGAAACAGTACGACAGACTCTTCAGAAGGAAAAAGAAATAACCATACCACGATTACCTTTCGCCTGCGACGCCAGGCATTTCATACAAACAGCACCTGGCCGTCATAAGCCATTTCGACACCTTCGGGCAACATTCCGTTGACCTCTTCATGACGTCCGATATGGTGACTGGAATGTATCAGCAGCGTACGACGTGCGCCGACACGGCGTGCAAAGCCCACGGCATCGGCCACAAGCTGATGCGAATGATGTTCCTTGACAAAGCGCAAGGCATTGATCACAAGCACTTCCACACCCTCAAGATACTGCAATTCGCCGTCGCACATGCTCTTCATGTCGGTGATATAAGCAAAGTTTCCGAAGCGATAGCCGAGTATCGGCATGCGCCCGTGCATCACTTCAAACGGCAGGACACCGATGTCTCCTATGGCAAAAGGCTCATGCGGAGCTATAACATGGAGCCTTATTTCAGGGATATTGGGATATTTCTCCTTTGCAAAACAATACGGGAAGGTGGTGTGCAACCCTTCGGCGGCATGCCTGTCGGCATACACATCCACATCGCCGAACTTGCAGAAAGGCCGCACATCGTCGATACCACCCACATGGTCATAATGGGCATGGGTAACAAGTATGCCGTCGATGCGCCGAAACGGCTGACGGAGCATCTGCTGGCGGAAGTCCGGTCCGCAGTCGATGAGCACGCGCGTGGTGTCTGTCTCCACAAGTGCGGAGCAACGGGTGCGGTTGTCGCGCGGGTCGGAACTCGTGCAAACATCACAACCGCAGCCTATCGTGGGCACGCCGCTGCTTGTCCCGGTACCGAGGAATGTCACTTTCATACGATATTAACCTCCGGATGAATGTCTATGCCGAACTTCTTCTTCACGTCACTTCTCACCGCCTCACACAGCGCAACGATGTCGTTGCCGGTAGCTCCGCCACGGTTGACAAGCACCAATGCCTGACGGGCATGAACCCCGGCACGGCCGAGCGAGCGCCCCTTCCATCCGCATTGGTCTATCATCCATCCTGCCGGTATCTTCACATGGCTGTCGTCAACGATATAATGGGGCACACCGGCGTCACCATACTCCGCGGCAATATCCTCATACTTCTCACGTGTCACCACCGGATTCATGAAGAAACTGCCGGCATTTCCCTCTATCCTGTAGTCGGGTAACTTGGCCTGTCTCATATCCACGATGACACTGCGAAGCTGTTCCGCCGTAGGTTTGGCAATGCACCGGCGCTGAAGTTCGGCACAAATGTTGCCATAATCCAGGCGCGGAACAAATGCCGTGTCCAGCCGATAAGTGACGTGGGTTATCACATAACGCCCCTTCCACTCGTTCTTGAAGCGGCTTTGCCTGTACCCGTAGCCGCACTCATCAGCGCCGAACGACACCATATTGCCGGTGGAAATCTCCATCGCCTCCACCTTATATATAATGTCTTTCACCTCAACTCCGTAAGCGCCGATGTTCTGAACGGCACTTGCTCCCACATCGCCCGGGATGAGAGAAAGGTTCTCTGCGCCATGCCAACCCTTGGATATGCACAGCGAAACGAAATCGTCCCACGTCTCACCGCTGCCCACACGCACCATGACACTGCCGCCGGCGGCATCGGCCGTGCCGTCAACAGCTATTCCGCGTATGGCAGAATGAAGAACCGTTCCCTCATAATCCCTGGTAAGAAGAAGGTTGCTTCCACCGCCCAATACAAGCAACGGCTTGTCGGCTTCAGTCAGACCGGACAGCACAGCACGCAGTTCGCCGACAGTGCCGAACTCTATGAAACGGCGGCAACGCGCCTTTATGCCGAACGTATTGTGCGCGGTAAGGTCGTAATTTGCAATATCTTTCATAACCACATACTAAGTTGTCATTTTTACCAGCATCCATTTTCCCCCCTTACGCTCAAATGTAAGCTCTATCTCAAGACCGTTTGAGATGCCCCGCATCATGAATATCACACGGTTGCTTTTGCCTGTCTTTTGGCCGTAATTGATGTTGTATATCATCGACTGCGGCAGTTCTGGAGCGAAAGCCGGCCATGAATCCGGACTTATTACACCCTCCATCTGTTCGAAATCGTCATCCGGATCGGGTCCGACAAACTGTACCGGGTCATGAATACTCTCGGTCTGGAACGTAGAATCGGTCACAAAACTACGGTAGAAATTAAGGAAAGAGACATTCTCACTCTTATAAAGAGGAATGATGTTTATGGCATCAAGCATCCACAAGCCGCCGATACGGTCGAATATATACTGCTTGACGGTCTTGATGTCGAAATGAATACTCTCCACCACTACATGACATACAGCGGTGTCTTTCACCAGTTCCATCTGCCTGTAGTTAGGGAACAGCAGCGTGTAATAGCCCTGGTGCATGAAAAAATGCTCCGTCTTCCACTTGCGTTTCTCTATTGAGTCAACGCGTTCCCCCGTCGTTACAGGCAACGGAAACCTTGTGCGCTCCAACTGCAACCTGCGGTTGGCGGCATAATTAAAGAAGAAGTCGTCAAAGAGTTCGTCGGCAGCTTTCGGCATGGGTGTGTCTGAAATAAGCTGCTCCATGGTGTCAACAGCCGCCGTATCGGCCGCCGCCACCGAATCAGCCGGTGCCGTATCGTCATCCCCCGCCGTCTTTACGCCTTTACACGAAAGCATCAGCAGAACCGATGCAAAAATCGCTATTAAAAACTTTCTCATTTATATACCGGAATAAGTTCCGCCTCTCAAATTTGCGCAAAAGTACAACTTTATTTTGATTTATGCCCAATATTCGGTACAAAAAGATTACCTTTGCAACAAATTTATAATTCATTGCAATTATGATACTCGACAAAATAGAAAATCTTCTCAATGAAGTGCAGAACCTGAGCGCAAACAGCGCCGAAGAAATAGAGGCTCTGCGACTGAAATATCTCAGTAAGAAAGGTGAGATAACAGCCCTCATGGCCGACTTCCGCAACGTGCCCGCAGAGCAGAAAAAGGAAGTGGGAATGAAGATAAACGAACTGAAGCAAACGGCCATAGAGCGCATCAACGCCCTCAAGGAGCAGTTTGAGACAGCCGAAAGTGACAGTCTCAACATCGACCTCACGCGCTCGCCCTACCCCGTACGCCTCGGCACACGCCACCCGCTGACCATCGTCACCAACGAAATCATCGACATTTTCTCGCGCATGGGCTTTGTCCTTGCCGACGGACCGGAGGTGGAAGACGACCTGCACGTGTTCACAAAGATGAACTTTGCGGCCGACCATCCCGCGCGCGACATGCAGGATACGTTCTTCGTAGAGCAGAGCCAGACCGGCGACGTGACCAAGAACATGGTGCTGCGCAGCCACACCAGCTCCGTACAGGCACGCTTCATGGAAAACTCGCAGCCGCCCATACGCATCATAGCTCCCGGCCGCGTATACCGCAACGAGGCCATAACGGCCCGCGCCCACTGCTTCTTCCATCAGGTGGAAGGACTTTATGTAGACAAGAACGTGTCGTTCACCGACCTCAAGCAGGTGCTTCTGTCGTTCGCACGCGAGATGTTCGGCACCGACACAAAGATACGCCTGCGCCCGAGCTACTTCCCCTTCACAGAGCCAAGTGCCGAGATGGACATATCGTGCCACATCTGCGGCGGCAAGGGATGCGGCTTCTGCAAGCACACCGGATGGGTGGAGATACTGGGATGCGGCATGGTCGACCCCAACGTTCTCGAGCAGTGCGGCATCGACAGCAAGGTTTACAGCGGCTATGCCTTCGGTATGGGCGTTGAGCGCATCACCAATCTGAAGTATCAGGTGAGCGACTTGCGCATGTTCTCAGAGAACGACACACGTTTCCTGAAGGAGTTCGAGTCGGCCAACTAAGGCACCGATACACATACAAACCAACGCTATCAGGCGGAGCCACAAAGACTTTTCACCCCGAAAACCTTTGTGTCTCCGCGCTTTGTTATATAAAAGACAATGACAAAAGACAGACTTTTCACCCCGAGCTACATCTGCATACTGGCGGCCAACTTCCTGTTTTTCTTCGGATTCTGGCTGCTCGTGCCCGTACTTCCGTTTTATCTGAAAGAGACATACCACTGTCCCACGACGGCCATCGGCATCATATTGAGCTGCTACACGGCGAGCTGTCTCTGCGTGCGCCCCTTTTCCGGTTTTCTCATGGACAGGTTTCCGCGCAAACCCATATACATATCGTGCTACGTGGCGTGCGTGGCCATGTTCCTCGGATACATGGCCGACATCACCCTCACCCTCTTCATACTCCTGCGAACCATGCACGGAGTGGCCTTCGGAGGCGTAACCGTGGGCGGCAACACGCTCTGCGTAGACATCATGCCGAGCAGCAGACGCGGCGAGGGACTGGGCTATTACGGCCTGACCAACAACATTGCCATGGCCCTCGGGCCCATGACCGGCCTCATGCTCCACGGCCAACTGAGCTACAACAACATATTCTTTGCGGGTATGGCGGCAAGTGTCATTGGATTGGCATGCGCCCTTTCAGTGAAGGCACGCAAGCCGGCATCGGCCGGACGCACCGCCCCGGCAGCCAAGATTTCCCTCGACCGCTTCATACTACTGAAGGGAATACCCGTCAGCATATCGCTCTTCATGCTGTCAATACCCTATGGCGCCACAACCAACTTCGTGGCCATGTACGCCCGCGAGATAAATCTCGACGTGCCCACAGGATTCTTTTTCACGCTGATGGCTGCAGGCATGGGGGCGTCGAGACTTGTGGCGGGCAGGAAAGTAGACCGCGGCTACATCACCCAGTGCATCCGCTTCGGCTACTATCCCGTCATTGCGGCTTTCCTCCTGCTCAGCCTCTGCCGCTTCGTTGTGGCGTCAAGCCCGTCTGCCGCCACGGCAATGTTCTTCACGGTGCCGCTGCTTCTCGGCACGGGTTTCGGCGTTATGTTCCCCGCCATGAACTCCCTCTACATCAATCTCGCGCCCAACAACCGCCGCGCCACCGCCACAAGCACCTATCTTACGGCGTGGGATGTGGGCATAGGCATAGGTATTGTGAGCAGCGGCATCATAGCCCAGCACTTCACTTTCTATATGGTATACCTCACCGGAGCAGTGTTATGCACCGTCTCGCTGCTGTTTTTCGTCCGCCGCGTCACGCCCCACTACAACCGCAACAAGCTGAGATGACCGCAAAAAATATGGCATAAGACAGCTCAATAAATGTTGCTGACTTATGCCATATTGCGTTTTCCGGCACAAGTTGTCATGCCGTGCGCTACGCTCAGAGGCTTTCCGGTGTCTCTTCGACTATGTATTTGGGCGAAGGACCGTATTTGTTGGCCGTGGGTTCGCTGTCAAGACACATGTAGACAATCATCATTATATTGTATGCAATGCCGACAAGGCTGCTTATTGAGACGGGCAGCAAACTTCCGGGCGATGCTTCCATGGCTTTTGCCACGGCCATCTGGCTCTCCATGCCGCCCTGCGAGAGTTCCATTAACGTGTCGTAGCCGATTGCGCTGAACATAGTGTAAAAGATGACTCCATAGCCTACGACGGTGCCTATCACACCTATGCCGCACCACCATCCGCTGCGTCCGGTGTCGTGCAGGCGGCGGAACGTGAGCGGAATCATGGCCAAAGACAGCAGAATGCTGCAAAGTCCGCCCACAACAGGAATAAAACCAAGCACGATATTGGCAATTATCACAGCCAATACGCACCACCAAAACTCAGAGCGGCGGGCGCGTCCGTCAAACCGCACGATGTTGTTCAAAGCCTGTTTCAAGGCCTCGCCAAAGCCAAGCTCCGGCACTTTCGTTACTTTTTCGTTCATAATCGAAATGTTTTTGTTGTTATTTTAAATTATATGCATACGTTGTAATATCCCGTTTCTGAAACCACACCGAAGGATAATGCCGTAAATGACACTATATATAAATAGGTGCAGGCCGTCTTACTGCCTACTCCTTCAGCAGGTCGGGGCGCAAACGCCGCGTGCGTTCCATGGCCTGCTCCATCTCCCAGTTCTTTATTTTGGCCTCGTGTCCGCTGAGCAGTATGTCCGGAACCTTCCATCCCTTGTAGTCGGCGGGCCGGGTATAGATGGGTGCCGACAGCATGTCGTCCTGGAAACAGTCGGACAATGCGCTCTGTTCGTCGCCTATCACCCCCGGCACTATACGCACAATGGCGTCGGCCATGACGGCTGCGGCAAGCTCGCCACCCGTCAGAACATAGTCGCCGATGCTTATCTCGCGCGTTATCAGATGGTCGCGCACGCGCTGGTCTATGCCCTTGTAGTGGCCGCAGAGTATGATGATGTTGCCCTTCATCGACAGTTCGTTGGCCACATGCTGGTCAAACCGCTCACCGTCGGGCGAGGTGAATATCACTTCATCGTAGTCGCGTTCGGCCTTCAGGGCCGAGATGGCCCTGTCTATCGGCTCGCACTGCATCACCATACCTGCAAATCCGCCGTACGGATAGTCGTCCACCCGGCGCCACTTGTCGCTGGTGTAGTCACGCAGATTGTGCAGATGTATCTCGGCCAGCCCCTTTTTCTGTGCCCGTGCCAGTATCGATTCGTTTACAAATCCCTCCAGCATTTCGGGCAATACGGTAATAATATCAATTCTCATAGCTGCAAAATTACTGAAATTTTGTTAAAGAGTGTACGTCTTTTGGCTTAATAAATCTAAAAAGTAATGGCAAGACCGTCCGCCGTTTCGTCACTACCGGCCGAACAACTCCTCTATTTCCGCCATGCGGCGCACGCCTGTTTCGCGTCCGATGTCGTACACCCGGCGCATCTCGTCCGCATCGTGCGATATGTGGCCGATGGGCAACGGAGCGGCGGGACGCACCACAATGCACCTGCCTTCGCGCTCGGCCCGCCGCACATAATCGAGCTGTGCGTTGTACATGATGTGGCGCCGGGCCATGGCTTCGGCCATCTCCGGATACCTGCGCAGCCACCAACGCACGAGCGGCATCAGCCTCATAGGGCGCTTGACGTAGCCCTCCGGCTGTGTCAGTATCACCAGATTGCGCCCGTACCCGATGCTTTCGAAATACTCCAAAGGTATCGAATCGGCCACGCCTCCGTCGAGCAACTTGCGCCCGTCTATATCGACCACCCCCGACACGACGGGCATTGAGGCCGACGCCCTCACCCATTCGAAGAAGCCGTGGCCGCCGCGGTCACACTTCTTGTATACGGCACGGCCCGTCAGCACATCGGTGCACACGAGATAATACTCCATGGGGTTGCGCTCGAACGACACGTTGTCGAACACATCGTACTGCGTGGGAACGACATGGTAGGCAAACTCCGCGTTGAATATGTCGCCCGTCTTCACCAGCGACCCTATGCCGCAGTAACGGCTGTCGGCGGCAAAACGCATGTTGTAGCGTATGGCGCGCCCCGGCTGCCGCGACTTGTAGTTGCACCCGAAAGCCGCTCCCGCCGACACGCCTATCAGTCCGTCGGGCTTCACCCCGCGCTCCATCATCACGTCGAGTATGCCCGCCGTGAATAGGCCGCGCATGGCCCCGCCCTCAAGCACCAGTCCTTTCTTCATGTCATATATATACTTTAGAATGTTGGCAATGTTTTATTTGAGTGTCAGTATTGTCCTTGTCATATACGCTGTTCGGTATTGTTCATCTTCAGCATACGCTCTGGAACGCTCGACATGACGGCGCCCGTGATGATGTCGAGCAGCGACTTGCGCAGAAAGTTCTTTGCCGTGAGCATGACAACCTCGCGCACGGGGATGGGCAGACCGAACGGCCGCGCCAGTTCCCTCTGCCGTTCGGTGAGCTGCTCCAGCGCCAGTTCGGGTATGAACGTGACGCCCTGCCCCCGCTCGACCATGCGCATGAATGTCTCGATGCTGCCCAGCAGATAGTTGGCCTTGCTGTTTCCGGCTGTCTTCAGGTTGCAGAACCTCACCAGTTGGTCTCTGAAACAATGCCCTTCCTCAAGCAGCCACAGCTGTTCGTGCTTCAAGTCGGAAACCACTATGCGCGACTTGCCGAACAGGTTGCTGTCGCGCGATACGTAACCGACGAACTGTTCGTAAAACAGAACCGTCTGCTTCAGGTTCGGCAGGCCGCCGACATTCACCGCCACGGCAGCATCTATCTCGCCGCGAACGAGGGCTTCGGCCAGCCGGGCCGTCTTCATCTCCACCACGTGCATGTTGATGTCGGGATGCGTCTTGTGCAGCCCCGGCATGAAGCGCGGCAGGAGATACGGCGCAATGGTGGGCAGTATGCCGAGCCGGAAGGTGCCGGCGGTAGACTGTTGTCTCTCTGCTATCATCTCCTTTATGCGCCGTTCGCACTTCAGCATGGCCCTGGCCTGCTCCTCCACTATCAGTCCGGCGGGCGTGGGTTCCACCTGTTGGGCCGAACGCTCGAACAGGGTTACACCCAGCTCGTCCTCCAACTTGCGTATCATCGCACTGAGAGTGGGCTGCGTCACGCCACATTCTTTTGCGGCTTTTGCGAAATGGCGCATGCGGCATACGGCCGTAACATATTGCAACTGTTGTAATGTCATGTTTGCGATAAATGAATGTTTCTACCTGCAAATATACGAAAAAAAGGTCAGTAACACCGGGTCTGATAGATAATTTCTATCAGACACAACACTCATTCTATCGCTTTTTTGTTGGTGCTGTCGGCATTTGTCGCTATATTTGCAACAGAAAAAGAACACTTTAAGTGTATATATAATAAGTATTATCAATAAAACAAATATCGGAATTATGAAAACATTGAAAGGAACAAAGACAGAGAAGAACCTCCTCGAGGCTTTTGCCGGAGAGTCGATGGCACGCAACAAGTATTCTTATTTTGCCTCAAAGGCAAAGAAAGACGGCTATGTGCAGATTGCAGCACTGTTTGAAGAGACAGCCAACAACGAGAAAGAGCACGCCAAACTGTGGTTCAAGTATCTCGAGGGTGGTGCCGTAAAGGACACAATGAGCAACCTGAAGGCCGCCGCCGAGGGCGAAAACTACGAGTGGACCGACATGTACGACCGCATGGCCCGCGAGGCTGAAGAAGAGGGATTCACCGAGATTGCAGCCCGCATGCGCGGAGTGGCCGCCATAGAAAAGGCTCACGAGGAGCGCTACCGCCGCCTGTTGGCCAACATCGAAAACGGAGTGGTGTTCTCGCGCGAGGGCGACACGGTATGGCAGTGCCGCAACTGCGGACATATCGTCATCGGCAAGAAGGCTCCCGAGGTATGCCCCGTATGCGACCACGCACAAAGCTACTTTGAGATAAAGGCCGAAAACTATTAAAAGGACGTGCAAGAAACAGAAGCATTGCATTAAAACAGGAAGCGCATTGTAGGGACATATTTTGGGGGACATCCGACATTTGGAGGGACATGTTACATACCAAGTATCGGGCTGAAAGCCCAACGAGCCCATAGCCCGGGGCAGAGCGAAGCGGCACCCCGGGTATAACACAGGCGTGGACAATCGCTCTGAAAGAGCAAAAGCATTAAATATCAATAATTTAGATT